>Ga0335077_10004981_pt1 | contig 16232 bp, 15 predicted proteins | sample Lox_Sample_31_FD_207151 | JGI IMG/M metagenome (GOLD analysis project Ga0335077, IMG submission 207151) | Soil microbial communities from Loxahatchee National Wildlife Refuge, Florida, United States - Lox_Sample_3.1 | ecosystem: Environmental > Terrestrial > Soil > Wetlands | place: USA...
TGGAAGAATATTAGCTGTCTAATCGCTCATTGGCTTCACAAAGATTAATTTCTCTTATCCGGCTGAGTAGTGGGGGAGGATGAACGCCTATAAGGTCTAACCGGAATCAAAAATCAAGCTGGGCTACGCGTCCGGTTTTAAGAGAAGGGATACCATTTCACTTCTGAATTGCTGATGGCGGCATCGCTATCAGGTAGTGTCATACCGTTATACCCTTTCATTTTGATTAGGTGCATTTTCATTTTGGTAGGATTTATATTCTAAAAACAGCTTCGTATAAAGTCAGTTTTTCATTCTAATCCTTACTGGCACTGAATCTTGTATGACCCGACATATGATTTTTAAAGCCGGGCACGCCTTTTGGCTCTGGCTGATATCGAAACCTGTGAATATGAAAACTTATTTAAAAATTATCGGGCAAAGAATAAAGCCTTTCCATGTATTGCTTGCTGTTTATTTAATGATTGTTCTAGGCGGTTTGATTTTCCGGGTTTTGGTTCGCTGACATCCAAAAGAAAATCAGATATAAATCAATGATAAACATGAGCTGCCTCATTGTTCATTGCTTCTGCAAAGATTAAACTTTGCAAGTCATTTATGAATAAGAGTGATAATAAAATAAAGGACATGGTGATTGTCGGAATCGCGTGGTTAATGGCGCTTTCCTTCCTTTACCTTGTTTATATAAAACTTAAAATATTGTTTCATTCAATGTAAATAATAGAGATTATGCTCACAGTTATCCTTGTTTTAGCGGGGCTGATTTGCTTCGCATTGTTTTTTAAATCCATTGATTTCTTTGACAAAATTTAAAAGTTATGACACTGTTATTCGTTGTTTCCATTTTTGTTTTTATCTATTTATGTTATGTATTGATTAAACCCGAAAAATTCTAATCAAAAAATGAACACGCAAATCATTGGAGTAATTACGATGTATGTGGTCATGGTACTATTGGCCATTCCCCTTGGGCGTTATATAGCCAAAGTGTTCGAAGGACAACGCACCTGGCTGGATCCTCTTCTAAATCCGCTTGATAAATTATTTTTTAAGCTGAGTGGGATCAAACCGGAAAAGGAAATGAATTGGAAGCAGCATATGCTGGCACTACTCACTATCAACCTGCTTTGGTTTCTTTTTTCCATGTTTGTATTAATGAACATGAGCTGGTTGCCATTGAACCCGGATGCTAACCCATCTATGACCGCTGATACTGCATTTAACACGACAATCAGTTTCATATCCAACACCAATCTTCAGCACTATTCAGGTGAAACAGGAGTTTCTTACTTAGGTCAGTTGGTACTGATGCTTTTTCAATTCATCAGCGCAGGTGCGGGTATTGCAGCCTGCGTGATAGTCTTCAATGCGATGAAGGAAAGGACGACAGAAAAGCTGGGAAATTTTTATAACTATTTCATTAAGTCATGCACCAGGATTTTACTACCTCTCTCGGTCGTTGTGGCCCTCATTTTGGCATTTAATGGTATGCCCATGACATTCAAGGGGAAAGACACTTTTATTTCCCTGCAGGGAGATACTGTAAATGTAAGCCGGGGGCCTGTAGCAGCGATGGTAGCGATCAAACAGCTGGGTACCAATGGTGGTGGATTTTATGGAGCCAATTCTGCTCATCCGCTCGAAAATCCGAATTATCTCACCAATATGGTTGAAAACATTTGTATCATTCTTATCTCCATGGCAATGGTTTTTGCATTAGGGCATATACTCAAAAGAAAGAAATTAGCTTATACAATCTTTGGTGTGATGACGGTTGGCTTTTTATTGTTTGTTATTCCCGCCATCTATTTTGAAATGAAAGGAAACCCCGCTATTTCTCATATGGGAATAGCACAGAACCTCGGAAGCATGGAAGGAAAGGAAGTTCGTTTTGGTCCGGCAGCATCTGCCTATTGGGGTATCACTACAACAGTAACTTCAAACGGTTCTGTAAATGCGATGCACGATAGTTTTACCCCGCTTACAGGCATGTTTGCCATGTGGGGTATGATGATCAATTCCTTTTATGGTGGTGTTGGCGTAGGTTTTCTCAATTTTTATGTTTATATCATCATCGCAGTATTTATCGCAGGACTAATGGTTGGAAGAACGCCTGAGTTCTTAGGAAAGAAAATTGAAGCGAAAGAAATGAAGATCGCAACGATTGTTGCATTGTTGCATACTTTCCTGATACTTACTTTCACCGCTTTTGCTTCGCATGTCTATGTGGGTGATCCAAAAACATATGCCGGATGGCTAAACAATCCCGGTAGTCATGGATTTTCAGAAATGTTGTATGAATACACTTCCTCCTCGGCCAACAATGGCTCCGGTTTTGAAGGACTGGGTGATGGTGTTCCTTTTTGGAATATTACCTGCGGCCTGGTGATGATCATTTCACGGTATCTGCCGATCATTGGACCGGTAGCGATTGCAGGCTTATTGGCAAAGAAAAAATATGTTCCTGAAAGTGCTGGTACGTTAAAAACAGATACTTTGACTTTTGGCATTATGGTTCTTTCCGTAATCCTGATCGTTGCTGCCTTATCTTTTTTCCCTGCACTTTCATTAGGTCCGATAGGTGAATTTTTTCAATAATATAAAATGAATTGAATCATGGCAAAACGCATTCGTAAAAATAAACTATTCGAGTCAGCACTGGTAAAAGAAGCGCTGAAGCAATCTTTTGTCAAATTGAATCCAAGGATCCTGATGCATAACCCGGTTATGTTCACTGTTGAAATCTGCACCGTGTTTATGTTAGGCGTCTGTATCTGGATTTTTACAGGCGAAAAATTACAGGGCGGATTGGTATACAATATCCTGATTTTCGCCATACTCTTCGTCACAATCCTGTTTGCCAATTTCGCAGAGGCAATAGCAGAAGCGAGGGGTAAGGCTCAGGCCGATAGTTTACGTAAAACAAGGGAAGACACACCCGCAAAAAAAATTTTCCCCGTCGGTGATATTTATGTTAATGAAGTAAAGGTCATTCCCTCTTCCCAATTAAGAAAAGGAGATGTATTTATTTGTGAAGCAGGAGATATTATTCCCATGGATGGAGAAATTATCGAAGGGCTTGCCACCATCGATGAAAGTGCGATCACGGGAGAAAGTGCACCTGTCATAAGAGAAGCTGGCGGAGATAAATCATCGGTCACGGGTGGGACAAAAGTTTTGAGTGATAAAATCAAAGTAAAGGTAACAACCGAACCAGGTGAAAGTTTCCTTGATAAAATGATTGCATTGGTAGAAGGCGCATCTCGCCAGAAAACACCCAATGAAATCGCGTTGACAATTCTACTGGCAGGATTCACCCTCATCTTTGTTATTGTCTGTGTAACATTAAAACCATTCGGCGATTATGCCAGCACGCCCATTACCATCGCGGCGTTTATTTCTTTATTTGTCTGTTTGATTCCTACCACGATTGGTGGTCTGTTAAGTGCAATTGGTATTGCTGGGATGGACAGGGCATTACGCGCGAATGTCATCACTAAAAGCGGAAAGGCAGTTGAAACCGCCGGGGACCTGGATACTTTATTACTCGACAAAACCGGTACCATCACCATAGGTAACAGGAAAGCAACTAATTTCTGGCCTGCAAAGAATATTGATAAGAATATTTTTATTGAAGCCTGTATACTGGCATCGATGGCTGATGAAACCCCGGAAGGAAAATCAATTGTTGAATTGGCCCAGTTAAATGGAAATAAAGTTCCTTCATCGCAATTGCAGGATGCCAGGTTCATTCCTTTTACTGCCGAAACAAGAAGCAGCGGTATTGACATGCAAGGCGGGATCAAAATACGTAAAGGTGCTTCCGATGCGATTAGGCAAATCATTCATAAAGCAGGCAATGGTTTCCCTGTTGAAACAGATGAAAGAGTAAATCTTATTGCAAAAGACGGGGGCACTCCGCTGGTAGTGAGCCGGGATGAAAAAGTGATGGGCGTGATCGAGCTCCAGGATATCATCAAGCCGGGTATCCAGGAACGATTCAACAGGTTGAGAAAGATGGGTGTAAAGACGGTAATGGTGACAGGTGACAATCCACTAACGGCAAAGTATATCGCTAATAAAGCGGGGGTGGATGATTTTATAGCTGAGGCTAAGCCGGAAGATAAAATGAACTATATCAAAAAAGAACAACAGGGCGGCAAGCTTGTCGCCATGATGGGAGACGGAACCAATGATGCGCCGGCATTGGCACAGGCAGATGTTGGAGTAGCTATGAATAGTGGTACACAGGCCGCAAAAGAAGCCGGCAATATGGTCGACCTTGACAATGATCCGACCAAGCTGATAGAAATTGTCGAAATAGGAAAACAATTACTGATGACAAGAGGAACACTCACGACATTTTCCATTGCTAACGATGTGGCAAAATATTTTGCAATCGTGCCAGCATTATTTATTGTGTCGATTCCCGGCCTGCAGGCTTTGAATATTATGCGTCTACACAGTCCTGAAAGTGCGATTCTTTCCGCGGTCATATTCAATGCAATCATTATTCCACTCCTGATTCCACTCGCACTGAAAGGCGTGGCTTATAAACCAATCGGAGCAAGTGCCCTTCTCCGCCGGAATTTATTTATATATGGTTTAGGAGGAATCATCGTGCCTTTTATAGGAATTAAATTAATTGATTTGATAGTGTCAATCTGGTTTTGATCTAAAAAACCTGATTGCTGATTAAAATAAAAACGAAATGAAACAACATATTTTACCGGCCATTCGACTCACAATAGTCACCATTGTATTTTTTTGTGGTGTATATACGGTTTTCATCTGGCTGATAGTACAGGCCGCACCAGCCAAAGGAAATGGGGAAACTGTTTCTGTAAACGGCAAAGTGGTGGGTTATGCGTTGGAAGGTCAGTCTTTCACGCAGGATAAATATTTCTGGAGCAGGCCTTCTGCCGTAAATTATAATGCAGCAGGCAGTTCGGGAAGCAATAAAGGTCCTACCAATCCGGATTATCTGAAAGATGTACAAAGCAGGATTGACAGTTTCCTGGTACATAATCCAGACGTAAAAAAAGAGGAGATCCCATCCGAACTCGTCACGGCGTCCGGCAGCGGTTTGGATCCTGATCTTTCTCCGAAAGGAGCCTATGTACAGGTTGCTAGGATTGCCAAAACCAGGAATATCAGTGAAGAGAAAATAAGAGCCCTGGTTGATCAGCATATTGACAAGCCCTTACTTGGTTTATTCGGTCCGGAAAAAATAAATGTATTGAAATTGAACATTGATTTGGACATGTTAAAGTGAAAAGTTAAAGCTCGTTGGTTTGCTTTGGGTTTACGGCTTTAACGGTCCTCCCCAGTAATGGGGAGGATTATTTTATTTATCTTATTAAATTAAAAAATGATGTTACAAAATATTTTTGCAAGCAGTGCAGCTTTGTTTAGTTTTATTCTGAGTTATTCGCAGGGAATAGATTCCACAAAAAAACTTGCTGACACTACTACTGCTAAAACACCTCCGCCGGTTACTATTACGGGTTCTGTGGATGGATATTACAGGTACAATTTCAATGCTCCATCAGGCAAGACCAACAATTACACCAGCTTTACTAATTCCCAGAGTTCTTTTGAATTGGGTATGGCTTCTCTCAGGGCCGATCATAGTTTCGGTAAGGTGGGAGCAACTGCCGACCTGGGTTTCGGAAGAAGAGCAGAAGAATTTTCCTACAATGATTTTGGGCATCAGACCTTATTTGCAGTAAAACAGTTGTTTGTAACTTTTCAAGCCTCAGGAAAAATCAAATTTACTATGGGCAAATGGGGTACACATATTGGTTATGAGGTCGTAGACGCTTATGCAAACAGGAATTACAGCATGGATTATATGTTTTCTTATGGTCCTTTCTTCCACACTGGGATAAAAGCTGATATTACTTTAAGCAGTACGACCGCTTTGATGGTGGGCATTGCAAATCCAACAGACTTTTCGACAACTACTTCAGGAACAAAAGTTGCAATTGCACAATTCAGCACCAGCACGAAAGATGGCAAGTGGAAATTCTACCTGAACTATCAGGGATATGGAGGAGGCAGTCGGGATGATTCAACTTTAAGCCCTTATTATATTTTATATAAAAGTTTAAATCAGTTTGACCTAGTTATCAACGGGACCGTCTCAAGCAAATTTAGCATTGGTTTTAACGGTACCATTCAATCAGTAAACTCGTCCACGCTCGACAAATCGGCAAGCTGGTGGGGTTCAGCGTTATACCTGAATCTTGATCCTTCATCTAAAATTGGATTCACATTGCGTGGCGAGTATTTTTCTGACAAAGACGGTGTAAAAATCAATCCTGTCGATCCAGCGCAGGTTCCCGGTTTGAATGTGTTTGATCTTACGCTAACTGGTCTTTTCAAGCCCGCAGCGAACCTGACAATTATGCCGGAATTGAGATTGGATAATGGTTCCAAGAATTTTTTCTATAAATCAGATAACACATATACCAAAAGCACTGTCAGCGCTTTGCTGGCAGCGGTATATCATTTTTGATTAATATAATCTTATCCTGGATAATCGGTAACTGAAAACCTTCGTTTTTGTTAAGTTGAGCGTACTGTTTATACTTTTGCTTGTAGAGGCGATTGGAGATTTATAGACTAGCAATTAGCCTTATAAAACGCAAACAAAATATGCCCGAAGATGAAAAGAATGTAGAGCATTTTCTAAACCTGATACGGCAGTCAAGGCGCGGGAAGTTTAAAATCTATATTGGCATGAGTGCCGGTGTGGGAAAAAGTTATCGTATGCTTCAGGAAGCGCAAACCTTATTGCGTAATGGCGTGGATGTAAAAGTCGCGTATATAGAAACACATGGTCGCAATGAAACGCAGGTTTTATTGGAAGGTTTGCCTGTCATTCCCAGGAGAAAATTGTTTTACAAAGGAAAAGAACTGGAAGAGATGGATATGCAGGCCATCCTGAACTTACATCCCGAAGTTGTAATTGTGGATGAATTAGCTCACACCAATATTGAAGGCAGTAAAAATGAAAAGCGCTGGCAGGATGTGATGGAGATTCTTGATGCCGGCATCAATGTGATCAGTGCAGTAAATATCCAGCATATCGAAAGTTTGAATGAAGAAGTAAAAGAGATCACCGGCATTAATGTTGCCGAACGGGTCCCCGACAGTGTGTTGAAAGAAGCTGATGAAGTTGTCAATATTGACCTAACGGCAGATGAACTGGTGACGAGATTAAAAGAAGGCAAAATTTATACGCCTGATAAAATTGAACTGGCCCTTAAGAATTTTTTTCAATCAGAAAAGATCCTTCAGCTCAGGGAACTTGCCCTAAAAGAAGTGGCCACCCAGGTAGAAAGAAAAATTGAAAGCGAGCTTCCCCGCGGCCGTTTGCGCACTGAACGATTTATGGCCTGCATCAGCAGTAACCATGAAATTGCACGTAAGGTTATACGTAAGACAGCAAGGCTTGCCACTTACTATAATTCCAAGTGGTTCTTGCTTTATGTGCAAACACCCAAAGAAGATGGAGATAAAATAGGACTGGCTGCACAAAGACATCTGATCAATAACTTTAAACTTGCCACGGAACTTGGCGCCGAGGTAATCAGGGCAAAGAACGGCAATATTGTGAGAGGCATCATTGAATCTGCTGAGCAAAAAACCATCACTACAATTTGTATCGGCAAACCACATCTGAATTTGTTCAATGTGATTCTCGGCACTGCTGTTTTTAACCAACTTTTGAATAAATTATCAGAAGCAGATATTGACATAGTAATTCTTTCATGATATGAGCTTGCGATTAAAAACTAAATTATCATTGGGGTTGATCTTCCTCTTCATAGTCATCCTTTCGTTTGGCATACTGGGATTGGTAAATATTAATCTGCTGAGTCATGATGCCAATCTGGTTTTGAAAAACAATCATGAATCGCTTGTCTATTCCAATAATATGCTGAAGGCATTGGAGGCGATATACGAAAAGAAGGACTCGGTGAAAGTTAATGATGCCAAGAAACTTTTCGAAGACAACCTGAAAAAACAGGAAAATAATATCACAGAATTGGGTGAAAAAGAAATCACGTCTGAGTTAAGGAAGAATTTTGAAGAACTCAAAGCAGATCCGTCCGACCCTTCGAACTACCCGGAGATCAGGCAATCCATCATACAGATCCAGGATCTCAACGAGATGGCCATTCTCAGGAAAAATGCGGTGGCTCAAAAGACAGCAGAAAACGCCAAGCTGTGGCTTACGGTGATCTTTACTATTCTCACCCTTGTGGCATTCACCTTTATTTTCAATTTGCCGGGAATTATTTCAAAACCCATCAGTTCTTTGTCAGAAGGGATCGCAGCAATCGCCAATAAAAACTACAAAAAAAGAATTTATCTGCAGCAGGAAGATGAATTCGGAGAGCTGGCCCATTCCTTCAATGTGATGGCTGCGAAGCTCGATGAATATGAAAACAGTAATTTATCACAAATCAAATTCGAGAAAAGCCGGATCGAAACCATTATTAACCAGATGCGGGATGGAATTATAGGTTTTGACAATAAAAAAAATATTCTTTTCCTGAATGCTGTTGCCGAAAATCTGCTGGGATTGAAAGAATCGGAAATTATTGGCAGATACGCACCGGACATCGCATTGAAAAATGACCTTATGCGCACCCTCTTGAGGGAAGACGAAGAAAACCAGGAATTAAAAATCTACGCAGAAAACAAGGAGAGCTATTTTAGTAAGGACGTCCTTACCGTAAAAAACAACGAGCAGATTGTCGGACTGGTAATCGTCTTACGAAATATCACTCCTTTCCATGAGCTCAGTGAAGCCAAGACTAACTTTATTGCTACCGTTTCTCATGAATTGAAGACACCCATTTCCTCGATCAAGATGAGTGCTCAGTTGCTTAATGATAACCGTGTCGGGATATTAAATCAGGAACAGCAGGAACTGGTTCAAAACATTCGGGAGGATTCGGAAAGACTATTAAAAATTACCGGTGAATTGCTGAACATTTCGCAGGCAGAGACAGGGCAGATCCATCTTAACATACACCCCGTTGACCCTAAAAAAATAATCGAATATGCAGTGCAGGCAATACGAAAAGAAGCCAAGTTGAAAAATATTAATATTGAAATGAACGTACCGGAACACCTGCCTTTTGTTCAGGCGGACGATGAAAAAACAGCCTGGGTACTGACTAATTTTCTTTCCAACGCGCTAAGGTATTCTTATGAACAATCTAAGGTTGTGGTCTCAGCAGAAGTATTGGATAATGATGTTAAAATAAGTGTTCAGGATAGCGGTCAGGGGATACCCGCGGCCTATACTGATAAAATCTTCAATCGCTATTTCAGAGTTCCAGGAACAAAAAAAGAAGGAACTGGCCTGGGACTGGCGATCAGCAAAGATTTTATTGAAGGGCAGGAAGGTGCAATTTCTGTGGAGAGCCAACTCGGCGTAGGAAGCAAGTTTTCTTTTACATTGAAAATTGCTGCCTAAAATTTGAATTTTCGGGAAATCCCCGGCTACGACTGCGTGGAAATTTCTGCCTGACTTCTTTTTTTCTTTTGTCTTTTGGCAATTCTTTGCCGGATAACCCTTATGATCACTGCGGCAATAAAAGGATAATAAAACCAATCTGGTTTAACAGCCACCAGTATTGACACTATTACAAAGAGTATAGATGCAGCCAGCATGCCGTTCATTCTTTTCATTGTTAACTCCATTTTGGGGATAGCCGAAAAATTCGCCTTGGAATGATAAACCACCCGGGTCATCAGATAATAGGTAAAATAACACAAAGCTAGATTCATAAAATATACAATCATCCGGAGCTGCATCGGGTTATCGTTGGTAAAGAAAAAAGAGATACTAACGGGAAGCAAAATAATGGATAACAGAAAATAAAGATTGAGTTTGATTAGTCTCTTGTTATAGTTAACGATATGCTCGTATAATTCGTGATGGCGGATCCAGAGATTCCCAATGGTAAGATAACTTAAGAATAAGGCTGTAATATGAACCAGGATGCTTCCTCCATGTTTCGAGACAATTTCCTGCAAAGTGATTTTAGCTCCCATTGCAGGAATTTTTATTTCAAGAACCATTAAAGTAATGGCAATCGCAATGACTGCATCACTGAAAAATGCAATCCTGTCAATTTGGAATTGCGTTCGCCTGTGTCCGTTATGCTCCTGTGAATGATGCATAATTGGGTCAGTTCTTGTTTCATATCAATAACCGTTAGCTAAAATTATTTTATTAATTTCAAACTGCTTAACTTTATTCATACTGCATTTTACTGCACATAAACCTTCTCCCTAAAATTTATATAATGACACAGACTTCCACTTCACAGCGTCTCTATTCACTTGATGCACTCCGTGGTTTTGATATGTTCTGGATCATGGGGGCAGAAGAAATTGTTCATGGCATGGCCAAGGCAACTGGATCATCTTTCTGGGAGGTTTTGTCCAACCAGTTGACACATCCCGAATGGAATGGTTTTCATTTTTATGATCTCATTTTCCCGCTCTTCCTGTTTCTTGCTGGGGTGGCAACGCCATACTCAGTCGGACGCGAGTTGGAGAAAGGTAAGACTAAAAAGCAACTATTGCTGCGTGTTATAAAAAGAGGATTGATCCTTGTTGTACTGGGAATTATTTATAATAATGGGCTGCACATCCGACCTTTTTCGGATATAAGATTTTGTAGTGTGCTTGGACGTATCGGGCTGGCTTACATGTTTGCCAACATTATCTATTTGTACACTAAGGAACGGGGACAAATGATCTGGTTCGCTGCCTTGCTTGTCGGATATTGGTTGCTGTTAAAATTTACGTCAGCTCCTGGTTTTCCCAGGGGCGACCTCACCATGCAGGGCAATTTTGCTTCTTATATTGACCGGTCAATCATTCCCGGAAGACTTTATCTTGGCATTCACGATCCTGAAGGTCTTATGTCCACAATTCCTGCAATCGGCACGGGATTGCTTGGCATTCTGGCAGGAAACCTGTTGAAGAATAACCCTCTTGCCATGTCAAAAAAAGCATTACGGTTAGCCATTGGAGGTATTATTTTTATTGTGCTGGCTCTGCTTTGGAATTTTGATTTTCCAATCAATAAGAATCTTTGGACAAGTTCATTTGTGTTGCTTGTTGGAGGTATTAGCTTGATACTGCTGTCTGGTTTCTATTATATTATTGATGTACTTGGCCATAAGAAATGGGCTTTTTATTTCAAGGTCATTGGCATGAATTCGATTTTGATCTATATGTCAGGCCGGTTCATTAACTGGGAGTATACAACAGATGGTTTTTTCAAATGGCTGGGGCAACTTGTGGGTGATCCATACAATGTTGTGGTCATGGCCATTTGTTATGTGATGGTGAAATGGGCATTTTTATATTTCATGTATAGAAAGAATGTATTTCTGCGGGTATAGCAGGTCGGTTTTTGGATCGTCATTGTAATGCTCCCTGGCCTTACTGGTATTTAGATTAAAGCAATCAGCCGAACGAAGAACAGTGCCAACAATTGGGATGACGCTCACCAAAATCGATACAGCTGAATCAGTTTAGCATGATTTAATTCTTTTATTCAATTTGATTCCTTTTTTGGGAAATTCTTTCCAAAAAGGATTTAAAGCCGGGACGGGTTTAGGATTTATTTTGTTGTAAATCAGGTTGTTAAATAGTGGCATAGGAATGGAGTTCATATTGCTGCGAATAAGCATATTATGAAAGCCCTTCTCTACTATATCGTGTTTCAACTTGCTATCCTGAGCCTTCAGGCTAATGGAGGCCATCGGGGCAGCGCCAAGGTGAATGAAGGGGCCACCCAACTTACTTTTACTAAATCTAACTTTAATAACAGCCGTCGCGATTCAGTACTAATCATTTTTGACCGTTTTGATCGTTCCGGCGCAGGAATAGTTTGCAAGATTTTTCATCCTTCGATTGACAACAGCATTTATATCGAATCTATCCCTTCAGGAAAATATTTTGTTACCATCCAGTGCCTGGGAATCCATCATGAAAGATTTGAAAAAGTGATCAGGGTAAAATCAAAAAAATGCGAATCCCTTTCTATCAGGCTGGATGAATGTGATGAATTTTCAAAAGATGCAGTCTTTATTCCCACAGAGCATACTGATTTTTCGAAATTGAAAGTGATGACGATGAAATAATTTTTTGAATCAATATTTCTTATTTCTTCTTTCTCAGATCAGTATTCATCCCTAAAAATTTTCCATATTTCCTGCTCGTCGCAGCAATTCTGCTGAGCTGTGATCTATTCGAAATATCGAAAAAATTGGATTCAATCATGACAGCATTTTTTTTGAATGTTCGTTTCCAGGTACCGACAATTTTACCGTTAATAATGACTACCGGATAAAACAAGCTTCCATTAAGTATTCGTCTGAAGGGAATATTGCCGAGTGTAGCGCTACGATCCGCATAACCGACAATGTATTCATCAAAAGAGGGCAGCAGGTGGATTGAAGAGCGGTTGCTTCCTCCGGACAAATCTTTTTGACACCAGAAAATTGACTGACCGATCTTTTCACTTCTAAAACCCGGGCCGATCAGTTCTATTGCCATTTTTACATCTGCCATGTTAAGCCCCGACCACCAGGCAAAATCCTGGATAGTGGCTGGGCCATGACTGGCAAAATAGCGTTTAGCCAGCTGCGTTATAGCTTCTTCCCGTGCTAATTTTCTTGTCGAAGGGATCCATTCATCGAGCAAGGTATAAGTAAATTGTTTCCCGTGCCTTTCGCCGAGGCAGATCAATCCATCAAGCGCAGCCCGAAGCAGCAGAAAATTCATCCGCATATCGTGTGTGGGAATTTTGTATCGTTCCAATACATCGGCCAGTTCCTTTCTTGTTAACTGGTTGCCGTCGCGTAAGGCATTGGCCATTGTATTATGACTTTTTCTGATCAATGTTTTTTCGAGACCGAGTCTGCGAAAATGACCTGCGTAAGCCGAAAGCAGCCGTGGATTTATTAAATCCAATATCCAGCGCAGATCTGCAGGGGCAACGAAATGTAATGTTCCGCGCAACGACCAGGTCCGTATTATTTCCCTTTTGGCAATGGACTGCTCGATGTCTTCATCCGTTGAACCGGGTAGCCGAAGCCCGATCGCCCATTTGGCAGCGGCATAATCCTGCGCCTGTACCGCACCAAGATGGCTCACTAATTCAGCGGGAGATCTGAATCTATTCTCTGTCAGGTGCTGGTTATATAGTCGATATTGAAGAATTTGGGAAGAATTCATCGCATTAAAAATATTAATCCCGGATTCTTTAACGCAATCTACGAAATGAAATCACTATTGTCATATCTGTAAAGCTGCCGAAATAAATTGAAGATGTATTTGGATAGTTTCGTCTAAACAATCGAAGTTTGCATCAGTTTCAATCCAAATTTTCGATATGCAAACACACTATTTTCCTGCTGCAGACAGGGGAACAAAAGATGGAGGCTGGTTGCAAAGCAATTTCTTTTTCAGTTTCAGTGATTATTATCATCCAATGAAGAGCGCTTTCGGGACATTGGTTGCATTTAATGATGATTTTGTACAGCCCGGAAAAGGATTCGGTATTCATCCGCATATTAATATGGAAATTATTTCCATTATGCTGGCCGGCAAAATGAATCACAAGGATACCATGGGGTATAGCACGATTGTGGAAGCTGACGCCCTGCAGATCATGAGTGCAGGCAGCGGATTGAAACATGAAGAATATAATGTCGGAACTGACAAGGTGAATTTTTTGCAAATATGGATTCAACCCAAATTGCAGAATATCATACCCAGGTATCAGCAACGAAGTTTCCCCAAAGAAAAGCGGAAGAATCAACTTAAAACGGTTGTCTCATTTGAAGAAGGCTTGGAACATTGCTGGATCAACCAAAACTCAAAATTATGTCTCGGATATTTTGAAAAAGGGAAAGAAATTATGTATACGCTTAACCCGGTAAATAAGTGCTTATTTGTTTTCCTGATCGAAGGAAGTATTGTTGTAGATGGTTTGAAGCTTTCCCGCAGGGATGCTTTAGGCATATGGGAGACGGAAAAGATTTCAGTTTATTGCTCAGAAGAATCGGAATTTCTAATTATCGAAACACCGATCAATCAAAAATAAAAAGTCGCCTGCTGGCGACTTTAATAGGATAATACTTCGCTAAAAGATTTTTTTATGCTGCTTTTTTCTTATTCCTTTTTCTTCCACCGCCTGACAAACAAGCCAGTAAAATCTGGGTGGTAATGTATTTGCCTTTCATAACAATATTTTTAAAGATTAATGAATTTGTTTTTTGTTCTTCTCATCGCTGTTTCAATCGCAACTGAAAATAAGACGCAGATTATTTGTCCGGGTTACAGCCGGGAGAAAAAAGATTTTTCTTTCATTAAACATCACAGTAAAGCAAATACACTTATTTGAAAGGTTGAAAAGCAATCTGAATGGCAATAAAAAACCCCCTGTGAAAGACAGGAGGTTTTGAAACTTCATTTGAGTGATCAATAAGGAAATATTTTAGTGTACGTTAGACCATTCGGTGTGGTTACCACTACTTTGAAATAATAAGTACCAGTGCCCGGGCAGGAAGTAGGATCGCCGTTTGCATCCAATCCATAAGTGATTACAGAGGTAATGTCATCAGACCGTAGAATAGTATTTTGTCCGCTTGTCAATCTGAAATCACAATCCTGACGAATAACTTTGGGCTGTGAAATCAATGATTCAAAATCGACTCCGAAACGGTTTGTTCCCCATTCAGCCACGTTTGTATTGCCAAGGCTGTCAGTATGAGTTCCGGTAGTTGTAATTACAATGCCATCATCATAAGTGAAAACACGTTGTTTTGAAATATTCCATACTCTTTGTTTTCCATTGTCGAATGTGATGGATAAATTACCACTAATGGTATGAGTAATTGTTCCAAGTGAAGAAAGATCGACCAATAAACCTCCACTCACGTTTGTGATTGATTTTGTTCCGTTGATCGTTATACTTTTGCCATCTCTTAAACGGGTAATTTTCAAATCCTGGACGCTGATGGTTACAGTAGCGCCTTTATCACGCCAATACACACCCGCTGGAATGGAAATTACCACTACACCGGTACGTGTACGATTACCCCAGCAGTTCGTACCATTGTAAGTAATAGTAATTGTTCTTGGATCAGCATTCGCATCAACGACAACCGTAGCGTCACAAATAAGACCTGTAAGGGGACCATTTACGCCATTCACCTGGGTAGTACTCATGGTGGTGGTTGTGCCGTCCATTGCAGAAACACTGTTGCCTGCAGTAGAAGGCTGATTGTACAATGCTGTGTTGACATCATTGGTAATGGCTTCATCTTCGGTAGAAACCTGCGATTCATCGTCAGCCTGTGTGGCTAAATCGGCCTGGGTGGTTGAGCCGGATCCCGAATTATTCATATTGCTTTTGTTACACGCAAACATGAAACTCAAACAGGCGGTAAGCAGGGCAACATAGAAAAGGTTGTTTGTTTTCATAATCACTTTTTTGATTTAATTTTTTTGTTTTACCTAAGATGGATTTTTAAATAGAGGGTTTAAAAATATTTTGCATTTTTTTAAAAAAGCCAGGGCATTATTAGCCAAACATGGTATAATCAACTAATAGTGAATGGTTTAAAAATTTGTTATTAATAACAAAAAAAGCGTCATTTTTTTGATGACGCTCGCAGAACTCCCATTCATATAAATAAATGTTATTGATTAAAATCCCATTCAGTTATTTTATTTTCTTCAATTCATAGTCCTTTTCTTCGTGTGAAATAAATGCAGTTACTTTTCCATTTTTGTCTTTAACAAAATCTAATTCCACACCCGCAATTTTCACAAAAAAACGGGTCTGCGTTTCAGGATATATTGGGGTTTTGGGAAGATTATTATTAGGTCCTTCAATATATAAACTGCCGTTCTCAAGGGTGATGAATATATGATGCTGTGTGTCGAACTCATATTCACCGACATATTGTTTCAACACAGATTCGCTAAGTTTTATTTCCGGATGGTCCTTCCATTTTATCCATTTCGTCTGATCGAGGGCCGAAGACCTGTCATAACAGGGATCGGAAGCAAGTGTTACGAACATGGAATCTTTTATTATCCTGAATTTGTATTTCCCCAGGGTTGTATTATCGCAATCACTCTGGCCGTCAATCTTTTTTAGCGTGAATGAAGTG
>Ga0335077_10004982_pt1 | contig 16229 bp, 11 predicted proteins | sample Lox_Sample_31_FD_207151 | JGI IMG/M metagenome (GOLD analysis project Ga0335077, IMG submission 207151) | Soil microbial communities from Loxahatchee National Wildlife Refuge, Florida, United States - Lox_Sample_3.1 | ecosystem: Environmental > Terrestrial > Soil > Wetlands | place: USA...
CGATCCGCACTTAGCGCACAAAGTGGACGTTGCGGGGAGCACTGCTTTTATTGTACCGGGCCGGGTCTCTCATTTATTTCAGCTCCACCACCGTAGCGCCCGTCCCGCCTTCGTTTGGCGATGCGGGATAGAACTTTTCCACGTGCGGATTGGTCGCCAGCAATTCGGCGATCGCTCTTCTCAAAATGCCCATGCCGTGGCCGTGGACAATGCGGACGCGATCCACCGAAGCGATGCTGGCGCTGTCGAGGAACTTGTCCACGTTTTCGCGCGCTTCCTCGGCGCGCTGGCCGATGACGTTGATCTCGCGATAAGAGACGTCCCAGCGCGGGCCGGGTTCGAAGGAAACGTTTTTTGGCAAGCGCGCGCTTTCGGGTGTCGCGGGCAGAACTTGCTCGATGTCGTCGGTTGAGACCTGCATCTTCATCAAACCCGCTTCTACTTCCAGCAAGCCGCCTGAGAGTTTCCGGCGCACGCGCGCGGGTTCACGCACGCCTTTCAAGCGAACCCGCGAACCTTCCTCGATGGGCGCGAAGGCCTTGGCGGCAGGCGCTTCCTTGAAGACTTCCGAGCGGGCCTTCTGTTCGAATTCGCGTTTTGTTTTAGCCACCCGGCGCTCGGCCAGCTCGGCGGCTTTGCGCTGCTCGGCGCTACCGAGAATCTTCTCGATGGTCTCCCGGCTCTGTGTTTCGAATTCCGCAAGGGCGGATTGCAACCGCTCGTCGATCTCCTTGAATTTCGCTGCCTCGCGCTGTTCCCACTCTTTGGCAAGCGACTGCTCTCGCGCCGCCAGGCTCTGCTGCTGCCGTAACAGATCGTGTTCGGTCTGCGCCACGCTATCCAGACGGCGGTGAAGTTCTTCCAGAAAGCCGGCGATGTCACGTTCATTGGTGGACATGCGCGAGCGCGCCTGATCGATGAGTGGCGCCGGAAGTCCCAGGCGGCTGGCGATTTCCAGCCCGGCCGATTTTCCAGGAGCGCCCAGCCGCAGCACGTAGGTCGGCTGGAGCGTCTGCTCGTCGAATCCCATGGATGCGTTGAGAACGCCCTGGGTCGTCGAGCCGTAGATTTTTAGTGTCAACAAATGCGTGGAGGCCAGGGTGAAAGCGCCGTGGGCGCGGAACATTTCGAGAATGGAAACACCGAGCGCGCCGCCTTCTTCCGGGTCCGTCGCGCGCCCCAGTTCGTCGAGCAGCACCAGTGAATGAGGCGTGACCGCCTCCAGCATCTCGCGAACATGCGCGATGTGAGCCGAAAAACTGCTCAAGCTTTCCTGGATGGATTGCTGGTCGCCGATGTCGGCGAGGACCTCCTCGAAAATTGGAAACTCGGCCTCGTCGGCGGGAACGGGCAGCCCCGCTTGGGCCATCAACACCAGCAGGCCGGCGGTCTTCATGGATACGGTCTTTCCGCCGGTGTTCGGGCCGCTGATGAGCAGCGTCCGGGTCGGGCCGCTGAGCTCGAGCGAAATCGGCACGACGGGCTTATGCTGGCGGCGGAGCACGTCTTCCAGCAGCGGATGACGCGCCCTTTTGAGAATGAGTTTGCGATCGGATTCACTGCTGAAGCGCGGGATCGTACAATCAAAATCGAGCGCGAAAGAGGCCTTTGCGAACAGCAGTTCCAGGCGGCCGATGGCTTCCACGGTGGAGTAAATTTCGTTGACGTGGCTGCGCAACAGCTCAGTCATCTCGCGGAGAATGCGAAGCACCTCGCGCTGCTCTTCCTCGCGCAACCGCACCAGCTCGTTGTTCAGATCGATGGTCTCCAGCGGCTCGACAAAAAGTGTGTGTCCGCTGCCGCTGGCGCCATGAATGACGCCGTAAACCTTGCGCTGCTGTCCGGCCACCACCGGCACCACGAAACGATCATTGCGAATCGTAATGAACTCTTCCTGCAGAGTTCCATCCTCGCGGTGTGCGCGCAAGAAGCGTTCCAGGGACATCTGGATTTGTTTCTGTTGCCGCTCGATATCGCGGCGCAGGCGGTGCAGCGCCACACTCGCGTCGTCCGCCACACTCGCGTCGGGCAGAATTTTGCCTTGAAGGTCGCGCAGGATCGGACGAGTATCGGCGATACCGGACGCGTGCGAAGCAAGCCGCGCATATTTTCCCGCGGCTATGCTCAGCACACCCCTGATTTCGCCGGCTTGTTCGAGCAGCCGCGTCAAATCAAGAATCTGCTTGGGCTCGAGCGCGGCTCCTTCGATTCTCAATACGGGTAGAATGGCCGAGACATCAGGCAAGGAGTCGAAACGCAGGCGAATGGCGGCGCCTCGGGCTGCCGCTTGCGGCTGGCGGGAAGCTCCCAAATAGGCGAGCGCTTCAGCGACATCGGCGAGCGTATTCTCCAAGGCCGCTCGATCCGTGCAGGGTTCCAGGCTTTCGAGCTCCGCCGCGCCCAGTGCGCTTTTTACAAAGCGGCCCAACAGCAGGCGCAGAGACTCGAACTCCAAAAGATCAGCGCTGAAGTTTTGCAAAGGCTCTCTCAATTACTCCCAACGTCCCTTCCGTCAGACGATACTTGCCCAGATCCTGCCGGGAAACCCATGCCGCGCTGCTCACATCGCTGGCGGGTTCAAGCCGACCGCCAGTGGGGCGGCAAACGTAGTCAATCAGGACGTAATGATATTCGGTTCTACCTTCCGCGTCAGGCATGATGCGCTCAAATATTTCGAAGACGGAGAGCGCATCGACTTCGAGTCCGGTTTCTTCTCTCACCTCACGCCGGATTCCGTCGGCCAATCGTTCGCCGGTCTCGACGATGCCTCCAGGGATTGACCAGTATCCTTTCAGAGGCTCGCGCCCCCGCTCCACGAGCAGAATATTGCTGCCGGTGTCAAAGATCAGGGCTCCTACACCCAGGAACGGCCGCGACGGATAACGCCGATCTTCTTCGCTAATACTGCACGCTGCCTTTCACGTTTAGACGCACGTGATACACCGACGTGCGCGCCGTGATGAACAGGCCCTCGAAATCCGGGTCTCCGAAGGCGCAGTTGGATGGGGGCTCCGACATGTCGATAGCCCCTAGAGTCTTGCCCTCGGGAGTGTAGACGTCGATCTTATTCGCCGCGATATAAATATTGCCTTTTTCATCCACGCGTACTCCGTCGGCGACCCCGTCGATTCCCGAAACAAGGATGCGCTCATTGGAGGCTGCGCCATTGTGGTCCAGATCATAAGCGCGCAAATTGTGTTCATCGGAATTGCTGACGTAAAGGAAGCGCCCGTTGGGGGAAAGCGCGACGCCATTTGGGCGGCCCTTCGGCTTGGCGACTAATTCCAGCTCGCCGCGCGGCGAGATATGGTACACGCCGTAGAAATCCAGCTCGCGGGCGTCCTGTTGATTTCCAAAGGCCGGATCGGTGAAGTAAATATGCCCATCCTTGCGCACGACGATGTCGTTGGGTGCATTCAAGCGCTTGCCTTGCCACCGGTCAGCCAGCACCTCGATAGCGCCTTTCTTGTCGGTTCGCGTGACCCTGCGGGCGTGCGTTTCGCAGCTATAGAAGCGGCCTTGTACGTCAAACGTGTTGCCGGCCGCGCCATTGGATTTCGCGCGATAAATGCTCATAGGCACCCCGGGCTTCAATTGAAGGATTTGATCTCCGGGTACATCGCTGAAGATCAGGTATCCGTCGCGGGACCAAACCGGTCCGTCGGTGAAGACATAGCGCGTAGCCACGCGATCGACCCGAAGATCGGTGAAATCCTGAGCGGCGCTGGTGAACGCGAGCAACAGGGCGCCAAAAACCAGCTTCATTCACGAACAGGTTAGCAAAGGCGCGGTTCAGAGGCCCTTCGCCCTTATTCCCCGCAGCCTTTGTTATGATGGATTTCTCCTGTGGAGATCCTATGAAAAACCGCCTTTTAGTCCTTGCTTTACTGATTGTGCCTGCCTTTGCGCAGCAGCCCCGCCAGAATTTCGTGATCAACGTCGGCACGCCAGAAGGACAACTTCTCCAGCAGATCGGCCAGGAACTGGACGATGCAAAAAAAGAAATGCTGATGCAAGACTTCCTCGATAAGTATCCGAAGCACGAGGGGGCCGCTTGGGTCTGCGCGATGCTGGCTGTCGATTACAACCAGCAAAAGGAGTACGACAAGTCCCTCGCCATAACCGAGAAAGTGTACGCCAATACTCCCGACATGGACGTCGCTTACGCCGGTCTGAAGGCCGCGGAAGGCAAAGAGGATGTCGAGTTAGTGAAGAAGTGGTCCGCACGCACGTCGGCCGCGGCTCGCAAGGAAATCGCTTCGGCGAAACCTCCCACTAACGATGAAGAGAAGCAGCAGGCGACGTACACCAAGGATGTGGATATGTACTCCGAATACGCTCTTTATGTTTTGGCGCTGAAAGTCAAGGAGCCCAAGGAAACCATCGATCTGATTGATGCTCTGGAAAAGCAAAATCCTAAAAGCCAATATCTAGCCGAGGGAGCGGCCACGTATTTCGAAGCCCTCGAGAAAGCCGGAGAGGGCGCCAAAGCTTGCCCGGCGGCCGCCAGAATGGCCGCAGCCGATGCCAAGAACGCCGAGGCGATGCTTTTTGCCGCACAATGCAGTTGGACGGGAAATCGTGCCGACGGAGTGATCAACTATGCCTCGAAAGCGGTGACCGCTCTGAATTCCAGGACGAAGCCCGAGGGCACCAGCGACAGCGACTGGGCAACCAAAAAAGCAACGATGCTGGGTAGCGCGAATTTCTATATCGGCCAAGGCTACACGATGCAGGGAAGGTATGGCCCCGCCACCAAGGCATTGCGCGCCTCGCTGGGATCGATCAAGGGAAATGAGGCGTTCTACGCGATCGCTTTGTTCGATCTTGGCCTCGCGAATTACAATCTCGGCAAGACGGTCGGTGACAAAGCGCAAATGCGCGAGGGCCTCAAGTTTTTCGAGCAATCGGCAGCGATGAAGAGCTCGGTGCAGGATCAGGCAGCGCGGAATGCCAGCCTGGTGCGGAACGAGCTGGGCGGCAAGTAAGAACGTCATTCTGTCGAGGTAGGCGAACAACCTGTTATGATCGCCTGCTCGATCGTTCTCCGAACGTTTTCGATCAGGCGCGTTACGTCTCCGTTACTGGCAACGGGACCATGCCCGGGGACAACGATTCTGGGCGCCAGAGCTGTAATGCGATCCAACGATCTTACCCACGAATGCCAATTTGTGGCCGTTCCGCAATCCAAGTTCGGCAAGTAGCGGTTGACCAGGCAGTCTCCGCAAAATAAGGCGCCGTCAGAGGGGACGTAGACCGAAAGGTTTGTCTGCGTGTGTCCGGGAGTCAGTATGATTTGGGCTTCGCAACCGCCCAAGTTCAGTACAGCGTCTTCGCCGATGGGCCGGTTGGGATTCACCAGCTTCGTACCGTCGTAGAAAACCTCCGCCTCGCGCTGTGCGCGCCGTGCCGGATTTGAAATCTGTTCATTGAATTCGGCGATTTCCGAACAGAACTCGTCGGCCGTGCGCTGAATGCCGATGTGGCCGTAGATATCGATGCCGCGCTCCCGGAAGAAGCTATTGCCGCAAATATGATCGAAGTGCTTTTCCGTGTTGATGACGATCAGGCGATTGCCCGGGCGCGCTGCCGAGGCATATCCATGAATGGTCTCCGCAGCCAGCGCGTTCGCGCCGGTGTCTACAACAAGCGTGCTTTCGTCTCCCACGATGAAGCCAGCATTGACGCTCCAAGGCGGGACATAGGCGAGACCGGTTACAGCGAAGCAGCGGTCGGACAGCCGCATTTCTCGCAGTATGGCACAGTGGGTGAATTTAAGAATTGGCGGGGACGACGGGGCTCGAACCCGCGACCTCCGACGTGACAGGCCGGCGTTCTAACCAACTGAACTACGTCCCCGAGCGTGTGTGCAGTACGTCGGTGATTCAATCTTAACACGAGCGTTCGCGATTAGAAGTCGAACAGCGTGGCTTGCTTGCGGAGAACCACGGGAGCGCCCCATTCCCGCCAGCCGCCGAGCAGAGGGAAGTACAAACCGAGCCGGATGGGCCGCTCATCTTTCTGAAACATGAGCCGCGCATACCGCTCCAGTTGCTCCTTGTAGCGCTTCGTCTCGGCGTCGAAAAAGCTCTCGAGATCGCTCCCTTGATGGTCGCTGGTCTTGTAGTCGATGATCCAGCGGACTCCCGCTTCGTCGATGAAGGTGCGGTCGATCACCGACTCAGAAAGCTTGGCATCGATCAAGCCAGCCAGGGAGACTTCGCAAGCAGAGTCAAGGTGCGAGGTCAGAATCCATCGACCGCGAGGATCGTCCAGCGTGCGCAGCAGCGCGGTTTCCACCCGCTTCGTCGCGTCCGCAAGCTCGCGCGGGGAGACGCCTAGATTGGCAAGCACAGATTCGTAAAGCCCTCGCCGCGCGCGCACAGTGTCTGGATCCCACGCGTCCAAACCCTCCCGAGCGATGCGCTGCAACAAACAATGCAATGCCGTGCCGGTGTGCCGCAATCGATCGCTAACCCATTCGTACGTGACGCGCGTCAGTTCGAATTTTTCTATTGCCCCGGTGCCCAAAGGAACTGGCTCTGGAAATTCGGGGACGTTCCAGCCGGGGCGAACGCGGCGGATCGCCTTCGCTTTTTCCGGTTGGACGCTGGGCTCGTGTCGCGAAACATTCACGAAGGATCCAGAGAGAACGGGCCAAAGAAGCTTCAGGAATGAGCCCGACGCAGGCTCCGCAATCGAGCCGTCGTCTTTCTGCTTTACGGTTCCGAGCAAATGGAGGCGGGACCGTGCGCGCGTCGCGGCGACATACAACAGCCGTCCCGCTTCTTGCTCCGTTTTGCGTTTCTCAAGCCGATCGAGGTAGCGATAGATGGGGTCGGCATCGCGTCCCGATTCCGATATCGGCGCGAGCAGCAATTCGCCACGTTGCTCGAGCCACAACAGGAGCCGCGGGTCGTCTTTGCGCGCCTGCGATGCCAGCGCGGGCAGAATTACGGTATCGAACTCAAGTCCCTTGGCCTTGTGAATCGTCATGAGCTGCAAACGCGGCCCGGCCTCTGAATCCGGCTGCGCGAAGAGCAAACGTACCTGCTCGCGAAGCCACTCGAAGTCGGCGAGTTCAGCTCCTTCTTCCACCCCTTCGAGCAGATCGAAATATGCCGCCGCATCCCCGAGCGCTGTGTCATCTTCGACGCAGGCCGGTCCTCCGAGAAGCAACCACGTCCTTTCCACCCAAACACGGAGCGGAAGACGGCCGCGGTTCGCCAGAGCTTCTTCCAAAACGGGAAGGATACGCGCTGTTCTGATGATGCCATCCTCGCTCAGCTGGCCACGCCTCGCATGCAGTAGGTCCCAGATCGTCGCTCCAGCGTTCCAGCCTGCCAGAGCGTCCAAATCGCGAAGTGTGAGTCCGCACCACGGCGCCCGGAATACTGCCAGCCAGGAAACTCGATCCGCGGCGTGCAACAAGGCGAACGTCAATGCCATTAAATCCTGGATAACCGGACGCTCACCGAGTTGATCGATCTCGATCGCCTGGAATGCGATTCTATTTCGCTTGAGCACCCCGACAACGTCGGCGAGATGCGCGCGAGCCCGCACCAGAATCGCAATCCTCTCGCCCGGATCGCTCTGCAGCAGTCCAAGCACCCGATTCGCCTCGCCGCGACCCTCGACCAACGCGTGCACGCCAATCTGTACATCTCCACCCGCGAGCCCGGACACACTGGAAGAATAGGCGACCGCCCCGGACTCGATGTCATCCTCGGCCGGTAGGACCTGACGGAATGTCTCATTGACCCACGCTACAAGGCCCGGCGCTGAGCGGAAATTCGTAGTAAGAGTCAGCGGCTCAAGACGGATCGACCCGATCCCTTCCTGCCTGGCTTTGAGGAACAGGCTGACGTCGGCCTCGCGAAAGCGATAGATCGACTGCATCGGATCGCCCACCAGGAACAGCGTGCGGCCGTCGCCTGGTTCCCAATCCAGAGTCAGCTTTTCCAGCAGTTCAAATTGCGTGTACGAAGTATCCTGAAACTCGTCCACCAGGAGATGCTGGAGGTGCTGGCCCAATGCGAGCGCGAGATTGCTCGGCGATTCGATTTGTCCGAGTGCGCCGGCCGCGCGGATCGCTAGTTCCGCGAAATCCACGCGGCCGTGCTTGCGAAAAACGAGCTGCAACTCGGCGACGGCGAGGGTCAAAACAGAAACCGCAGCTTCCATAGCCTGCCACTGCGTATCCGTAAATCGCGGCGCCGGGAGTTCGCGAAACCGGCGAAGATCTTCGAGCAGGGCATCTTCCCGATGGAGACGTGCGAGCAGACGCTCGCAACGGGATTTCAAGGGATGACCAGCAGGAAAGCCGGCCTTGCTAACTTGCCTGCGCCAGTCGCTACCAGCGGTTAAGAGCAGATCAGCGACATCGTTCCAGACAGGAAGATGAGCAATGCTTGCGCCGGGAAACTCCTCTAGTTGGCGCAGCAGGGCGATCTCGGCGGCGACGTCGTTGTCAAACCGGCCGCGCAAAATTCTCAGATGATCGATGATCAGCTTCTCGAGCGATGCCTCCAACGCGGCGCGGACCGCCGGAAAATCAGGATTAGCACCGGTACGCCTCAGCCATTGGTCGCGCTTTTCGAGCATCTGGCAGATCAGCTCTTCTGCTCTTTGGAAATCGTTGTCCAGATGCAAGAGCAGGTAAGACAAGGCGCAGTGATCTTCATCGGCGTGGCGCAGCGTGTCCCGGGCGGCCTCACGGTACAAGTCATCGGCATGTTCGGATATTTCAGGCATGGCGCCGAAGCGTGCGAGCCAAGGCATGCGGCGTGTGATAGTGGCGCAGAGTGCATCGATGGTTTCGATGCGGAGCTGAGCGGGATTGCTCAGCAGATTCCAATTCCGCTCGCGATCGCGTGCCAGCGCCCTCACGGCGATATCGCAGGTCAGCCGTTCATGCCCGGCCGCGGGCGCAACCCCGCTTTCCGCCATCCGCAAAGATGCGACGACGCGTGAGCGCATCTCGCCAGCAGCCTTGCGAGTGAACGTGATCGCTACCACGGCGTCGGGAGAGTCGACGGCCGCCAGTAGAGCCAGGTAACGCTGAATCAGCAGTTCGGTCTTGCCCGAGCCCGCGGGAGCCTGCACGATGAACGACGCCCTTGTATCCAGCGCGCGATCGCGCGCCGCCTTATCGGCTATTGGCATTGTCAAGCTCCCGAATCCGGCAGAGAGACGTCAAGCCGCAGTGATCGCACGCGGCAGGTTTGGGATCGACTTGAGCGAGACCGGCCAGGAAGTCCCCGGCCAGTGATCTCAATACCTGTTCCCACTCCGCGACCTGTTCCCGAAAATCTTCAGTGTGTTGTCCATCCTTACTTCTCTTGACTGGCAGAGAGAGTCCTTTTTCGGTCAAGCTGCGGAATCCCAATTCACCGGCGCGGATCTGTGCGAACGCAACGCCTGCAATGGGCCGGTCGCCGCCGATGCAATAGAGCGGAAGCTGGGGTTCGTCCGGGCGCTCGCCGTCCCACGCGTTCGAAACCAATTGGCCCGTTTTGTAATCGATGATAATGGCGCGGCCGTCCGGCAATTCATCCATGCGGTCGGCGCGGGTACGAACTTGGAGGCCGTTGACCGTGGCACATCTTTCGTCCTCGGTCCTGGAAACAATAAAAGGGTCGCGAGACTTTTCAATTTCCAGCCACGCGGCGAGCAGATTCTCCAAGCGACGCTGTTCCAACGCGCGGCCCGGCTGAACACCCACATGCTTCAACGCGGTTCGAACATGGCTTGCCACCAAGTCGCGCAGCTGTTCGGGATTGAGCTTTGTCAAGCAGGCGTGCGATCCGAGTTCGCGCCAGATCAGTTCAAGCGCTTTGTGCACGGCGTTGCCCCGATCTTTGTAAGTAGGGCCCGGCCTTCTGTCCTCGAGCGGCCGCGCGTGCAGCCGATGTTTCGCGAAAGCGCGAAAAGGACACGCGGCCATGTCTTTGAACAACGACGAGCCGCCTGCCTGCATTTCGTTCGTAGCCGCTGCAGGCGCCATGTCGTCCTCGATTTGTTCCATGCTGGCGCTGGCTTGGATACGCGTGATCCAATCCGTCGGAGCCGTAGTATCGCCAAGCGGAACCCAAGAGCCCGCAGGCACCAGAGGGCTTGGCGAAAGGGTACGATCCCCGTCTCGTTCGGAATAACTCAAAACCGCATTTGGGGCGCTGCCGACCAGGCGCCTCATCAAATTTTTCGAGAACTCGAGTTCTCTCTCCGTGGAAGAATGAGGCAGGTTGTACTCTCGTTGAAGAGAGATAGGCAGGAACGGATTTGGACTTGCCGGCGCGGGCAGCGTCTCGTCGTTCAGACCCATGATCCACAGGTGATCGAAGTTCAGGCCCGTAGCTTCGAGCATACCCATGATCTGGACCTGGGCTCCTTCGTTTTCAACTTGGAATGGTGCGCGCGAGGCTATGTCCTGCAATCGGGAAAGCGCTTGGGCAAAGCTCGCCGGCCCTACAGCTAGATCGAGCGTGCCGAGACTGGAAAGCAAACTATCCCATGCTTCAAGAGTTTGGTATTCGCGGCTATTGGGCGGTCTGTCGCCGGGCCAGCCCACAGCATTGAGCAGCCGCGAAAAAAATCGGCCCCATTCCTGAGCTGATTGTTTTTCGGGTAGGTGGTTCAGTTCGCCGGCGAAACGCCGCAGGAGACGCTGAAGGATTGGACAGCTTCCGGCAGCCTCGCGCAATCCATCCACTGTGATATCCCAAGCACCCTGTTTGCGCAGTTTCGCGTCGAGAAGAGCGCGACTGCTCCCCTCCGATTCGGCGCCTCCTAGAAATGGCGAACGAAGGAGCACACCAGCCTGTGGCAGGATCAGCGGGGTAGCGCCAAACTCTAATAACAGCAGAGCCGCGCGCACCAGCGGATATTCGCGAAGGACCGGCCCCAGAGACACATGAAACGATCGTTCACGATCGCGAAGCCTTCCGGCCGGGTCGAGCGCTTCCCCAAAGATCCGCTCTATTTTGATGCGTGAGCGCTTCAGATCGGGAACAACGATGCCGATTTGAGCATCGGGCACTTCGCTCAAAATGCGCCGCGACCATTCTGCCGCCGCTTGAATTTCTTGCTCCGCGCCGGCAGCCTTGCATAGCTCGATGGCTGGTGCGGCAACCTGGTGTGTGGCGATCTCGCGCGCGTTCAGGGTTTCGAAGAAGGCAGACTGTTGAGGCGTCAGATCGTCGAAACCGACCAGGTACACGATAGCGTGAATCGAAATTTCCCGCACCGTGATCCGTTCCCGAAGATAGTCGGCGAGGCGCGCTTGCTCCATCCAGCGATTAGCCTGGCAGCGCTTGCGGAAGGTTTCGGACCAGTCGCGAAACGCCGCCCAATCATCCGTAGCCTCGAATCTTCCATCCATCGGCACGCGATAGGCCTGGACCAGCCGCCACGCCTCGATCGCGGCCCGTGCGGTTTCCTGGATCTGTAAGAGCGTTTCGCCTGCTGGCGATTCCAGAATGATCTGCTCCCAAATGACCTGTTCCTGGAGCCGCTCAAGCAAACGTGGACAGCCTTCGCTTGCGCCGTGCAGCACCCAGTTCCGCCACTGCCGGTCCAGAAAAGCCTCGAGTGGCAGGATGTCCGGCATGCTCCAAGTGGACCGGCCTTGGGCCTTTTGGAATGAATGCCACCGATACGTCAAAGATCGCGCTAGCCGGCGGGTCGCCGTTATGATCGTCCCGCCTTGATCGAGCGCACGGAAAAACTCCTCGTGCATGTGCTTTCATGATATTTGAACAAGCGAATCACGATTGCGATCGACGGTCCCGCCGGCGCGGGCAAAAGTACGTTGGCGCGCCGCGTTGCGGCTAAACTGGGGTTCCTCTACATTGACACGGGAGCGATGTACCGGGCGGTTGCCTTGTGGGCGCTGCGCACCGGTGTCGCGCTTTCTGATATGCACCGGCTGGAGCAGCTTGCCAATGAAGCGCGGATCGAGTTTAAATCCGGAGATCACGCTGTCTTGTTGAATGGAGAAGACGTCACGGAGGCGATTCGCTCGCTGGAAGTAGGGGATGCGGCATCGGAAGTATCGCTGGTGCCGGCTGTGCGCCGCGCTTTGGCTCGCAAGCAACGGGAACTTGGCGAGCAGGCCTCCGTGGTGATGGAGGGCCGCGATATCGGTTCGGTCGTTTTTCCCGACGCGACAGTGAAAATATTCCTGGACGCCCAGCCGGAGGAACGCGCATCGCGGCGGGCGCTCGAAGCATCCGCCCCGGCCGGCGTCGTCGAGCGCCAATTGAGGGAGCGCGACCAGCGCGATCGCTCGCGCGCGGCGTCCCCGTTAGTCCAGGCTCCCGACGCGGTGTACGTCGATACTACGGGACTGACAGTTGACGAGGTAGAAGCCGCGCTTTTGAAAATCATACGCGACCGCACTTCGAATGGCCGCGAACGAACGCACTGAAAATGACCAATCTTCTTGTCATGAAATTCGGCGGGACCAGCATGGGCTCGGCCGAGCGAATCCAGGTAGCGGCCCAGATCTGCGCCGATCAGAAAAAGCTGAGGCCCACGCTGGCGGTAGTTTCGGCAATGTCCGGGGTGACCGATCTTTTGCTGAACACGCTGCGACACGCCGAAGCTGGCGACGAATCGGGAATTCAGGCGAATATGGAGCGTCTGACGGAGCGCCATCTCCAGACCTGCGAGGAGCTGCTGAACGGACAGCGTTGCGAGCGGACTACGCACGGCGTACGCAACCTGATCACCGATTTTCGCCGGATCGCCAACGGCGTTTTGATGCTGGGTGAGCGTCCGCCGCGTTCGGTAGATGAGGCCGTGGCCATTGGCGAACGCCTCTCGGCCCTCATGATGGCCGAGTACCTGGAAGCGGCCGGGGTGAGCGCGCGCGCTGTGAACGGCGCCGATGTAATCGTAACGGATGCAGTCTTTGGCAACGCAACGCCGATTATGGCGGAGACACGCAAAAAAGCGGAGCAGATTCTCAAACCATCGTTGGACTCCGGCGCCGTGCCGGTGGTGACGGGCTTCAACGGCGCAACGATCGATGGCCGGCCTACCACGCTCGGCCGCGGCGGCTCGGATTTTTCGGCGTCCATACTCGCGGCAGCTCTGGATGCCGCGGAACTTTGGATTTGGACCGACGTCGACGGGATCATGAGCGCAGACCCGCGGTCCGTGCCGGAAGCTCGCGTTTTGGACGCGCTCACCTACAACGAAGCAGCCGAATTGGCCTACAACGGGGCCAAGGTCCTGCATCCTAGGACGCTGGCGCCGTTGATCGAACGCCAGATTCCGGTGTGGAGCAAGAACAGTTTTCACCTGGAGCATCCTGGCACGCAAATCGTGTCCCAGCTGAAAGCGTCGCCGGGGCCCCGAGCGGTGACCTCGATGTCCAACGTAGCGCTGATTTCGATTGAACCTGCCAGCGCGGCGATGAGCGGCACGAGGTTGATGGCGCGCGCCCTGGAGGCTTTGGCCGATGCGAACGCCGAAGTGCTGGCGCTCAGCAGTTCTAGCTACCGGCAGAGTTTTTGTTTTTTGGTGCGCAAGGAAGAGCTGGGAGGGGTTATGAAGTCGCTCGAAAGCGACCTGGCCTTGGAGCTCACTCACGGCTATCTCAAGCCCTTGGCGGTGGATGAAAACGTGGGCTTGCTCGCCGTTGTGGGCGAAGGCATGCGTGGGACCCCGGGTCTTGCGGGCCGCTTGTTTCAAGCCATCTCCGAGCAGAACGTGAACATCATCGCTATCGCCCAGGGATCGAGCGAGCTGACTATCAGCATCGTTGTCTCGCGCGATGGTCTGGAGCGGGCGATCCGGGCTGTCCATAAAGAATGCCGCTGACTCGGCTCCGTGCGTATGTCAAACTGAAATCGTGCCTGAGTTTTGTACCTGTGGCGCCCAGCTGCCGCCGGACGCCCGCTTCTGCCACAAGTGCGGAAAACCGCAGTACGACTATCCGAACGTGGCAGCTACGGAGGAAACGCCGCCTGCCCCGCCGGCTGTGCCTCTCGTCCGCCAGCCGATGGAGATCGGTTTCCATAACGGCATTGCCGTGCGCGTCGGTTTTATCGCGGCCTCTTCGGCCTTGGTGATGTTCTTATTTCCATTGCCGAACCCGTTCCTTCGACTATTAGCTTTTCTCATCGCCGGTTTCCTGGCGGTGTTTCTTTATACGCGCCGAACGGGACAGATTCTGACTATTCGAAGCGGCGCGCGGATGGGCTGGATCACGGGAATTTTTTCTTTTGTGCTGGTTGGAGTTCTCGCGACCGTTTCGATGGTGATGATTTCCAATCAGGAGGGGCTGGCAAAATTCCTGAGCAAGCAGCTCCCGCCTAATGACGCCCGCACGGAAACGATGGCACAGATGCTTCAGGACCCGGCTACGCTTGCCGCGGTCGTGTTGTTTTCGTTGATCGTGCTGTTCATCATCGTGACTGCGCTGCCGATGATCGGGGGAGCGCTAGGCGCAAAAATTTTTGAAAAAGGTGGCGCGGAGTCCTAGCGTTCCACCTGGATGGGCTGATCCTGAGTCAGCGCGAGGATGCGCTCGCGCAATTCCGAGGTCAGGCGAACACGCTCGTGCGCGGCTGCTCGCTCGGTGGCGATCGGATCGCCAATGCGCATTGTCACCGTGCCGCCCCGGATGTGCGCCGAGCCGAATGGCAGCACTTCGCGAGTTCCGATCAGGCCGATTGGAACCAGTGGAACTCCAGCCCGGATGCCGATATAAGCGGCGCCTTCTTTAAACTCCGCAAGCTTGCCGTCGCGAGTCCGGCCTCCTTCGGGAAAAATGAGCAGCGAAACGCTGCGCTCGCGAACAATCTGAGCGGCGGCGGCCATTGTCTTCACCGCTGCCCGGGCATCCTCGCGCGGAACAGGGACGTGGCCTGCTCGCGATAGATGCCAGCCGAGAAAAGGAATCTGGAAGAGGCCTTGCTTGGCTAAGAAACGGAAATGCACCGGTATATTGGCGAGCACCACGGGCGTGTCCATGTAGCTGAGATGGTTTGCTACGAAGACATAGCTGCCATTCTCGGAGATTTTTTCGAGCCCTTCGACCTTAACTTTCACACCGCTGACGGCAAGCAAAACACGCGACCATGCAGCCGCTAAAGCCGCCTGCTTCCGTCCGCTGCTATCGACGATGGAGACCAGAAGACTGATCGATCCGAAGAAGATCGTCGCCAGCACGATGAGGGGATCCGTAACCAGAAGCGTCCGAAGAAACGACACTGGCTTCATTGTACGAGGAGCGCGCGGGCCTCGCCCACGACAAACAGCGATCCGGTGACGAAAATCACGGTACCCGGCGGCGCCTTGCGTGCTAGAGCGACGGCCTCGCCGACGGTATGAGTCACGTCCGCCCCGGGAGCCGGTATATTCTCAGGCGCCAGGGCCCTCGAGTTTGCCGGTGCGGTCGCGATCACTCGGTCGGCCAATGGAAAGAGCATTGCAGCCATTTCACCAACGGCCTTGTCTCGCATCGCGCCATAGATGATCCATAAATGGCGGCCTGAGTAGAATCGCTGAATATAGGCGATGAGTGCCCGCGTCCCCGCCGGATTGTGCGCGCCGTCAAGAATGATCTCCGGTTCCGCTGAGATACGCTCCAGACGGCCCGGCCAGCAGGTACAAGCGATCCCTTCAGGCGACGTTCCCAGTTCATGCAAGGCGATGGCAGCGGTGCGAGCATTCTCCACCTGGTGTTCGCCGGCGAGCGGGCAAACAACATCGAGATTCCTCAGCCGGAAGTGACTCCCGCGGGGATCGAGCTTGAGATCGTGAATCGCCCAATCGCGCGAGAGCGTGTACGGCCCCTTGGCGTGTGCTCTCAGCACCGTTTCGGCTTCGGGTGGCTGCTCGGCGAACACGGCCGGCGCGCCAGGTTTTAGAATCCCCGCCTTTTCTGCCGCGATCTGCGCCAGAGTGTTGCCGAGGAAGACCTGATGGTCAAAATCAATCGGCGTGACCACGGAGAGTGCCGGAGTCACCACGTTGGTCGCGTCCAGGCGGCCCCCCATGCCCACTTCGAGCACGATGGTATCGAGATTTGCTCGCGAGAACAGCAGAAAAGCCATTGCTGTCACGGTCTCGAAATATGTGGGATGGAAATCGAGCTCATTGCGGCCGAGCATACACTCCGCGGTAGCGTGGACCTCCGAGAATGCGGCGGCGAATTGATCCGGGCTGATGGGCCGGCCGGCGATCCGAATTCGTTCGGTGGGTTCGATCAGGTGCGG
>Ga0335077_10004983_pt1 | contig 16228 bp, 13 predicted proteins | sample Lox_Sample_31_FD_207151 | JGI IMG/M metagenome (GOLD analysis project Ga0335077, IMG submission 207151) | Soil microbial communities from Loxahatchee National Wildlife Refuge, Florida, United States - Lox_Sample_3.1 | ecosystem: Environmental > Terrestrial > Soil > Wetlands | place: USA...
CGCTAACTGACTGCAAATAGAACGGCCAAAGACTTGCTCAGGTTAGCGCAACACAAAAAGGGAGGATTCAAGATGCTGAAGTCTTGGTTGCTGACCGCGTGCCTAGGTTTGATGGCGACGTCTGCCCTGTTGGCGGATGTGACTGGCTCGATTCTCGGAACAGTGACCGACTCCTCATCGGCTTCGATGCCAGGAGTTCGCGTGACTGCGACTAACGTCGACACGAATCTGGTGACGGAAGCGATAACCGATGCGACGGGCCAGTACCGAATGCTGTCGCTCCCGGTCGGCCCGTACAAGGTACAGGCGACGGCTGGTGGCTTCCAGTCTTTTGCTGCAACCGGGATTGTTTTAACTGTGGACGAGCAGCGTCGTGTGGACATTGTGCTGCAAGTAGGTGCAACTCAGCAGGAAGTCAGCGTCAACGCGGACGCCGTTCAGGTGGAAACCACCAACACCCAATTGGGTGACGTCATAGACCAGAAGAAGATCACGGAACTACCGCTCAACGGCCGAAGCTTCATAGATCTGCTTGGTCTGCAGGCGGGTGTAGCGCCTGCGGGGACGCGGAATGAGGGCCCTGGAACCATCTCGGTAAACGGCCAACGGGAGAACAGCAACGGCTTTCTGGTGAACGGAGGCGATGTATCCGGCGCCGCCAACTTCGAGGCAGGTGTTCAGCCCAATCTGGACTCGATCCAGGAGTTCCGGTTGATCACCAATAGTTTCGACGCCGAATACGGACGATTCAGCGGTGCTCTGATGAACACGATCACCAAGAGCGGCAACAACTCCATCCATGGCACCGCGTTCGAATTCGTTCGGAATGATGACCTGGATGCCAGGGGCTTCTTCGATACCGACAAAGGCGCGCTGAAGAGAAACCAGTTCGGTTACGCCGTGGGCGGACCAGCCATCAAAAACAAGCTCTTCTGGTTCACAGACTTTCAAGGCGACCGGATCGTGAACGGCGGTACTGCTTCTGCCGTGCAAGTACTTTCAAACGCGGAACGCCAGGGTGACGTTGGTGTCCAAAACCTGACCGGTACGGTGACCGGCTCGTATTGGGCACAGGTGCTGTCGCAGCGCTTGGGGCGCCCTGTTCAGGTCGGAGAGGCCTATTCGGCCGTCTTTCCGAACGGAATTATTCCGACCAGTGCATTCTCTGCCGCGGCGAAGGGAACCATCGGCTTCATCCCTCCACCAAACGTGGGGGACAATACTTACGCCTCGGCCGCCATTTCAAAACACACCAATGACTATAAGGCGGGCCAACGGGTGGATTTTCTAAACAAACTGACAGGAACCTGGTCCGGGTACTACTACATTGACGACTACAACCAACTGGACCCGTACGGATCGAGCAGCTTTCCGACAGGCTTTGGAGCAGACGCAAAAAATCGGAACCAATTAGCTACGCTGAGCAACACCTATATTGTCAACCCGACGGCGGTGAACGATTTCCGCCTGAGTTACACGCGCATCGTTGTGCGCTCCGTCCCGGCAGGCATCACGCCACCAAGTCTTGAGAGCATGGGCTTCGTCACTGGCGCTGGCACCCTCGGCATCAACAATTCGGGTCCGACCGGCTATTCGGCCGTGCCGTTCATTGGCCTGAATAACTTCTCGTTTGGTGATCCGGGCACCAACAACGGGATTCAGAACACCTACCAGATCGGAGACTCCTTCTCCAAGATCAAGGGCCGCCACACTCTCAAGTTCGGGGGCGAATATCGCTACTACCAGATGAACAATCGCAACGGTGGCGGTTTCGTGGGCAACTTCAGTTTCACCGGCGGCGAAACCGGCTACGATGTGGCCGACTACTTACTCGGCGCACCTTCCGGGTACTCCCAGGCTAGCCCACAGGTTCTGGACGGCCGGAGCCGTTACGGCGGGGCATTCGCACAGGATTCATTCCGGCTGGCCTCTAACTTTACGCTGAATTTCGGGTTGCGTTGGGAGTTCAGCACGCCCTGGTATGACAACCAAAACAAGATCGTTTCACTAGTTCCCGGCGAACAATCCACGGAATATCCCACTGCTCCTCGCGGTCTGGTGTACCCTGGCGACCCTGGTATCCCGCGGACGCTGGCGCCGGTCCGCTATAACAACTTCGGCCCCCGGCTTGGCATCGCTTACTCGCCGAATAAGTCCGATGGATTTCTTGGCAAGGTGCTGGGTGGACCCGGGAAGACCAGCATTCGGGTGGGCACTGGTCTTTTCTACACCGCCATTCAGGATCAGACCCTCTATTGGATTATCGGGACCGTGCCATTTGGCGAGTATTGGGGCTCACCTGCTCCCCCGACGTTTGAGGAGCCTTTCCGTACCAGAGCGACCGGAGAGTCGCAAGGCCAGCCGTTCCCTTACGTCATCCCGGCGCCCGGCAGTGCGGCGGCCAAGAATTTCGACTTCTCTCCCTACCTGCCGCTGGTCAGCACACTCGGGTACGAGATTCACAACAAGCTGCCCTATGCGATGCACTATAACTTCACGGTTCAGCGCCAACTCAGCAAGTCTACGGTGCTGAGCCTGGGTTATGTCGGGACGCTGGGGCGCCACATGCTCTCCATAGTAGAAGCAAATCCGGCGGATGCTTCCCTGTGCTTAAGCCTTCAGGGAGCGGGCGTGATGGCGGGGACTCTTCAGTGCGGCAAGTTCCTCGAGGACCAGACCTTCACGCGGCCGGATGGCAGCAAGGTTTATGGGACGCGCCCGATTTTTGGATCGCAGAACTTCGGATACTCCTACTACGAAAGCAACTGGGCCAATTCAGACTACAACTCGCTCCAGGCCAGCCTCCAGAGGCAGGCCGGTAATTCCACCTTCCTGTTCGGATACACCTGGTCGAAGTCGATGGACAACGGCTCCTTTTTCAACGATCGAATGAACTACGCGGATCACGCGCTGAGCCGGTCGCTTTCCAACTTCGACGTGACGCACAACTTCGTGGGCAGCTACACCTACGCGATACCGTTTGAGAAAGCGTTCAACGGCCTCCCCAGGCGTCTGACCCAAGGGTGGTCGGTCGCGGGCATTACCCGCTTCTCGACGGGCTTCCCGATCGGTGTAACCGGGTCTTACGATCAATCGCTGCGCGGCACGCAAGGGCTTGATACGCCGAATTTCACCGGACCGCTGGTGTTAGCCGGCGACCCACGCACCGACGGCCATCTCTGGATGACGCCCTCCGGTTTCAGTATCCCGGAATTGGGGGACTTCGGCACCGCCAACCGGCGGTTTTTCCATGGCCCCGGACTGGACAACTGGAACCTGGCGCTGCACAAGGACACGACGATCCGCGAGCACCTGCAACTGCAAATCCGCGCCGAGTTCTTCAATGCATTCAACCATGCGCAATTCGCCAACCCGAACGGGTTACTAGCCGGCTCCACGTTCGGACTGATCACAAAGGTGCAAGCGGATCCGCGCATCGGGCAGGTTGCAGCGAAGTTCATCTTCTGACCCTCACCCAGGAGAGTGGGCGAAGATGATGTTGGACCGCCGGTCTTTTCTGGCCGTCACCGCATTGAGTAGCGCGCGCGTTCTGGGCGCCAACGACCGCATCCGCTGCGCCACCATTGGAACCGGCAACCGCGGCACCTACCTCACGCGCCAGTTCAAAGAATTTGGCGCAGATATGGCGGCGGTCTGCGATGTCTACGAACCGAACCTGGAGCAAGGGCTAGAGGCCGCATCGGCTGGCGCCAAGTCGTTCGTGGATTACCGCCGGCTCCTTGAAGATAAGACCATCGATGCGGTCGTCATTGCAACACCAGATCACTGGCATGCGCAGATGCTGGTGGATTCTGTAGACGCGGGCAAGGACGTTTACGTCGAAAAACCTCTGGCGCACACGATTGAGGATGGCTTTCGCATGGTCGAGGCCGTGAGTCGCACCAAGCGTGTTGCGCAGGTGGGAACGCAGCGCCGGAGTTATCCGCTGTATCAAGAGGCGAAGCGGATTCTCGACTCAGGCGTAACCGGTCCGATTCGCCTGGTGAACGCCTGGTGGATGAATTCTTTGAAGTCGCTCAACACGGGACCGTTGAAAGGGAACCTGGATTGGGACCTGTTTCTTGGTCCGGCGCCAAAGCGTCCCATTGACCCGGTCCGATATTTCAACTGGCTCCAGTTCTACGATTACGCGCTCGGCTATCCCATCGGGCAAGCCGCCCACATCGCGGATGGAGTGCAGTGGATGATGAATTCCACGTATCCGCTGGCGGTAACGTGTTCCAGCGGCAAGTTGAACGTGGAGGGCGGCGAGATTCCCGAAACCGGCAGCATGTCGGTGGAGTTTCCTGAAAATTTCCTGCTTGTTTTCACGCTCAGCTATAAGGCGATGCGCTACCGCGCCTACAATGATCAAATGCAGCAGTTTCATGGTGACCAGGCGCGCTTCGATCTGGGCCGGGAGTCGTGGGCCCTCTATCCGCAAACCAGTGACGTGGAGGTAAAGGCCAGCCGCGAACGGCGCGAGCCCGACACGTTCGAATCCGCAAGCCGTGCGCACATCCGAAACTTTCTCGATTGCCTACGCACACGGCGCGAACCGAATGCGACTATCGAGATGAGTCAATATACGAACGTCGTGTGCTGCATGGCCGTGGAATCGCTACGGAGGCAATGCAGGGTGCGGTGGAAAGCGGACAGCAAGAGAATCGCGTGATCGCCCGCCGCCCTCAGGCGTAGTCCAGTTGATTTTCAGTAGAATCTCACTGGCTAGGTCCCGGAATTGTGGACCCTTGCGTGCATGGATTTTCGGCAAAGACTCATCGTCCCATCGGCCCCAATGGAGGGAGCCAGCAATGTCTGAACACAGAACTGCTGCACCAACTCGTCGAGAGTTTGTCCGGACGAGCGGAGCAGCCATGGCCGGCCTCGGCATCGCAGCCGGTCGCCTAGCCGGTGGACCCCAGGACACCCTGGCAATGGATGGAGGCCGCAAGGCCGTCACATTTCCAGCAGACCGCCACAACGCCATCACGAGATGGCCGCGCTTCGGCGCCGCCGAGAAGAAGGTTCTGCACGACCTGATCGACAGCACGACCGACAGCACCGGTTTCTACCGCGTGCTGCCGGAGCTCGAGGATGACTGGAAGGAATACACAAAATCGCCGTTCGTCAAAGCGCACATGAACGGCTCCAGCGCGCTGACCAGCATGTATTTCGCGCTGGACTTGCCGCCAGGCTCGGAAATCCTGTTGCCTTCTTACAACTTCTTTGCGGACTGCCTGGCCATGCGCTTCTTCGGCTATGTGCCGGTTTTCGTCGATGTTGACCCCAAGACTTCGTGCTTTGATTTGGACGACGCGAAGCGGAAGCTGACCAAGGCCACTAAAGCCGTGGCGCCTATGCACGCCTGGGGGCTGCCGTGTGAGCTGGACCATATTCAGGACTTCGCAAACCAAAAAGGCCTGATTCTCCTCGAGGATGCTGCCCATGCCCACGGCGCGTCGATGCAGGGAAGAAAGATGGGCACGTGGGGCCAGATGGGAATCGTCAGCTTTCAGGGCAGCAAGCCTTTACCAGGAGTCGAGGGCGGAATGGGGATGTACCGGACCCGAGAATACTTCGAGCGGGCTGCGGCATTCGGCCACTACGAGGATCCAGCCAAGTTTCCCAATGACAGCCCGGTCCGCGCCTATGAGGGGACTGGTTTCGGCCAAAAATACCGGATGCATCCTTTCGCCGCGGTGGTTATCCGCCAGCAGTTGAAGGGACTGGATGAGCGTAATGCTGTGGTCCAAAAAAACGTACGGACACTAAATGACCGGCTGCTGCAACTGGCGGGAATTAGTGAGCCCCGCTGCCGTCCGGATCAGGATCGCGTCTATTACTACATGAGCATGCTGTTTCTCGATGAGGCCAAAGCAGGCTTCAAGCGAGCGGCGATGCTGAAGGCCTTGCAGGCCGAGGGAGTGCCGGTCTCTACCTGGGACTACCCGGAGCAGCACAAGTTGAAGATCTACTCGGAAGCCAGGTGGTGGCACCACAAGCCGCAGATCCCCGATTCCATGCCGGGCAACCAGCAGGTGAACAGCACTCATTTCTTCCTGCCGCTTCTGCATGGCGAGACGCCGGAACTAATTGACCAGTACGTGAAAGCTTTCGAGAAGGTATGGGCGCACCGCATTTCGCTCGCGAACGCCTGACGCATCTGGCAGGCCGACGGAGCGTCACGATGGTTGTTCGATAGAATCGTTGACGCATGACGGAATGGGGTCGCAGGCGATTCTTGCAAGTGGCGGGATCGGGCCTCTGGTTCTCGGCCGGCGCCGGTATCGGCCGGGGTGCACCAGGTGGCGATGCAATCCCATGCAAGATTGTCGAGGAAGGCTCAAGCCAGCCGATAGCGGCCAGAGTGCGGCTCACCGACGCGAAGGGGCGTGACATCGTTCCTGTCGGCCATCCCACCGAACTCGCACCCGATGCGCAACAGGGCGATGTACGATTCCAATCGAAGCGCTTCGCTTACGTTGACGGAAACTTCTCTGTTGATCCAAGACTCCTGCCCTTGCGCTACCAGGTGATCAAGGGCTACGAGTTTGTCATCGCCGAAGGCCAGATTGCGCCAGGCGACACCCGAGAGGGAGGCATTGTCATTCCGTTATCCCGCTGGTCGTCACTGGCGGACCAGGGCTGGTACGGCGGCGATAATCACATTCACAACATCTCCCCCAAAACCTGCCGCCTAGAAATGGATGCCGAGGACCTGGACGTTGCCAACATCCTGACATCGGACTTCACCACGGACCAATTCGAGTTCGAGGGAAAAATCAACTCTTATTCAACCGGCCGGCGGCTCATCTATGTTAACCAGGAGTTCCGCAACAATCACCTGGGACACATGTGCCTGCTGAATCTCAAGCGGCTGATCGAGCCCGTGAAAACCATGCAGCCGTACCACTATCCGCTGCATCTGCGGGCCTGTGATGAAACGCGGGCGCAAGGCGGCTACGTTTCCTGGGCCCATTTCCCGAGCTGGCCGGGGGTTGAAAGCCCACTTGACGTGGCAATGGAAAAACTCGACGGCCTAGAAATTCTGTGCGTTCTCGATCCCAGGGAGTTTCCGGTCTTCATGAAGAATGTGGTCCCCGAGCTCGAAGCGAATGACGGTCTGCGTCTTTGGTATCGGTACCTGAACAGCGGGTTTCGTCTCACAGCCACGGCCGGCACGGACAAGATGACGACTTTCGTGACCGTGGGAGCCAATCGTGTATACGCGCACGTGCAAGGGCAGTTCACATATCAAAATTGGATCAACGCGCTCAAGGGAGGGCGAACTTTTGTCACCAACTCTCCAGTGATGGCATTCACGGTGGATGGCAGCGAGCCGGGCGCAACATTGAACTTTGACTCAAAGAGAAACAAGGTGGCCAAGGTGCACGCGCACGCGGAATCACAGCTCCCGTATGACCGGCTGGAAATCGTGGCCAACGGGGTGACGGTTGCTCAGGCGACTCCGAGCGGCAGCCGCCACCGCACCGAGATTCACCTGGAACATCCTATCCACCGAAGCTGCTGGCTAGCTGCGCGGGTGGTCGAAGACCTGGATGCATACCGAAAACGTGGAGTCGCCTTTACGGAGGTCCACGTTCCGAAAGGGACGCGCCTGAGCGATTATTACGGCACGCGCCGCCCGGAAGCCATCTTTGCCCACTCTTCGCCGATTTACGTAATACGCGACGAAGCGCCCATCCGTAGCCAGGACGATGCGGAATACTATGTGCGCTATCTCGACAACGCAATTGCGTGGCTCAAGACGGAAGCAAAATTCGCGCGTCCCAGCGATAAGCAGAAATCCATTCAGGCTTTTGAGCAGGGGCGGGCGATTTTCACGACTCGGGCGCGAGAGGCATACCGGTCACGCAAATCAGAAGTTAGTGGCGGTCGTTGAGAAGGTTTCGCCACATTTCCGGATACCCTTACCGGCATGGAGTTCCTGTTTGGCCGGAGTGGATATCACTGGCGTTTCCGTCGACCCGGCCAGCGCTTCGGACTTCCGTCCAGTTACTGTTCCGGAGCTTTCGAGTCGAGCGCTCCCCGCCGGCAGCCTTCTAGCCATTATGCACTTGGAAAAGCGTCGCCGCAGGAGCTGAACCCACTCATCACGAGCCCGGCTTGAACCATTTGATGGCAGTAACCATCGCCGGAATTGCCGCCTGCATTTGGACCGCAACCTGCTCGACGTTGTTCCGCAAGTCGAGGGCGAGCCTGTCGCCCATGCTTTCTTCCCAAGGCCTGTCCTTTGCTGCTTGGTCCAGGAAGTACTGTATCCAGGCAACGGCGATTCCCGGTTCCACGTTGGAGAGATCCTGCCAGAGATATGGCGGGTGAAGCGCGTGCGAGGGATCGACCGGCTGCGACAGAATCGATAGGATGTATACGCCAGTTTTCCTGTCGGGCAACGAGGCGAGGATCTTCTCGGCGCGCGGGTAGTTGTAATTGTCTACGATCCAATTCGCGAGATTGTCAGGCTGCGCGTCCTTGGGAGGTTCGCCGAGAAGCGGCGTCAGGTAGAGGTTCAGTTGTGCAGGCGGGAAAGCCTGAAGCTCGCGTTCAATCGGCTCGACCTTGCTCAAGCTGGCCTTGATCACGGCGACATACAGCGGACGAGTGGCGTCACTCGGTAAAGACCCAAACAACAGGTAGCTGTACAGGCCATAGCCAGGAGGTTCGGGCTGATTGCCAACAAGCCAGCCGCGGCCGGTCGCTCTGTGGTCCCCGGCTGTTGGCCTTGCCGCTGCCGGTGGAGGCTGGCGCTGCGATGACTTGGGGGGCGGGGGTGGAGGCGGCGAAGGAGGCTGTGCGTGTCCTCCAGTAGACGCGATCACCGGCTGGTGGCTGCAGCCGTCGAGCAGAATGGCCGGAAACGCAACACCCAGGACGAGCAGAAGCCAATCAGCACGAAGGCCGTTCATTCGGCTGACCTCCTTCTGTGGTATCGCTTCCATATCCATCGAACGCCGAATGCCACCAGGAACCAGCAAAAGGCCACCAAGGCAAGCGAAACCGCATCGAGTGGAGCATCCGGCGTCTTCCGCTTGAAGTAGAGAGCCGTGGCCACCGTAAGAACCAACACCACAAGCCAAGTGCCAATCGTTGGCTTCCAGCCAGATCCCTCGTTGGGACCCGCCGCCGACGTGTTTTCCTTTGCACGGCCCATGACTACACCACGCACGTTGTCAAACAACTATACTCCAGTCATTCGACTCTGAACACGCAACAGGCCAGGAGCCGCCCGGCCGCCAGTGCCCCAGGAGGGAAAAGCGTGGGCAGTGACAGATCGGCAAGCCCGTGCGAAGTAACGTAGGAGTTTGGGGGGCGTTCGTTAATGCCAAGTCCTCATCTGCCTGCACGCCTGCCCAAGCTCCTGGGTCGGCATTGCGCTCGGGAAGTGCTTCTCGCCGCGCCGAATCAGTCAGTGGTGAGCACGATCTTGCCTTCCACCGAACCCGCCGCCAGAAGTTCAAGGGCCTGTCTCGCTTCAAGAAGCGGGAACGTGCGGTTGACCAGGGGATCGATCTTCTTCTCGGCGAGGAGTGCGAAGATCTTGGGCAGATCCTCGCGCAGTGGCTTCGGGTCTTTCCGATACAGCATCGTGATGCCGTAGAACTTGCCCGCCCTTCCGCGCAGGCGCGTCCCAAGGAAAATATGAGCGAACATGGCCAGCTGGGAAAACATTCCGGTCGCGCCCATGAAACCAAAGCCAACCAACGTCCCGCCTCGCCGGAGCGCGCTAATGCATGGACCGATGTTGGCACCGCCGACTGCGTCGAATACGTAGTCGACACCCTTAGGTTCCAGGGCACGCGTGAGGCGATCGATCGATCCAGCCCGATAGTCGATTGGTGTTGCGCCCAGTAAGCGCAAGGTGTCATGCTTCGGCGCCGACGCAGCGCCGTAAGTCTTCACGCCCGCCAGCCTTAATAGTTGCAGCGCGGCCGTACCGACGCCCCCTGCTGCGCCAGTGACCATCGCGGTCTGGCCGGGCCGCACTTTTGCGGCGCGATGAATCATTTGCCACGCGGTCACATAATTCAAAATCACCGCGGCCGCATCGCGATCAGAGACGCCGTCAGGGATCGGAAGGAAGTGTTCGGCCTCACGTACGAAAAGTTCTGCGAAGGCCCCGTAGACCGTGAGCGCCGCCACGCGCTGGCCAACTTTGAAACCGGTGACGCCGGCGCCAATGGCTTCGACCAAGCCGGCGACCTCATAACCCAGCACGAACGGTACCTTCGGTGCATAGAGGTAGTTTCCAGCCAACATGATCAAGTCGGTCGAGCCCACCCCAGCAGCACGCACCCGCACTCGCAGTTGCCCTGGGCCAGGGGGCTCAATGGGCAATTCAACGATCTGGAGACCTTCAGTTCCGCCCTTCTTCGTCAACATCACTGCGCGATATGTCGCTGCCATTCTTTTGGCCTTCCCTCAACAATCCCATATCCAGCGGCTCCTGTAGATGCATGACGGCCTCTCGCGCCGGAATTGCCCGTCGCTGCGCGCGCCGGAAAGCTCGCCCGCGGAGAGTCTGTGCCCGTCAGAGAAAGTCGCGGCGATCAGGCGAGCGTTCCGGCGGTTGGGGCTGCGCTTGCGGCAAGCGGCAAAGAATTCTCTGAAAATCGGCTGATTTGCTGCCCAACAAAAAGCGAATTGCCTTCCATTTTCATGCTCTAATCTGTATAATCTCTATCAATCATTCAGGCCGCATCCTACGTGGGGGGAGATGGACGGGTCTACAAACCAGTTGCAACTATACCGTCTGCTGGTGGAGAACAGTCTGGGTCTGATGTGCATCCACGAATCTTGACGGCGTATTGCTTCTGATCAACCCCGCCGTTGCGCAATCGCTCGGGTATCGCATGGAGGATGGCCTCGGCAGAAATCTCAAGGAATTTCTTTCACCCTCTGTTCGACCGATGTTCCATAATTACCTGCGACGCATCCGGACGAATCCCGTGGACGAATTCTGCGGACCGATTCTGACTTGAGATTTGAGCGAGCTGTCGGAATCAGGCTCCATAAGCGACCAGACAACGCAGGTGATCTGGGGTTGTAGCGTTCGTTTCCGTCGCGAATTGCGCGTCCAGCAGGGCACGAACACAACCAATCAGTTTGCGAGGCGAGGCTGGCTTGGCCAAAGTGTCGGTGGCTCCCGAGGCAAGGAGACCGCTCCGGCTCATTCCCGCCATGAAGCCGGAGATCGCTAGGACTCCCGTGACGGGAGCTGCGGCGCGAATCTGCTCGATCAGTTCGGTCCCAGCGGCATCAGGGAGGCTAAGGTCTGAAATCACTAACTGGAACTCTGCATCGCGGATCGCAGCCAAGGCCTGTCGCCCAGTTCTCGCGAGAGCGACGCAGTATCCTTCCGCCGCAAGTATCTGCTGAAACATTGCTCGTACGTCTGGATCATCTTCAACGAGAAGAATGTTGTAGTGTGTGGAGTGCTTTCTCATGGCGCTAAGCTAACCTCACTGGCTGGAGTCGCTCGCATCGCAATGGCGCTCCAGCAAGACGATGTGTCTGTGCGTGGCAGGATAGGTGCCAAATTACAAGCCTGGCCATCAAAAGGACTTAAGCGGCTGCGTCAGTGCAGGTGTGGAAAATCATCGCACATTCAAACAAAACGACTGGGGCATTGTACGCACGTGGGAACAGTCGACGAATGGATGGCTGGTCGAGCACATCCAAAGCGATTTTGCCGTAATGTTAACTAAGGGTAACACCACTCCATTAACTATTTTCAACCGCTCAATTGGCGTAAGTGCTTTCTTTGATTTCTACTTGATTACGACTTTGGCAGGCGCGACAATTAGGTCGAAAGTTAGGAGAAATCAAAATGAACACGGCCAGTGAACAGCAGCCCGATCCCAAAACTATTTTGGTCGTTGATGACGAACTGTCTGTTCTCAGTGTCGTCAAATGCATGCTGGAGTGCGATGACTACGAAGTGCTGCTGGCGAACAGTGCGGATGCTGCACTGCGCATTGCCAGGAACAATGATGTACCAATCGACCTGCTCATCACTGACGTTGTCATGCCCGATGTGAAGGGCCCGGATCTTGCTGATCAGATAATCGCTCTGCGACCCGATGTCAAGCTTCTGTTCATGTCCGGTTACGCCGATTCCGACGTGGTTCGAATCAGGGTTCTCGACCCCAATTTGAGTTTCTTACCTAAGCCGTTTACTTCGGACGGATTATTGGAAACAGTGAAAAGGGTTCTTAACGCACCAGCGTCACGCGAGTTCGCCACAGCACTCAGCATGCAATCGCAAGCATCCTGAAATGCCATTCGGTGCGCCATCGCACCGCACCTCGGCAAAAAGCCACAACAATCACCAGGCCGCGCGGGGATAATGCGTTGGAGCACGGAACGCGAAGAACCGCAGGCCAGGCGTCGGACACACCCGCGCTACGATCGAGACGATTGAACCTGGCTTTTCGCCTCGAAGCTTCAACCAGTGACATGTCGGGTTCGATATCGGGTGCGCGACTGTCGGAAAGGTCTCTGTACTTCGGACAGCGGCGTTAGTCCAGCAGTGCCGCGTTCTCGTGCAAGAACATTGGCTTGCTCGCCACACCTTCGGCAGTAAACCACGAACAGCATGTCGGGCCTTCCCTCAAGATCGGCACGCCCGATAAATCCTCCGGCGTCCATCAGAACTTCCCTGCCGCATTTGTAGCAAATCGGATTGGCGACACCTCTCCTGCGCATCCGCCACCTTCACGTTTACGAGTCTATTTAGTATGACGCGCAACTATCAACGTAATGCCCAGACGCACTGTAACCTGATATTAGTCCTGGGCAGAATCTGATTCCGGACTGCGGTACGGGTCACTATCACGGCGTGGGCGGAAGCCAAACTGTGCGCCTGCGTACGGTTGGGGCAACGAGCAAAATCCGGATCGCCCGGCTACGGCGCTGGCGGAGGTTGCACGAACGAAGAGCATCGCGAGAGCGCCACCGGCCTATAAGGGTCCGGCGTCTCGCGACTGGATACCCGGATTGAGCAGAGCGTCAACAGGGATGATCTTCGAGAAATGGGCTATGCAGGCGTCAGTTTGACTCACCCGTTCCTTGCGGACCGACTTTTGGAACCAGAGCCCTTTCCGCACTCTCTTCGGCCGCCACAGCGCTAACCAGGTCTGCCAGCTCAAGGTCCAGGATCTTGGTTTCCATGCTGCGGCCCAAATTGGGATCGCCGGTTTCCATGCGGCGGCGGTCAAGCAGGCGGAGAACCGCTTCCCGTTGTTCCAGCCGGACACGCAGGCGGTCAGAAACCATCGCGACACTCCTGGATCTGAGGTGTACACTTTCCGTAGCACGTTTACGACCAGGCCCAGCCCTTTTGCAAGTGGGCGAAATACAACCTGTATGCAGTCGTCTCGGTTGCCTCGGCTTCCCGAAAACGCAACAGTTCCGCAGGATGGGAAAACATTTCGGACTATTCGGCAGGAGTATCACCGGCCGCATTGGAGCCACGGAGGATCATTGCGGCGTGCGCCTCTCGCTCCAGATCATCAACGCGAAACTGACGAAAAGGTGGCTTCAACACGGAACTCGCCAGTATCCGATGATCTGAGCCTCTATCTCACATTTGCTCTTCGGATGGCGTCATAATCTACCAATGAATCGCCGTCGCGTTCTTGCTCAAGCATTTCTGGCCGGTCCTGCAGCTATCTTGGCCAACGCAGCTCCGCCTGACCGTCCGCGCTCGTTCCAGGTGCCTGCGAAGATCTCCGGTGTCGAAGTGCTGTACTTGGAAAAGCCGCTAAAAGACCGCTTCTGGATGGCCAACGCCCCGATCGGTGGCTATCAGCCTAAAGCCTCTCGCCTGATTGTCCGGCTGCATACCGATGCCGGCATTACCGGGGAAGGTGAGGGCTCCGGCGGACCTGATCTATTCCGCAAGGGTTTTGCTGATCTGATCATCGGCGAAGATCCCTTCATGGTGGGCCGGATTTGGGAAAAGATGTTCGGAGCCACCTACGGTCGCGAGCCCTCAACCCGCGGCTGGTCACGGGAAGGGATCATCAGCGCCATGGCTCCCATGGACGCGGCGCTCTACGACATCATGGCGAAATCTGTCAGTCTGCCGCTGTTCAAGTTCTTGGGCGGTTACCGCGACTCCGTCCCGGTCTATGTGACCGGTGGCTACTATCGCGAGGGGAAGGGCATCGCTGAACTCGTGCAAGAGATTCGCGGCTACATCGATCAAGGGTTCAATGCCATCAAGCTGAAAGTTGGTGGCGTCAGCGGCGGGTATACGGTGGACGACGACTACCAGCGCGTCGCGGCGGTTCGCAAAGCGGTTGGGCCTGCGGTTCGTATTATGCTCGATGCCAACAACGGCTGGGATGTCGAGACCACGATCCGCGCCTCGAACAAAATGTACGATCTCGATATTACGTGGCTGGAAGAGCCGCTCCGCTGGTATGACGATTTCGACCCATTCAGACAGGTGAAGCTGAATACTCGCATTCCAATCGCATCCGGTGAGAGCGAAATTACCCGCTGGGGTGCGCGGCGCCTGATGGAAACTGGCGCCATCGATTTCATGCAGTTCGATGCCAACGCCCATGGGGGCATCACCGAGTGGCGCAAGATCGCCGGAATGGCCAGCATGTGTCACATCCGAATGGCTCCCCACCACGAGCCGGCTCTGCATGCACATCTATTGGCGTCGGTTCCTAATGGCTACATCCTCGAATCGTTCGCCAACCCTGACCGCGATCCATTCTGGTTTGAACTCTACGACAGGAAACCTCGCATCGAAAAGAGCATCCTCTACTTGGACGACGCGCCCGGCCTGGGCATCACTTTCAACCCATCTACCCTTCAGCGTTATGGAACAAGAATCGTTTAGCTTTGATCTTGCGCAACGGACACCGTCACCAAGAGGAGTAATGGATCAACCGCGAAGCAACTCCCTCAGCCTCGTCTTCATCGCCTGCTCATTCGGTACACCCGCGCTCTGAATCCACGTCTTGACTTTGCCCCACTGGACTTTATGCGATGTCGTTGGCCCTTTCACTATCGCCTGAGTCGCGTAGCCGGGCCGGGCGCGTTCTCGGTAAATCCACTGGGCCGGAACTCCGCCATGGCGAGCGTCGCCGCTCCGTATAGCGTAGTCGCAGCTGCCTCGACGGCGCGCCGATGTTGTTGGGTCGGTGAACGAGACAGGTGCGCGCACTGGCCACGGGAAGATTGTAGCGTGTTGGCGAACAAAAAACGAAACATGCCAAAAGGGGCAGAGGGCAGCCACCCGTGTCCTCCACCCCGCCTGGAGATTAGTTCACGCTGGTTATCGACACCTTTCGCAGGAGATTGAAATCGCCTAACATCTTCGCCGTTCCCATCACGACAGACGTCAACGGATCCTCGGCCAACGAAACCGGAAGATTGGTTTCTTCTTGAATCCGTTTGTCAAGGTTTTTCAATAACGAACCGCCGCCAGTCAGCACCAGTCCTCGGTCGCTGATGTCGGCGCTCAGTTCCGGCGGTGTGCGTTCGAGCGCAACGCGAACGGCTTGAATAATCGAGGAAACGCAACCCGAGAGAGCTTGCCGAATTTCATCATCGCCCACGGAAACTGTTCTCGGGATGCCGGCCGTGGCGTCCCGCCCTTTCACTTCCATGCAAGAGGGGCGGTCCAGCGGGTAGGCGGAGCCCAGCTCCATTTTGATGGCTTCGGCCGTACGCTCGCCGATCACCAAATTGTGCTGGCGTTTGAGGTGCTCGATAATTCTTTCATCCATGGCGTTGCCGGCGACACGCACGGATCGTGAGTAGACGATGCCGCACAGCGAAACTACGGCAATATCGGTGGTGCCTCCACCGATGTCGACAACCATGTTGCCTGTCGGTTCGGTCACTGGAAGCCCGGCGCCGATGGCCGCAACCATGGCTTGGTCCACCAGGTGCACTTCACAGGCTTTGGCACGATAGGCCGCATCCAACACGGCGCGCTTTTCCACGTCCGTGGTCTCACTGGGTACACCCATGACAATCCGCGGATGTACCAGTCGCTTCCTTTTGTGCGCCTTCTGGATGAAACTGTGTAACATTTCTTCTGCCGCATCGAAGTCGGCAATCACTCCGTCCCGCATTGGCTGGATCGCCACCATGTACCCAGGTGTACGGCCGAGCATCTCTTTCGCGTCTTTTCCAACGCTCTCTATCTGTCCCGTCCTCTTGTTGAGCGCAACGATCG
>Ga0335077_10004987_pt1 | contig 16222 bp, 20 predicted proteins | sample Lox_Sample_31_FD_207151 | JGI IMG/M metagenome (GOLD analysis project Ga0335077, IMG submission 207151) | Soil microbial communities from Loxahatchee National Wildlife Refuge, Florida, United States - Lox_Sample_3.1 | ecosystem: Environmental > Terrestrial > Soil > Wetlands | place: USA...
AACTTTGCGATCGCGCGGAAAACCTACTACACGGGGAGTATCTACGACATTCCTCTGTTTGCCGCGATGGCTTCTCTCACCTGGATAGGGCTCCGCACCAAGGCTGGTAAGCTTGAGGCCGATGCTTGTGCCGGGTCTTCGGCCTACGGTTTATGGGTTGCGCGCTGCAGCATGATCGCGGTGTTTTCACTGCCGCTTTTTGCAGTTTGGGCCTTGTCTGAGGATCACGTTCCCTCAAAGATTCGTGTGTTCCGGGTGTGTTTCACCCTTCTGGCCGCGTTTTGCATGGGAGTGATCATTCTGGTCCGGCAGCGCATCCTTGATCGGGAACTTGTTTGTTTACTCGATCACTCACAAGCTGCTTTCGAGCAGTTGCAGCGCCTTCAGGCCCAGATCCTGCAATCGGAGAAGCTGGCTTCGATTGGACAGTTGGTTGGCGGTGCGGCTCACGAACTGAATAACCCGATCACGGCGATGCTCGGCTATTCCGATCTGCTCCTTAACACCCCGCTGAGCGCGAGTCAGCAACCGCTGGCCGCCAAGATTGGTCAGCACGTTCGACGCACGAAGTCGCTGGTCGCGAGTCTGATCAGCTTTGCCCGGCAAGCGCCGGCGCCCAAGACGCAGATCGATCTGAACACTCTCGTACGAACGGCAATCAAGTTGACTGAACCTCACTGGAAATCAGCGGAACTGGATGTCCGGAGCCGCTTCGATACCACACTCCCGAAGGTTCTAGGAGATTCTAATCAACTGCTTCAAGTGTGCGTGCAATTGGTCAGCAACGGTTTACACGCACTGAACGAGGGCGGCGGCAGCATCCTGACTGTCAGCACCGAGCAGAATACGGGAACCTGCCAGCTTAAGATCGTTACCCATGCGGCTTCCGCGGAAATTGAACCGTCATCTCCTGCGGATTCCGACGATTCATTGGGCTTAACCGCGTGCCAGGGAATTGTGCAGGAACACAATGGACGGGTGGTTCGCGAGCTGCGGGAAGACGGCACGCTACTGCTATGCATGGAACTGCCTGCCTTGGACCCCAGAGCTAGCAAGGAACCAACCGTCACGGCAACGTGGCAGCCTCAACCGTCCGCTTGAGCTGCCCGCAGGCAGCGAAGATATCCCGCCCGCGCGGACGGCGCACAAAGGTCGGGATACCAGATTTGATCAACGTATTCTGGAACGCCGAAACCCGGTCAACAGCAGGAGTGAAAAAATCAATCCCTGGCCCCGGATTCAAGGCGATCAGATTCACTTTGCATCGTACGCCTTGCAATAGACCGGCGACTTCCACTGCATGTCGACTCTCGTCGTTTACTCCGCTGAGCAGCACGTATTCGAAGGTGATGCGCTCCCGGTTTCGCAGGGGGAAGTCGCGCGCCGCAGCCATCAGCTTTTCCAAGTTCCACTTGCGGTTGATTGGCATCAGGCGCATTCGTGCTTCATCGTTCGAAGCGTTTAGTGAAATAGCTAGTTTCGGGCGAATTGGCTCGACAGCCAGATCGTAGATCCGCGGCACAATCCCTGCCGTTGACACAGTCATCCGCGATTCCGGGATGCCCACCTCTTCAACCAGCAACCGCACGGCCTTGATGAAATTGTCATAATTCAAGAAGGGCTCTCCCATGCCCATGAACACGAGGTTGACTCGATCCTGGGGCGGAGAAACGTTCTGATCCGAAAGGACCCTCAGGACTTGCCCGACTATCTCGCCAGAGGTAAGGTTTCTTTTCACACCAAGTAGCGCCGTAAGGCAGAACTGGCAGTCGACGGCACAGCCAACTTGGCTAGAGACGCAGATGGTAGCCCGGTCCCAAGTGCGAGGGCCATTTTCCGCGGAGTCGCCGGCCTCCGTGCCATCTCCTGACTCCCCGCCGTCTCCCTCCGGCATCCACACCGTTTCGACGCTCTGTCCGTCCGCAAAGGCGATGAGGTAGCGAACGGTCCCATCCTTAGAAACAAATCGTTTCTCGACGGTTGGGAGACCGATGGAGTATCCCTGCCTGAGGAGGTCGGCGCGAAATCGTTGAGGAAGCGTTGAGACCTGATCAATTGACTCCACGCGGTTTCGATAGATGGCCTCTAAGAGTTGTTGGACACGGAAGCTTGGCTCTGCGGCGGCTTCGACCATAGCGGAGAGATCGGCGCGATCGGATCCGAGCAACTGGTTGGGGGCAATCTGGGTCATAATAACGTCGACGTCAGCTATCCCGAAGAATCCGCAGCGAAACGGCTACTGCAGGCCGCCGCGCAACTCTCGTAAGTACCTGACTACAAAAGACTAAACTTATTTTCGCACACTCTGCGGCCCTGTGTAAGAATAGTAACGTTCCCTCTCGGCGCGTGTCTATCTGGGGTTTTGAAACGATACTGGTAGGACACTCTCATGGCTCAGGAAGTCCGTAATATTCGCCGTCAAAAGCTACCCAATGGCCTGACGGTGATTACTGAACAGATGCAGCACATCCGCTCGGCATCGATCGGAGTGTGGCTGCAGACCGGCTCGCGCGACGAGGACCCTGAGTGGAATGGCATCTCGCATTTTATCGAACACATGGTCTTCAAGGGGACCAAGCACCGTACGGCGGAGGAGATCGCCCGGCAGGTCGATTCCATTGGCGGAAACATGGACGCGTTTACAGCCAAGGAGTGCATCTGCTTTAACGTCAAGGTTCTCGACGAGCATGTGCCGGTGGCGCTGGATATTGTCAGCGACCTGGTCCTCAACCCCATCTTTGATGCTTCCGATATTGCCCGGGAACGTGGCGTGATCATGGAAGAGATCAAGATGGATGAGGACAATCCGGATTACCTCGTCCATGAAATCTTTACCCAGAACTTCTGGAAGGATCACCCGTTAGGCAAACCGATTCTCGGGACGAAGGAGACGGTTAAGCGGTTCGAGCGGGAACCTGTACTCGATGCATATGCGCATCGCTTTGCACCGGGCAACATCATTGTCTCTGCAGCTGGGAATCTCGATCATGATTGCTTTGTGGAACTGGTTCGTGGTCATTTCGAGCACATGAAGCCGATGAGCAACGGCTTTCATTCTTCCACTCCCAAGATCTCTTCGCGCATTATTCTCCGGAACAAGAAGGCGCTGGAACAAGTTCAGTTATGCATCGGCGTGCCGGCTCACCCGATTGCGCATGAGAGGCGCCACGCGGGATACGTTCTGAATACTCTTCTCGGCGGCGGTATGAGTTCGCGGCTGTTTCAGAACATTCGCGAGCGGCAGGGTCTCGCCTACTCGATCTACAGCGATCTGAATCCCTATCGTGATACCGGGTGTCTTGCCGTCTACGCAGGCACTTCCTTAGCCTCGGCTTCAAAGGTTGTACAGTCGGTCGTGAGTGAATTCCGCAAGCTCAAGATTGAGCCAGTATCCGAAGAGGAGTTGAGCCGATCGAAGGCACAGTTGAAGGGGAGCCTGATGCTTTCGCTTGAATCAAGCACCTCGCGAATGTCGAACCTTGCACGTCAGGAGATGTATTTCGATCGCTATTACGATCTCGATGAATTGATTGAAAGGATCGAAGCGGTCAAGGCGGAAGACCTGACTGGTCTGGCCGATGAGTATTTCAAGCCGGAGTTTGTTGCGGTTACGGCTCTGGGCAACCTGAACGGGCTGAAGCTGTCACGCGATCAGTTAGCCTGCTGATTCACCTCTACCTCAACTTCCTCACGCACCTGTAACTTCTTCGCGCGCAGCACATCCCATGTTCACCGCAGGCCAGACCTGCTGACAAAAAATCCTGAGGAGAAGAAATGAAAAAGACCTTCGGCAGATTGATGTTGATGTGTGTCTTGAGCAGCGCCATGGCGGCATTGGCTCAAGACCAAATGAAACAAGACAACATGAAGCATGACGATTCGCAGCACAGCTCGATGAACAACGATCAGATGAGAAAAGACAAGAAGAGCAAGAAGGCTGCCCAGAAAGATCAAATGAAGAACGAGAATGTGAAACAGGACAACATGAAGCATGATGACATGAAGAAAGACGATTCGAAGAAGGATGAGATGAAAAGCAATTAAGATTCAGCATTCTGGCGCGGGCATGGGTCCGCGCCAACTGATTTGTGCGCTTCGCACGATTCTAAAGACTCTCATTGACCGTGAACCTAATCTTCCACACCGACTGTGCCACCCGAGTTGGCTTCTAGTGCCTCAAACGCATGCGGGATCGACGCGGTTTGCAGGTACTTCCGCATGCATCTCACGCAGGGCACGTATCCTTCGCGGATCGCCTCCTTTGCGGTCAATGTACGCACCTTGTCCTTGTTGTGAATGAACTCGCAACCAGCGACGTGGAATTCTTTTGCCCCTTCAGAAACCACGACAGGCATATCAGGCGGGATATTGCGGCCGGCCTGGGCGTGCTCGGATCGCAAGGGATGTGCACCTGTGAGCGAATTAGCCCAACGCAACCCTCCCGCAATTAACGCTAAAGCAGCTACCGGAACAAGCCATGTCGACCATGACGACCAGGCACGTCTGCGAACTCGCGCACCTTGTACCAGCCTGCGCTCGAGTCGTCGTCCAAAACCCGCTGGCACCTCGATCATGCGCTCGTCGCTGTACAACTGCATTACATTACGAGTCCCTCGCAGCACCGAAGTGCACTTCTTGCAGGCCCGGAAGTGGTCATCCATCGATGTGCGCAATCCGATATCTACATCGCCTTCGATGTAATTTGAGATCTCCTTCCACACCTTTTCGCAGTTGACTACCATGGTTTCGTTCCCTTCTCGAAAGGCAAGCGACTAAACCAGCCCTGCTCCCAGCCTCCGGCGAGCAGGTCCCGCAACATGAGGCGCGCCCGCAGCAACCGCGTTTTCACCGAGGCCACGGAGATTCCAAGGGCCTCGGCGGTTTCCTGAATGTTCAACTGTTCCATATCTCGCAGCACAAATACTTCACGATATTTCCGGTCGAGTGAGGCAAGAGCTTCGGCCAGCTTCTGCCGCACTTCCTTGCGTTCAAGTGCTTCGGAAGGGATCTCTCTCCAGTCGGCGAAATCGCGGGGAGTATATTCACCCTCTTCGTCGCGGTTGTCTTCAATGGCTTCGGTCATCCGCGTCCGCTCCCTTCGACGGCGCATGAGGGCTTCGTTAACCGTGATCTGTATCAGCCAGGTACTGAAACGAGACTCGGCACGAAACTGGCGAATGTTGGCGAGGGCTTTCAGCATCGCCTCCTGCGCTACGTCCTCGGCATCAGTCTCATTGCGCAGGATCGCCAAAGCTGCAGCGTAAACGCGCCGCTCGTAGGGGCGCACCAGCTCGTAGAAGAGCTCCGTCTTGCCACGCTGCACTTGCGCGATTAATTCCTGCTCGCGCGTCGAGCCCTGTTCCGGATTGCTCAAAACAACATTCAGTTCGGCCATCCCGCTCCGCCGCGTCAGTACTCCGGGTCTCTCTTCCAGCCGGTCAACATGGAGACGAAGTTGTTCCAGCCGTGCAAAAGCACCATCACCAGATGCCCAAACACGAATGCCAGCATTGCCCACATCACAAGAAAGTGCCACAAACGCGCCCAGTGGAAGCCGCCCATCAGCCAGGCGAGCCAGGAGAACTGCACTGGCTTCCAGACGGCCAATCCGGTGAGCACTGAGAGAAGTCCCAACACGATCACAGTCGTGTAGGCCTGCTTTTGTAGCGGGTTGTAAGGCTCGTGTTGCTCCGGCTTCGGACCAAAGAAAAAGTAGTGCTTCACCATCGGCCAGACACCGGGAAAATCACGGTGGGTAAATAGAAGCTGTTTGTAGTTGCCAGTGAAGATCTCATACCCGAGATAGATCAACCCAGTTGCGATGTAGATCCACATGAAAGTGAGATGCCACTGCAGCGCGCCGCCGAGCCATCCTCCGATCGCGAACGCCTTTGGCCAATGCAGCAAGTCTTTTTGCGGGATCTTGGCGCCGAAACTGGGAAATGCACGGAAAATCTGCAGGCCGCTGCCCACCATCACGAAGAGCGAGACCGCGTTGACCCAATGGCATAGACGGACGATCAGCGGGTGCTCATACGCCGCGCGGCCAGCGAACTCGGTTCCATCACCTTTCTGACGGATGATTTCGATTACTGTGCTGCTCACGCATGTTCTCCCGTTGTTTGCTGATTCATGAAAAAAGCAACCGAGATCCTTGGGCCATCTTCACGAATGACCACACCACAATACTCAGAGCCCGTAAAACTCGGAATATCCCTGGTCTTCCCAATACCCAACCTTGTCGAGAATGTTTGTGACTTTCAGGTCCGTCAGGTACTTCGCCTGTTTGTAGCCAACTTTCGTTGGGACGTTCAGACGCAAGGGGGCGCCATGCTCGCGTGTGAGAGGCTGATCATACATCTCATAACAGAGCAGGGTCTGCGGATGCAGCGCGGTCGCCATATCCAGTGATTCGTAATAGTCATCGGCGCAGCCCACGGTGATGAATCGGGCTGATGTGTCCGCACCGATCACGTTCAAAAAATCTGAAAGCCGAGCACCACCGAAACGCCCGATCACGTCCCATCCTTCCACGCAGACGTGGCGGGTGTTCTGGCGGATACGAGGTAGTGCCTGAATCTGCGCCAATTTGTACTCTCCGGGCCTTTGCACGGCCCCACTTACGGTAAGCCTCCAGTTTTCGAGGATGACTCCAGGATCGTCGACGTCATAGTCGTTGATGGGAAACTTCTCAATCGGAGTCAAATCGGAATCTTCAAACGTTGGCGCCAGATGCCCTCGACGAAACAACTGCTTTGACGCCCAGTCGCTAAACCCTAAGCCTCTCTTCAACAAAGACTCCTGCAGGCTTGGGACGGCGAAAACCCCCAACAGCACAACGGGAGCCACTTTCAGAAGTTCGCGGCGGGACAGGCGAGCAAAGGCGGCTTCGCTATTCGCACTGATCTTCTTTGGGTCGCCCTCTCGTTGTCGTTCTGAGGCCGGTTCCGGAGTCGCAGCGGCCACCTCGGCAGGGCCCGGCCTAGCCTTCCCTTCCCCGGCTGCCATTTCGACGTTTTCCGTCTTGCCAACCGGTGCCGAACTCGGTTTTTGTAGATCCATAAGCTTCGCGCACCTTCTCATGGGATTCGGAAGGCCCCACAAAGTTACGTCAACCGATAGTATTCGGTCCAGAGATTGATGGGCGATATGCGGGCCACCCGATTATGGGGGGAGAGGAATATCGCTGGCCTTTGCAGTGGAAGGCGGAGCATACTAGGCGAGACAAACAGCATCTTATCCATGCTCCACGAAAAGGCGCGAAGTCCTCGAACCGGTACGCCTCTGCTGCGCGGGGAAACACCCTCAAATTCGCCGCGGCAGCGGCGGGTGATGCTCGTTGCACTACTTTTGCTTCTGGTGTCTCTGGGGTTCGTTCTCTATCGAGACCGTGATTTTTGGTTCCCCGATACAGAAGAGGCCGACGATCAGCCGCTCTCGGCTCCGACGACGGAAGTTACACCATCCGGCAGCACGGCTCCTAAGGTTGTGACCATCCCACGCCAGAAAAAGCAACGGGCGCATGAGTCTGTGCTGGCCAATTCACAAGTCGACCAGGATTCTCCGAGCGGGGCGACAGTCACGGCAACCAGAACCGTTCTTCCCCCACTTGAAGTGGAAGTTGTGGCTGGCGATGCACACAAAACTTTGCGCCCCGGCACCAACTCGGTACATGTGGACTTGCAGGGAGCACCACCGAGGTCAGGTTCTATGTCGATGCAGGACGACGCAAGCCGGAGTGCGGCCCGGGTAACGACTCCCGCGGCGCAACGTGCCAGTGTCTCGAGCACCGCCGACATGGTGAGCCGTTCAATTCAGCCGGACTATCCGATGCTGGCGCGTCAAATGAGAGTCCAAGGCTCAGTGATCATGCAGGCTCTAATTGGGCGTGATGGTTTGATCCAAGACCTGCGCGTTCTCAGCGGACCACCCATTCTGGCCAATGCCGCCGAGGAGGCAGTTCGGCAATGGCATTTCAAGCCCCACTACGTGGGCTCACTGCCCGTCGAAACCAGGGCGAATATTACCGTCAATTTTACGATATCCACGAATTGAGCCGGGGATTCCCGTGCGAGAGTTTCGTCCGATTCGTCGAAAATATCAACCTTTCGTGGATGCGCGCTTAGCGCGAAAAGTGACTCTGGCTGCAATTGCAATTTCTCTCATCATAAGTACAACAAGGGTTTCCGGATCTCCCGGAGGATCGACTATGCCATTCACGATCTCAAGCTCAGCTTTCTCGAACGGCAGCAGTATTCCCAAGAAGTTCACGTGTGATGGGCCTGACGTTTCCCCGCCGCTTGCATGGACCGAGCCACCCACTGGCACAAAGAGCTTCGCGTTACTGGTGGATGATCCGGACGCGCCGGTGGGTAGTTGGAATCACTGGACCATGTGGAACCTGCCTGCCACTCTGCTGAACCTCCCCGAAGGGGTCAGCAAGGACGCAAGGCTTTCTGACGGGACGGAGCAAGGCCAAAATGACTTTGGGAAGGCGGGTTACAACGGCCCGTGTCCTCCGCCGGGCAAACCTCATCGCTACTACTTCAAGCTGTTTGCCCTCGACAGTCGAGTCGAGTTGAAGCAGGGTTCACGGAAGAAGGGCTTAGAAGAGATCATGAAAGGCCACATTCTGGCGCAAACGGAATCGATGGGGACCTACCGACGTTAAGGTGGCCCAAGCAATGGCGCAAGAAATAACGGGCGCCCTGAAACTCTTTCGAGTTCAGGACGCCCGGGCAGCCCTCCCCCAGAACTGCTCACCAAGCAAAATAGAACGCTCCTGTATTTCTGCCTATGGCACTTCCGTGCCATGGCCCCTCCAAATAGGACGAAGCCCGCAGGTCCAAGTGGCTTAGAGATTTGCGCTATTTTCGGCGTTTTCCACCCGCTGAAGTCTCTATGAATTCCTGCCGATGAGGGTCTCAGGACCTAGCCTTCACGCATGTCCGCATTCGATGAGTTCGAGGTTTGCCGCAACATTCTAGAAAGCCTGCTGACCGGGGTGTGTGTGGTGGATATGCAGAAGAAGATCATGTTCTGGAGCGACGGTGCCGAGCGCATCACGGGGCGCCTCCGTCACGAAGTCATTGGACGGTATTGTGCGGCCGAAGCTCTGCTGCATTGTCAGCAATCCGGCTGCGAGTGCTGCAGCGAGGAATGCCCCCTGGCGCGCGCGATGAAGACTTGTCGCGCCGTCGAAGGCTCGGGATTCCTCCACCATAAGTCCGGATATGAGATTCCCGTACGTGTGCGAGCGGTTCCCGTGCATAACCCGCATGGTTCCATCATCGGTGCGGTCGAAACCTTCGACGAACTGGAGCAGAGCGACGTTCATCCCGGGGAAAAAACTTTGGCTGCCTGCATCGACGATGTCACCGGTGTGGCCAGTCAGGCACAATTCCAATCAGGTTTGCGGGAGGCGCTGGCCGCATTCACCGAGCGGAACGTTGTCTTCAGCGTGCTGCGGTTTCGCGTGGAAGGCCTGGGGCGGTTCCGCGCGGCCTTTGGGCCTGATGCCGCTTCTTCTTTGCTGCGAGTCATTGCCCGTTCGCTGGCAGGCGATTTGTGTCGAACCGATATTGTCGGGCGTTGGGCGGACAATGAGTTCATCGTGATCTTGAATGACTGTGCTGGCGAATCGCTACCAGCGGTGGGCGAGCGTCTGCGGTGGGCTCTGGCCAATGATTCCATCGAGTGGTGGGGTGCAAGGCGTTCTCTGCCGGTTTCGATGGGCGAGGCCACGGTGCAGGCTGAAGATACGATTGCATCGATTCTAGAGCGCACCCAGAAGTCGCTCGATGCCGCTTCGGAACGGCACAGCCGTGCAACCACCACAGGCAACAACCAATCTCCCGGGAGCCAGCAATGTTCGCAATTATCGGCATCGTGGTGGTTTTTGGTTGCATAGTGGGCGGGTATCTCATGGAGCACGGCAACTTACGCGTGCTTCTCCAACCGGCAGAGCTGCTGATTATCGGAGGCGCGGCGGCAGGCACGGTTCTGATCTCTAATCCGCTGCACATTATCAAGAAGATTTTAGGGGACATTGGCGGGGTCTTCGGCGGTTCGAAATTCGCGAAGGAGACTTATGTCGCTGCGCTCAAAAGCATGTACGACCTGCTGAATCGTGCTCGAAAGGACGGACTGATGGCGTTGGAAGCCGACGTCGAAGAGCCGGAGAAGAGTCCTGTCTTTTCCAAAAACGAGACTTTTCTGAAGAACCATCATGTACGGGATTTTGTGTGTGACTCTCTGCGGATGGCGATTACGGGATTCGATGCTTTCGAACTGGACCAGATGCTCGATCTTGACATGGAAGTCCACCATCATGATGCGACTCAGCCGACCACGGCGCTGAGCACGATGACGGATTCCCTGCCGGGCTTGGGAATGGTAGCTGCGGTACTGGGCGTCGTCATCACGATGGGCGCACTTGGGGGACCGCCAGAGGAAATCGGACATAAGGTTGCGCCGCGCTCGTCGGCACTTTTCTCGGCATTCTGCTGTGCTACGGGTTCGTTGGTCCGATTGCTTCGAACATGACGAAGTGCGCAGACGAAGAACACGCCTTTCTCTACGTCATGCGCGTGCTGATTGTTTCCTTTCTGAAAGGGACGGCGCCGATTATGGCGGTCGAGGTAGCCCGGCGCGCGGTTCCCGGCCACGTGGGGCCTTCATTCAAAGAAATGGAGCAGGCTTGCCGCGGCGGAGGCACGGCGCCCCCAGAGGCCGCGGCCGCCGGTGCGGGCTCGTAATTTGAACCATGGACAAAAGCCGCCCCATCGTCATTTTGAAAAAAAGCCGGACACGGCGGCCATCATGGCGGCGCATGGAAAGTGGCGTATGCGGACTTTGTCACGGCCATGATGGCCCTGTTCATCATGCTCTGGTTGCTCAACAGCAGCAAGCAAGTTCAAGAAGCAGTCGGAGGCTATTTTAAAGATCCCAGTGGGAGTTCCAAGAAAGTTGGCTCCAACATGCAGGGTGGGGGGTGAGAACTTCGTCCTCACGCGCGACAATATGCCGAAGCTGAAGGAACAACTGCAAATAGCAATGAGGCAGATGGCCGACTTCGAAAAACTCAAGAGCCACATTGATATGACTGTCACCGCCGAGGGGTTGCGCATCGAATTGACAGAGTCCGCAAGCGGCACGTTCTTTAATAGCGGCAGCGCCAAACTCAACAATGACGGTGCGGAACTGCTTATTATAATAACGACTTTGGATAGCCTCTTCGACAGGCCGTCCCCAAAGCTCATTCCAAGTTCGTACCATGCGTGGCGCTCGGATTGACCACCTTCCCCAACTATGCAAGACTGGCCCACCGGAATGTGTATGCCCCGTAGGATTTTCCACTCGATTAGCTCATCTCTGCTTTTGGGGCTCCTCTCATTCCACGCCATCGCCCAAGTCGGCGGCAGTTACGGTCACCCCGAGGAATCGAGGGTTGTTACCCTCGCGAGTTCTCCAAACACCGGCATCATCACGTTCAAAGTCTTCGCAGAACGAAACGGCAGCCGCCTCAACCGTCAGGCCGTGGTGAAACTCGTGAATCTTGCCGACCAGACTGCGACCTGGCGGCCCACTGGGGACAACGCCGAGGGAGTCTTCACCGATATCCCATACGGCGAGTACGGCGCGGAAATAAGTGCGGTTGGGTACCTCAGCTCGTACCAGGGACTAAAAGTCACCGGCACGCATAATGTTCTGGAATTTGACATTCTGCTGCATCGGGATCCCGCGGCCGTCAACTTCGACGTCGATGACGGCGGTCTTTCGCCTAAGGCTCGCAAGGAAGCGAAGCGGGCAATTTCGGCCCTTAAGTCGGGAAGACTTGACGAAGCCCAAAGGCATCTCGACGAATCATATAGGGCGTCGCCCTCGGACGCGAACCTGAATTTTCTCCTGGGCTACCTTTACTTCCAGAAAAAGGACTACGCGCGTGCCAGCAGTTATCTGACTGCTTCGACGAGGGTCAACCGGAACAATCTTCAGGCACTCACCTTGCTTGGGCGCTCCAGCCTTGAACAGAGAAACTACCCGGCGGCGCAATCCGCGCTCGAACAGGCTGTCATGGCAGATGAAGACAACTGGCTTCCGCACAACCTTCTCGCGGACGCCTATCTGCACGAAAAGAATTACGACAAGGCTCGCATCGAAGCTCAGGTTGCAATCACGAAAGGCAAAACCGCTGCCACACCCGCGCAGCTTGTCCTTGGCGAGGCACTTTTGAACCTGGGGCAGGAGAAGGAAGGTGTGGAAGCGCTAGAGGCGTTTCTCGAAGAATCACCACGACATCCTGTAGCCGGACAAGTCCGCAGCGTGATTGCCGAGGTTGAAGAGCATGCTTCCGAGGCGAAGGACGAAGCTCCTGCGACAGAAGGTCAGCTCGCCGCCGTAGATCCTCTCTCCGCGCTCCCCGACCCGAGCCTTTCAGTAAAAGCTTGGCGGCCTCCTGGCATCGATGACCTCAAGCTTGCTGTCGCCCCGGGAGTCATCTGTCCATCAGGACAGGTCATCGGCGAGTCCGGAGAACGGGTGCAGGAATTGGTAGATGACTTGGCGCGTTTCGCCGCGATTGAAGACCTCGTCCACCAGACGCTGGATGCGTATGGAAATCCGGTTCGCACCGAGACTCGGAAATTCGATTACGTGGCATCCATCTCAGAGGTTGAGCCGGGATACCTGGCAGTGGCAGAAGATCGCGCCGCCAAACTTTCTTTGTCAGATTATCCCGGGAACATTGCGAGCACTGGCTTTGCTACGCTCGCCCTCGTTTTTCACCCGCACATGCGTGACAACTTCGACCTGGTATGCGAAGGACTCGGGGACTGGCATGGCAAGGCAAGCTGGCTTGTCCGTTTTCAGCAGAGAAGCGATCGCCCCAACCGCATGCACTCTTACAAGGTGGGAGATCAGTTTCATCCTGTGCCGCTAAAAGGCCGGGCCTGGATTAGCACGGACAAGTTTCAGATTATGCGTATCGAAGCGGAGATGGTGAAACCTATGCCCGAAATCCAACTCCTCAGCGAGCACCAGGTGGTCGAGTACGGGCCCGTTCCCTTCCCTAAGAGAAACACGACGCTCTGGCTTCCTAAAAGTGCGGAAATCTATTTCGATTTCCGCAAGCACCGCTATTACCGCCGGCACAGTTTCGATCACTATATGCTTTTCTCTGTCGACAGCGAGGAGAAACCCAAAACACCGTTGAAGACCGCAAGAGATGGTTCCGAAAAGGGCCACACATAAGCGACAGCTTCGTACAATCGTGACCGCTTGATGGCTGACTGCGTTGACAGCGCTCGCCAATCTTTCAGATTGCCACCATCCATTCCGGCACGACCTCTAGAACCTGAAGCTAAGACCGACGGTCGGTACCGCGGTGTGAGTCACCGAATTTGTAGCCAGTGCGCCAAATCCGAAGTCGGGAGTACTGTAGACCATCCCGCGATATTCGGCGCGGAGCGACAATCCCTTGTAGATTCCGTAATTGATTCCCGCTCCGTAGACGAATGCGCCTCTGGTCTGTCCCTGCGCACCCGAAACAGTGTTGAACTGATTGTCAGTAGGTGCGAAACGCACGGCTCCGCCGCCGACCAGTAGGTATGGATTGATGCGCGAGTGGCTGTGCGACGGAAGATTCATGACCAAAGTGCCGGTGAAATCATGAATTCCAGATTGGATTCGAAATGCGGCAGCCGAGAGCGAATATTTCTGGGTGTTGAGGCTGTAGCCGTAAGCACCTTCGAGGGAAATCCAGTGATTCAGATGATAGCGATAGGTGCCGAGAAATCCGCCGCTGTAAACAGTCCAGTGGCTTGCACGCCGATTTCCGAGCGGTTCTCTTGGGCGGAAGCTGCCAGCGAAAAGCCAATAACGATGCCCACTCCCATGACCACTAGCCCTCTCATCACCGAAGCTCCTTTCGATTTGTTGCATTTCGCCGGAAACAGCCTCACTGATGCGCCTCACGAATCGGGTCTGCCGACTTGTTTTCCAACGCGGCGCAGCAAACAAGCATTGCGCGCGCCGGAGAAGCAGCACACTCGTTTGATGATTCCGATCAAAGTGCTGGGATGCGACGCTTTTGCGGCGACGTTGCACGACGCCACCTAGAGATTCGTCAAGCTTGCGTAAAGTTTTCTATTGCGCTGGCGTGTTGCGGATTGGTCGCTCAATTTCCCGAGCATTGGGGATTGAGGTGCGTTTGCGAGAGGAGAGTTGTGCAACAATTTTCTAGAGGAAACAAAATGAAGTTCTCTCTCGAACCGATCGGATACATACGTAGTCCTTATCAGAGCACGCAAGAGGTTCCGCAGGGCTTGGGGGCCACGCATGAGGCAGAAGGTGTTCTTGAGATCTTGCCACAGTATGAGATTGGCTTGACTGACATCGAGGGATTCTCCCACCTCATCGTGCTTTGGGTGTTCGATCGACTGGCGGCGGAAGACAGGCTCGAATTGGTCGGGACACCACCGTCCGACAATCGTCCGCATGGCGTCTTCGCGACGCGCTCTCCGCGCCGGCCAAATCCGATCGGATTCACGGTAGTCGAACTGATAGGTCGAGAGGACCGGTTATTGAAAGTCCGCGGCATTGACATGCTGGACGGCACTCCGATTCTTGACCTCAAGCCGTACCTGTCGAGCATCCCCCCGGAAAAGCTGCGCCGAGGATGGCTGGCTGAAGCGGAGGCAAGAACTCGCAGCGAATAGGAAGTGTAGGGTCGGGCACGCGGTCCCGCAATGCGAGTCCCTGCCCGGCGAGAGTACTAGTTCTGCTCAGTCGCGCGAATGCCGTATTTCGTGAGTTTGTATGCGAGCGCGCTGCGCGACAGTCCCATGCGCCGCGCCGCTTCGGCCTGCGCCCCGTGAGTCGAGGAGAGTGTCCGCACAATCAATTCCTTCTCCGCCTTTTCCAGGACACCAGTCAGATCGAATGAGTCCGCGAATGGAATCGACAGTCCGGGAGCATGTGCACCGCCGTTCCCACCGGCCATCGCTTCCTTTTGAGCGATGGGCAAGTCCTCGGCGCCGATTTCCTGATGGCTGCTCAAAATGTACGCACGCTCAATCAGGTTCTTCAGTTCGCGCAGATTGCCAGGGAAACGATATGGCTGCAGTTTGACAAGGGCCTCGGCAGTAAGCCGCCTTCGCGGCGTCTTGAGCTCGGTAGCTACCTGGTTGCAGAAGACATCGCTTAATCCGGCAATATCCTCGCGGCGATCGCGCAATGGTGGAAGATGGATGGGCACGACAGCCAGACGATAAAACAGATCCTCGCGAAACTGTCCATCCTTGACGCGCTGCTCCAGATTTCGGTGAGTAGCGACGAGCACGCGCACGTCCACGCTCCTAGGCCGCGTAGAGCCCACTCGCAAGACCTGCCCATCGGTGAGCACTCGCAGGAGTTTGGCCTGGGCCGCGAGCGACATCTCTCCGGCTTCGTCCAGAAACAGCGTGCCCTCATGGGCTGCTTCGAAAAGTCCCTGTCGTTGTCGGTCGGCTCCAGTAAAGGCGCCCTTTTCGTGGCCGAAGAGTTCACTCTGCAGTAAAGTTTCAGTGAACGCCGCGCAATTGACCGCCACGATCGGCTTTGCCGCTCGCGGACTATTGCGATGAATCGCGCGCGCGACAATTTCCTTCCCTGTGCCAGTTTCGCCGGTGATCAAAACTGTGGCGTGCGTGGGAGCAACGCGGGCAATCCGCTCGCGCACCTCATGCATCGCGGGACTATCGCCATAAATTTCAGAAGTACCTTCGAGACGAACCACCGCGTCCTTCAGCAGAATGTTTTCACGCAGCAGCCGGGTACGCTCACACGCTCGCTGCACGGTAGCGCGGACTACTTCCGGCTGAAACGGCTTGGTGAGGAAATCAAATGCACCACTCCGCATACTTTCGACGGCGAGTTCGATCGTGGCCACTGCTGTCAGGATGATCACCGGGAGAGTTGGGTCGCTCTCGTGCGCGGAGGCCAGCACGGTTAATCCTTCGCCATCCGGCATCCTTTGATCGGTAATGATTACGTCGAAGTCATCGGCAGCCAGACTGCGCTGCGCCTCTTCGACCCCGCCCGCTTCCCAGATCTGGTGCCGGTCCAGGCGCAGATTCGAGGCCAGAATGCGACGCATGTTGGGCTCGTCGTCAACGATCAGGATTCTTCCCATTGTCTAATTCCCCTGCGGCCTCGGCGTCTGGCAGAACATCGGCATGAATAA
>Ga0335077_10004988_pt1 | contig 16222 bp, 9 predicted proteins | sample Lox_Sample_31_FD_207151 | JGI IMG/M metagenome (GOLD analysis project Ga0335077, IMG submission 207151) | Soil microbial communities from Loxahatchee National Wildlife Refuge, Florida, United States - Lox_Sample_3.1 | ecosystem: Environmental > Terrestrial > Soil > Wetlands | place: USA: Florida...
AGAAATCTATTGACAGTTCGAATGCTGAGCGGTATAGTTACCACCGCATATGACTGCCGCGTGGCGAAACCCGGACCTCAATTCCAATCGACTCCGCGCCAAGCGGGGAGCGTACCGGTAGCGTCCAAGGCAACGACTTCAGTCTGACTTGCTCCGGCCCGCTCGAAGGTGAGCGGGCTGTTCCGTTTCCCCGGCTTCTCTACGGCGGAGCAGGAGGATTCGTGCCCGGCCCTTTTGTCGTCGACCTCTGAATGGAGATCCCATGTCCCTGCGGCCCCTCGTCTACTCGACCGCCCTTTCCCTGCTTTCCTCTGGCCTGTTAAGCGCGCAGTCCCCGGCGGACAGCACCAAGAAGCCCGACTCCACCGCCGCCCCCGCCGCGGCCCCCGCCCCGGCCAACCCGGTCACGCTGAGCGGGTATGTGACCACGTCCTATACCTACTCGAACAACCCTTCAGGCAACGCCATCGCGGGCCGGCTGTACGATAACAAGAACGACCAGTTCATGTTCAACGCCGCGATGGTCACGGTGTCCAAGGCGGTGGCGACCGACAAACTCGATGCGGGCTTCGAGGTGGACGCGCTGTTCGGCCAGGACGGCGCCACCTTCCAGGCGAGCGGGTTGGGCCTCGGGACGCTCGGCGACGTGGCCCAGGCCTACGTCACCCTCAACCTGCCCATGTCCAAGGACGGTTACGTGCAGTTCAAGGCGGGAAAGAGCGCGACCCTGATGGGCGTCGAGCTCCTGCAGGACGTTGCCAACCCCAACTTCTCGATCGGGAATCAGTTCATCTTCGTCGAGAACACGACCAACACCGGCGTCGGGGCGGACTTCCACTTCACGCCTAAAGTCGAGGCGGACGTCCGGGTCATCAATGGATGGGACCTGCTCACGGATAACAACTCCCGGAAGTCGTTCATGGGTCGGCTGGCCCTCACACCGGACGCGAAGACCACCGTCAGTCTCCTCGGGTACTACGGCCCCGAGCAGCCGGGGAACAACACCAACAACCGGTATGGCGGTGACCTCGTATTCAGCCGGAAGCTGACCGGCAGTGTTGCGCTCCAGGGTCAGTTCGACGCGGGCAAGGAGCAGGGGGCCGCGCCGTCGGGAGGCGATGCCAAGTGGTGGGCGGGCGGGCTCTGGCTCACCGCCGATCTCTCCCCGAAGGTGGGGCTGGCGCTGCGTGGCGATTACGTCGACGACAAGCAGGGCGCCCGATCGCTCGGCTTCTTCGGTGTGGCGTCGGGCGGCCTCGATACCGAGAACAAGTTCGGGAGCGGGACCGCCACGCTCAACATCAAGACCTGGTCCAACACCCTCATTCGCCCCGAGATCCGCTACGACAAGTCGAACCTCGCCATCTTCGGCGGGCAGAAGGATCAGGTGACGTTCGCGCTGGCCGTGAGTTACAGCTACCCCTGACCGCGCAACTGGGTCCATTCGAGGGGCCCGGTCAATGGACCGAGCCCCTCGATTCCCTGACCCACCACCGGGTCAGAGCGTCGCCGCGATCTCCCGGAAGGTGTCATCGAGCCGGTTGAGCATCTCATCCACCAGCGGCACGGGGATGCCGAGCGCCGGCTCGATGCGAATGGTGCGAGCCTTGGAGTAGGTCCCGGCCACGAGCACCCCCCGCTTGAAGAGCCCGGCCGCGCACTGGAATCCAATCTCGTCGCTGGGGAACTCCATGCCGATCAGCAGTCCCCTGCCGTGCGCGTCAGTCAGGACCTGCGGGTATTTCCGGCGCAGCGCGCCGAGCGCCGTGAGGATCCGGTCTCCCTTCTCGGCTGCCTGACGCGGGAGATCCTCCTCCAATGTGACCTCGATGGCCGCGATCCCGGCCACGCAGGCGATCGGGTTTCCGCCGAAGGTGGTCGAATGGATGATCGGGTTCGGGATCAGCACCTCCCAGATGGCGGGCGTAGAGACGAACGCGGAGAGAGGCATCACGCCGCCACCCAGCGACTTTCCGAGGCACATGATGTCGGGGACCACTCCCGCATGGTCTACCCCCCAGAGCCGGCCGGTCCGGCCCATTCCGGTCTGGATTTCATCGGCGATGAGGAGCGCGCCGTAGCGGGTGCACGCCGCGCGCACGCGGGGCAGGTAATCATCAGGCGGCACCACGCCACCAGCTTCGCCCTGGACCGGCTCGACGACCACGGCCGCGGGAAGCTGTCCGACGGCGTCCAGCACCGCCAACTGGTCCTCGAGCGCCCCCGCGTCCCCATAGGGCACGAAGCGCACGTCCTGCAATCCCCCTTCGAAAGGGGTGCGGAACGAGGCCTTTCCCATGAGGGACAGCGAGCCCAGCGATTTGCCGTGGAAGCCTCCCAAGGTCGAGATGAAGAGATTTCGCCTGGTGTGAAGGCGGGCCAGCTTTATGGCCCCTTCGATGGCGTCGGTGCCGTTATTGATGAAGAAACAGCACCCCAGGTCTCCAGGCGTGACCGCCGCGAGCAGCTTGGCGAGCGCCGCGCGCCATGGCTCCAGCAGCTCCTGGCTGTTGAGCGCCATGCGAGCCATCTGGGCCTGGACTGCCTTGAGAATCTTCGGGTGGTTGACTCCTGCGGAGAAGATGCCGTACCCCCCAAGCGCATCGATGTACTCCCGCCCTAGCAGATCGCGGAGAATCGATCCCTGGCCGGACCACTCGAGGGCGGCGAACTGGCCGGCCTGTGTCACTGACTTCCGGTAGGTGAGAAAACCGCGATTGACGTGCGCCTCGTAACTCTCGACCGTTTCCGCGATGAACGCTTCCTTTTCGGAGGGCGAAAGGTCGCGCCCCGCGATCAGGTCCAGGTACCGTCGAGTGAGCGTGAGAACATCGGCCGTCGGCAAGCGCAATTAATCGGCGCTCCTTTCAGGGGTAACATCGAGAACGATTGACAATGGGACGCGGACGGCTCAGGCCAGCCGGTCCAGCAGGCGATAATATGCGCCCGCCAGCGGAAGAAACCATGGCCGACCGGTGTAGCACGGTATTGCCGGGAAGGGGATCTCCGCCATTCGGGGCCAGGGCTCGCTTCCCGCGAGCGCGCGCCCGACCCGGTGGCCGAGCCAACTCGCCATGGCTACGCCGTGTCCGCCGTAGCCCAGGGCGTATGCGAGACCGTTCCGAATCCCGGCATGCGGCATCCCGTCCCGGGTGAATCCCAGCGTCCCCGCCCACGCGTACTCGATCGGGACGCCGGCGAGGCCTGGAAAGACCTCGACCAACTCCCGTTCGAGTTGCCTGCGACTTCGGGCCAGGGCCCAAGGGACGAAGGCCGCCCGGCCGCCGAACACGAGCCTGCCGTCCGGCGAGAGGCGGAAGTAGTTGAGCAGGTGCTTGGTGTCACTGAAGGTGCGCCCGCGCGGATTCAGCCGACCTCGAAGCTCGGTGGGGAGCACGGCGGTCGCGATGATGTAGCTACCCACCGGCACGATCCGGCGCGCGACCCAAGGGACTGTTCGGCTGGAGTAGCCGTTGGTGGCGAGGAGCACCTGTCCGGCCTCGATTAGACCGCCCGAAGTCGTGAGGCGCATGCGCCCGCCCACTCGACCCACCGCGCGCACCTCCACTTGCTCGGCCAGGGTTGCCCCCGCGCGTCGCGCGGCATCTCCGAGCCCGGCGAGATAGGCCGCGGGGTGCAATCTGCCGGCCCGCGGGTCGAGCAGGCCGCCCGCGTAGCGCGATGACCCAATCTCCCCTCGCAGCTGGTCTGGGCCGAGCAACTCCGTTTCGTGACCGACCAGAATGGAAAAGGTGCGTTGCGCGTGTGTCAGGCGTTCGAAATGACGGGGAGTCGCGGCAAGCGTAATGTGACCCGAGCGCATCCAGTCGCAGGCAATCCCTTCGCTTCGGATCAGCGCCTCGACGAAGTCGATCGCAGCGATAGAGTCTTCGAACAGCTGCTTCGCGGCCCCGCTTCCCAATCGCCGCACCATGGCATCCAGCTCCGCCTTGTATCCGGGCAGCACCATGCCACCGTTCCGGCCGCTCGCCCCCCATCCGAGGTGGTGTCGCTCGAGCAGCGCAGTCGCTGCTCCGGCTCTGGCCAGGGCCAAGGCCGCGGCCAGCCCCGTGTAACCGCCGCCGATGATCGCGACGTCGACCCGCGCGGGAAGTTCCCGAAGTGGCGGCGCGGGAACCCCGAGGGCGGCGGTCCACAGACATCGCTCCATGGCGGCAGACCTGAGAGGAAATGGTAGCTGGGGTGACCGCGGAGCTCGTCGATGGAGCGCCGCGAGTGACGCAATCCTACGATTCGATCTGTGGGGTGTCGAGGGGGTCTTTCATTATTGACAGCCTTTCCGGCGGCCGGTACCTTCGCGACTTCTCTCCTCAACGCGTCACGCGCGGCGCTGCCTTGCAAGCCGGCCGCGAACGGCACCGATAGAAAGCCAGTTCCGATGAGCTCGAGCCGACCTTGCCGCCGGCGCCCGGGGTACCGTCCCGGCGCCGAACGCGCCCCACCGTCGCGGGCTGCCGCTGGGCGCGGGAGCCCGACGCCACCGGGGCTCGGGGCGGTTCCCGTCTGATTCGCCGTTCTTGAAAATCACGGATTTCCGTTCGCGTACCGCAGCTGCCTGCCTCGAAGGCGCGTTTGGCGCGTTCCACGAGGGAATTCGACTTCGCTCTTCCATGGAGGACGTCTTTGTGATCCCAAAGCGTGGTATGGCCCTGCTGGCGGTTCTCGGCGCCTGGACGGCGCGCCCCGCCGCCGCACAACAGCCGGTCACCGTCCGGGGGCAGGTGACCAGCACGGAGGGGACCCCCATCGCCGGAGCCAGTGTGGTGATGCCCAGCCTCGGCCTGAGCGCCATCAGCCGGCAGGACGGCCAGTACGTGATCCTGGTTCCGGCCAACCGCGCCGGCGGAGTCGGGGTGGTCATCGCGGCGCGCGCCATCAGCTACAAGCCGGTATCCGCGCAGGTCGACCTCACCCAGCCCGACGTGGTGCGGAACTTCTCCCTCGCGGCGAATCCGCTGCAGCTCGGTGAGATCGTGGCGACGGGCGCCGGCACCACCTCCGAGCTGGAGAAGATCGGCAACGTTCGCAACAACGTCGACTCGACGCAGCTGCAGCGCAGCAACGAAGCGAGCGTGGTCAACGCGCTCTCGGCAAAGGCGCCCAACGTCGAGGTCACCTCGATGTCAGGCGACCCGGGGGCATCCGCCTCGATCCGGATCCGCGGCGTGAACACCCTGAGCGGCACGTCGCAGCCTCTATTCGTGATCGACGGGATTCCCGTGGACAACTCGGTGAACACCACCGCGAGCCTGGACCCACAGACCGGGGGCCCGCAGGGCGGGGTGTCTTCGCCGAACGCCGTCGCCGACCTCAACCCCGACGACATCGAGTCGGTGGAAATCCTGAAGGGCGCCGCCGCCGGAGCGATCTACGGCGCCCGAGCGGGCCAGGGCGTCATCCTCATCACCACCAAGCGGGGACAGGCCGGCTCCACCCAGTATTCACTTCGGACCTCGTTGGAGCTCAGCAACGTCACTCAACTGCCGGCACTGCAGCGGAAGTACGGCCAGGGTGATGGCGGGCTCCCCGACCCCTGCGCCCAGTCGAACACACTTGACTGCTACGCCACGGAGGACAGCTGGGGTCCGCTCCTCGCTCCGGGTACCAAGACCTACGATCACGCCGGCGAACTGTACCAGACCGGCGTCGGAACCGACAACGAGCTCACTATCTCCGGCGGGAACGACCGCACCACGTTCTACGTCTCCACTGGGCTGCTCAACCAGAACGGCGAGCTGCCGGGGCCCAACAACTCATTCAACCGGAAGTCGGTCCGTCTGAAGGCGGATCACCGCATATCAAATACGGTGAAGGTGGGAGGGAACGTCTTCTATTCCAACTCCCAGCAGTACGCGGCGCAGAAGGGATTCAACTTCAGCGGTATCACCTGGGGCGAATGGCGCACCCCGCCCGAGTTCAACACCTTCAGCGACGTCACCAGTACCAGTGACCAGGTCCAGAGGTCCTTCCGCTTCCCCAATCCGTCGTTCGGCAATACCGATTCGACCCGCGGGTACGACAACCCCCTCTGGTCGGCGGACAACGCATTGAGCTCATCCATTGCGGGCCGGACCATAGGGGACGTCACACTTGATTACACGCCCCGGGCCTGGCTCAAGGTGAACGAGACGCTGGGGCTCGACGAGAGCCAGGATAGCCGAGTGCAGGGCCAGCCGCCTTCGAGCTCCAACACACCCGACCCGCGCGGCCAGGTCATCAAGCAGACGTTGGTGAACACCCAGATCGATCACAACCTCGTCGCTACGGCCAACTTCACTCTGAGCCAGAACGGCTCCGGCACCTTCACGCTCGGCAACAACATCAACACCCGAAGCTACAGACAACAGGGGGATGTCGGTAATGGTCTCCCCGACGGCGCGCCGTTCAACCTGACGAATGCCTCGACCTTCTATAACCCTATCGACAACGAGACCAAGGTCCGGATCGTCGGGTTCTTCGGCCAGAGCACCCTCGACCTCTGGAGGCAGCTCTACTTGAAGGCCGGCCTACGTTACGACGGCGCCTCCGCCTACGTCGAGAACGATCCCTCGGCCAGCCACCTCTGGGCGTGGTTCCCGAGCGCGAGCGCCGCCTGGCAGTTTACAAATGCGCTGGGCGATCTCGGCGGGCGGATATCCTATGGCAAGCTGCGACTCGCCTACGGTGAGGTTGGCACTCTCCCCTCGCCCTACCTCGGCCTCAAGGTCTACCGAGCGGGACTCTTTCAGGACTTCGACGCCTTTGGCATGAACTCCGGCCAAGGTGGGCTAACCGGCCTCTTCACACCAACCACCAAGCCATCGACCAGCCTCCAGCCGGAGCGAACGAAGGAGCTGGAGATGGGCACTGACGTCGCCGTCTTCGGCGATAAGGCAGACCTGAGCTTCACCTGGTATCGGCGGTTCTCGAGTAACGTCATCCTGCCGATCACGGTTCCGGCCTCGACCGGTTACACCCTCGAGGGGATCAATGGTGCCCAGATCCGGAACTCCGGCACCGAGTGGGCCATCAATATCCGCCCCATCACCAAACGGGATTTCTCCTGGGACATCGGGGTGGTCCTCGGCACCAATCGGAACCGGGTCTTCAGCCTCCATGGAGCCGAGTTCGTAGCCTTTGGCGGGCTGGGCGGAGCAATTCAGGGTGGGCCCACGGCGGTGGCGCAGGTGGGGTTGCCGCTCGGTGTCTTCCGGGACTACGACTACGTGCGCTGCGGGCGCGGGGTGATGCTGGACGGCGGCACATACAGCGTCGACGCCACCTGCACGCCGTCGCAGATCAAGTCGCACGCCCTCTGGCTGGATGACGGCACCCACGTGAATGCCAACGGGCTGGGCAGCGACGGACTTGGCACCCCGCTGCTCGACCCCACCCAGCGCGTCGTTGGCGATCCGAACCCCAAGTGGACCGGCTCGATCCGGACCGGCATCCGGTGGGGGCACTGGTCGTTCTCGGGGCTGCTCGACATCCGGCACGGCGGCGTGGTCTGGAATGGCACGCGCGCCGCCCTCAACGCGGTGGGCGCGTCCCGGGAGACGGAGCTTCGCGGCACGCAGGTCGTGTTCGGCAAGAACTACATGCAGGGGCCGGTGGCGGGGCCGGGCGCCGGACAAACCGTGACCCTGGATCAGAACTGGTTCCAGTTCTACGACAGCTGGTCGTTCAGCAGCACGATCGGGACGCCGTTCTACGAAGACGGCAGCTTCGTGAAGCTCAGGGAGGTCTCGGTGGGCTATACCTGGGACGGGGGCTTCGTGACCAAGACGCTCGGCCTGAGCAGCGTCGAGCTGCGGGTGGCCGGCAGGAACCTGATCACCTGGACGAAATACACCGGAGTGGACCCGGAGACGAACCTGACCGGCTCCGAAACGGTGGCCGGAGGCATCGACTTCTTCAACAATCCGCAGAGTCGATCCTTCGTCTTCACCGCGACCCTGAACCGCTGATGCGTCCACTCGAATCCATCGGAAACCCGATTATGCGACCCTACGCGATCAAAGCGGTCCTGGGTGCCATGCTCGCCCTGGGACTCAGCGGATGCAACAAGTACCTCACCGGTCCGAAGCTGGGCACCGATCCCAACGACCCGACGACGGCGTCGAATGGAGCGCTGTTCGTGTCGTCGGAGGTCAATTTCAACGCACAGCTCGAGAGCCGCCTGGCCCGCTCGGTGTGCATCTGGATGCAGCAGTGCGGCGGCCAGTCCCAGTACCTGGCGCTCGGCACCTACTCCGTGGCCGAGGATGACTACTACATCAACTGGTCATCGTTCTACGGCGGAGGCGGCCTGATCGATCTCAAGACGATCGAATCGCGTTCGCTGGCCACCAGCGACTCGATCTTCTGGGGGCAGGCCACAGTGCTCGAGGCGCTGTTCATGGGGACGACCGCCGACCTGTGGGGCGATATCCCCTACAGCGAGGCGGCGAACCCGAGCTTCCCTCGCCCGCACCTCGACCCTCAGCAGACGGTGTACACCGCTCTGCAGGCCAGGCTGGATACCGCGATCATCTTCCTCGCGGCGACGGGACCCACCAACAAGGGGGCCGGGGACAACGATCTGGTCTACGCCGGTGATCCGGCGAAGTGGACCGAGTTGGCCCACACGCTCAAGGCGCGGTTCTATATGCACGTCGCCAGGCGTGACGCCACCGCCTATGCCAACGCCGCGGCGGAGGCGGCCCAGGGGATTCAACCGGGCGATGATTTTGAGCTGGCGCTGAGCGGGAATGGACCGACATCGTCCAACTTCTGGAGTGTCTTCCAGAGCATTTTCCCCGGGTACGTCGTGGCCGGGTTCTACCTGGACAGCGTGATGGTAGCGGACAGCGACCCGCGCCTTCCCCTCTACTTCGCGACCAACGCGAACGGGGACTATCAGGGCGGCAAGCCCGGCGTCGCCGACGCGCCGTCGAACCTCTCGACCCTGAGCTCCACCCGGCTCGACGGCGCATTCCCCCAGCCGTTCGTGACGTGGGCGGAGACGCAACTCATCCTCGCGGAAGCGACCTACCAGACTGACAACACGGACGCGGGGGGCACCGCGCGCGGCGCGTTGCAGGCTGTCTGGAACTCTGTCGGCATCACGAGAACCGCACCCACACCCGGCACACCCGGCCCGACCGACTCCCTCATGAACGCGATCATGATGGAGAAATACATCAGCCTCTTTCAGAACGTCGAGACCTGGAGTGACTGGAAGCGCACCGGTATTCCGAACATCCAGCCTCCGCCGGGCTTTCAGATTCCGCGACGCCTGACCTATCCGCTGAGCGAACGCGACGCGAACCCGAACATTCCGGGCCCGGGACCGGCGCGGAATTGGAACGATCCTTGACCTTTGGAAGCACCGCGCAGACCGAGGCCCCGGGATTGATCCAAACGATCCCGGGGCCTCTTGCATCGGGGCAGCGGAGATTCACGAGGGTGGCGCGGCTTTCAACTCCGAGACGGCGCGGTACGCCTGGTCGATCGCCGAATTGGCGTAGGCGTAGGCCCCGGCGTCCGAGTTGGCGACCGTGATCCGTCCTAGCGGGCGGCGGCCGATCTCGCAGGGCGCTTCCCCCGGCTTCCAGAGCGGGTCCCACAGGGAGTTGTACTCATACGCGTACCCGTGGGGCCAGCGGTTCACCGTGATGGCCGCGATGTCCCGGGCCGGATCGAACCCGCCGGCGCCAAGGATGCGAGCCAGCTGATCCCGCAGCCGGCGCTCGAACGTCTCGAAGCTGGTCTCGAGCAGCTCGACGTGACCTGCCCGGTGTTGCTCCCGCGACGGCAGACCGGGCTGGCACGGCGTGCGGAGCAGATGCAGAACGATCGGCTCCTCCGGACCCCGGGAGAAGCGGTAGTCACCCAGACTCACGGGAAAGTCCAGGCTGCCATTCGAGAAGTAGCAACCGGGCGAGTAGAAGCCGTGGATCTTGAGCCGCTCGAACGCTTGCCAGGTTCGGAGCGCGACGTTGGTGTAGACCAGGGGAACCTTCACACCGTACCGGAGCGCCTCCCGCTGAACCTTGGGAAGCTCGGGACAGATATAGGGAGCGACGCTGTTCCAACAGGCGAGCACTGCTCCACCCGCCTGAATCACGCGGGTTCGGCCACCTTGGACGTACGTCACCTCCACGCCGCGGGAATCGGAAGGCGAACCCTGGTGTCTCACTTGTATCGCGGTGCTGTTGAGACGGATCCGGCAGCGCGCGCCCGGCCGATCCAGGCGTCCATAATCGATGCGAGAAGTCACGACGTCCTTCATCGTGGCTCCGGGTACGGCGTCCGGGATCAGCTTGCGGACGAGAAGCCTCGCGATAGACGCATTGCCGTCCGGAAAATGGAAGATGTACGGCTCCTCCGGGTGCGGGGCGGGAGTGAGCCCGATACCGGGATAGGGGCCGGGACCGAGGTCGATGCCTGACATCCCCGGGAAGCCGAGCCCCCAGCAGTCGAGCGCGGGGACCGCCTCGATGCCAACGCCGTAGAGGTCGTGGGTCAGCGGCTGGAGCACCCGCAGCGCTTCTTCGGGAGCCTGGAACTTCTCGATCAGGTATTGACGATAGGAGGTATGCGCGAGCCAGATCTTTTTTGCCTCGATATCCATCCCCCTCAGCGGATCCCCCTGCTCTCGGAAGACCCGGCTCAGCGCCTCGCGGGCCTCGGCCGGAAGCGGAGCCTGCCGCAACACGGCCTCGACATTGGGGCTGGACCAGCTCTCGCGCCCCATGCCCGGAAGAAGGCGGTCGGTGCCGAAGGTCTCCCGGTCCAGAAAGAGCGCGCCCGACAAGCCGCGGGAGCGGTAGAACGTGCGATCGAAGGCATGGTAGAAGACCCCGGTGTCGATGCCGAGGTCGCTGAGCAGCGCGCGCGCAACCGAGCTGTACCGACCCGGATTCTCGATCGACTGGCTGCCGCCGTACCCGACGAGGAGGCGGCCATTCACGCGAAATTCGTTGCGCTTGGCGTGCCCGCCGAAATCGTCATGGTTATCGAGGATGAGAATCCGCGCATTAGCTCCCTGCTGCTCCTGGAAGAAATGCGCGGCCGCAAGACCGCTGATCCCCCCGCCCACCACGACCAGGTCGTAGGACTCATCGGTGCGTCTCGCGGCGCGCAGGAAATCGTCGAGGCGGCCATCCTTCACCCGATGCATCACCTCGAAGGAGCCAAGGTGACTCCCCCGCAGGCCGGTGAGCGCCGGAGGGTACGGCGCACCGGCTCCGAACTGCGCGGCGCTTTCTCTCGCGCCGAACAGCCCGCGTGGAAGCAGGCTCGCGCCGACAGCGATGGCCACGCCATTCAGAAAGTCGCGTCGGGGAATATCCCGATCCATGCCGAGCGCGCGATCCTCGGGGGACAGCGACTGGTCGCGGCGTGGGGGGGTCGGTCGAGAGGGGCGTCGAGGCATCGCTCAATCCGTTGAAGCACGATCGGCCAGCGACTGGACCGCCGCCCGGAACACCTCCGTGTGGTAGTCGATGTCGCGGTCCGATGTCTGGGGGGCGATCAGCGCCATGTTATGAAACGGTGTGAGGAGAATGCCGCGGTTGAGTGCAAAGAGGTGCATGAAGCGATCCAGCTCAGGGTCGGCCGCGGCGATCGCCTCTCCGCCACTCCTGGGTGGCGTGGCGCTGAACCAGTACTCCACGCGACAGCCAAGCCGTTTGACGATCCAGGGGAGGCCGAACTCCCCTATGACCTCCTCGACCCCGGCCTGAAACCGTTCGGCCAGAGGGATCGCGCGCGCGTACGCGTCGGGAGTCAGTACCTGGCTTAGGGTTGCGCGCATCGCGGCGACTGCCAGCGCGTTGCCCGCGAGTGTGCCTCCGATCCCGGCCGTGTCGCAGTCGCCAGTGGCGATCCGTCCCGAGAGCCGCGCCGCCACCTCGGCCGCGAGGCCGTAGGCCGCGGCGGGCACGCCACTCGCGACCGGCTTGCCGATGGTGAGCAGATCCGGATCCAGTCCGTCGCGGGCCGTGCAGCCGCCGGGGCCCGCGCAGATGGTATGCGTCTCGTCCAGGACAAGCAGCGTGCCGTGGCGGCGTGTGGCTTTCCGGAGAGCGGCGTGAAACCCCGGTTCGGGATGGATGATCCCGACGTTGGTCATCACCGGCTCCGCCAGCACGCAGGCCACGTCGCCGGCCGCCAGCTCACGCTCGAGGCCAGCGACATCGTTGAACTCGACCACCCGGGTGGTGAGCGCCGGGTTCACGGGCGGCCCGAGGTTTCCGGGCCGCGGCACGACCCGGCCATCAACCAGCACCGCGAAAGTCTCGTCGACGGTCCCGTGGTAGCACCAGTTGAAGACGAGGATCCGGGGCCGCCCCGTGACCGCCCGCGCGATCCGGATCGCGAAGCGGTTCGCGTCGGTAGCGCTCAGGGCGAATTGCCAGATTGGAAGACCGAAACGTCTACTGAGCTCCTCGGCAACCCAGACGTGGTCCTCCGCAGGAAGCATGAAGCTGAACCCGCGAGCGGCCTGCCCCCTGACCGCTACGACCGCGGGATCGGGAGCGTGCCCGGTCATCGCCCCGGTGTCGCCGAGGCAGAAGTCCACGTAGCTCTTGCCATCTACGTCGGTCAAGCTCGCCCCGCGTCCACGATCCACGAACACCGGGAATCCTCCAGCCCACTTGGCCAGCCAGGGCATAGGCAGGCCATCCTGGAGGCACCCTCGGGCGCGTTCGAACAGGGCCCGTGAACGCGGGTGGGAATCCCGGAACCGCGCCTCCTCCTGCATGAGGAGCGCAGCCAGGCGCGGCCGGTCGACGGCGACGACCTGAGGCATCATCCGGCGACCGCGGCATCGAGCGCCGCGCCCACCGCATCGAGACCCTCAGTGAGGACGGCGGGTTCAACGGTGAGGGGGACGAGGATTCTGATGACATTCCCGAAGGTGCCCGCCGTGAGAAGGAGCACTCCTCTCCGCAGCGCCTCGGCCTGAAGACGGCTGGTCAGCTCCTTTGCGGGCTCCTTGGTGCTCCGGTCCTTCACCAGCTCCATGGCGAGCATCGCTCCGAGTCCACGCACGTCACCGATGGCTGCGTGGCGCCGTTGCCAGTCGAGGAACCGGCCGCGGATCAGCTTCCCCACCTGTTCGCCTTTCTCGACAATCCGCTCCTCGCGCATCACCTCGAGAACCGCCAAGGCCGCGGCGCATGCCAGGGGATTACCGCCATAGGTCCCACCCAGCCCCCCGGGTTGGGAGGCATCGAGCACGTCGGCTCGACCGGTCACCCCAGCCAACGGGAGGCCGCCAGCCAGGGACTTGGCGGTGGTCATGAGATCCGGCACCAACCCGTAGTGCTCGGAGGCAAAGAGGCGCCCGGTCCTGCCAAAGCCGGTCTGGATTTCGTCGGCGATCAGCACGATGCCGTGGTCCCGGCAGAAGGCCGCGAGCATCTCCACGAACTCCGGCGGCGCGGGAATGAAGCCGCCCTCCCCGATCTCCAGCTCGATGATGACCGCCGCGATGCTGCCCGGATCGATGTGCGATGCGAGCAGCTGCTCGAGGTGCGTCCGATCCGACCTGCAGCACCGCCCGCCCGCCGGACCGGCGGGACAGCGGTAGCAGTAGGGATAGGGAATCCGGTACACCTCAGGCATGAACGGCCCGAATCCCGTCTTGTAGGGATTCACCTTGGACGTGAGCGAGAGACCCAGATAGGTGCGGCCGTGAAAGCCGTGCTCGAAGCAGACCACCGCCTGGCGCCCGGTGAAGCGCCGCGCAGCCTTGATGGCGTTCTCGACCGCTTCCGCGCCGCTGTTTACGAAGAAGGTCCGCTTCTCGTGGTTTCCGGGCGTGAGCGCGTTGAGCTGCTCTGCCAGCGCGATGTACGGCTCGTACATCGAGACGGGGAAGCAGACGTGCATGAACCGGTCGAGCTGAGCCCGGACCGCGGCAACGATCCGCGGGTGGCGGTGCCCCGCGTTGACGACACCGATTCCCCCGCCAAAATCGATCAGTCGATTGCCATCGGCGTCCAGGATCACCGCGTTCTCAGCCTGAACGACGGCGATGGGGGTCGCCGCTGGAACCCCGCGCGGGATGGCCTTTGCGCGACGTGCGGCGAGCGCCTGGCTCCGGGGACCGGGTACAGGGGTCTTGAGGTCGATCACGGGGGACATCCGGCCTCCGCGGACATGGCAGTGTGGATAGCGCGGGATTCGCGCGAGCTTAGCAGCGACCGGCGTAAATGTCGAGAGGCTCACGGGGCAGGGGGCAGGGAGCTGGGCTGTGCCTGACCATCCGGTTGTGAGGTCCGACTGGACGGGAGGCGCGCTATGCGCAGCAAGGTTGCGTGATGCCAGTTGACCGTTAGGTTGTCCGCTCTGTCTCCCATCAGAGCATGCCTGTGGTCCCCAAGCCGGTGCGCCCGGCGTTGGTCCTCATTCAGGGCTTGTCATGTCCGAAGCCTACGACGCGATCATCATCGGTGGTGGCCACAACGGCCTCGTGACCTCCGCTTACCTCGCCCGGGCCGGGCTCAAGGTGCTGGTGCTCGAGCGCCGGGAGCTTCTGGGCGGATGCGCGGTTACGGAGGAGCTGTGGCCGGGCTTCAAGGTCTCGACGGCGAGCTACGTCAACAGTCTCTTCCGGCCGGAGATCATCCGCGACCTTGATCTCAAGCGCCACGGGTTCGCGATGCTGCCTCGGAGCCCCTCGAGCTTCACACCCTTCCCCGACGGACGCTACCTCCTGATGGGGCCGGACAAGGAGATGACCCATCGGGAGGTGGCCAAGTTCTCCGCGCGTGACGCGGCGAATCTCCCCCACTACGAGGCGATGCTCGAACGCATCGCGGACTTCCTCGAGCCGACCCTCCTGGAGACACCCCCGAACCCCTGGTCGACCTCGCCACGAACTCTGCTCCAGTTGCTTCGCCTCGGCCTGGCGTTCCGACGCCTGGGGACGGACGGGCAGAAGGCCGTGGAGATCCTGGCCGGGGCGGCCAATCCGATTCTCGACCGCTGGTTCGAATCGGAGGAGGTGAAGGCCACGCTGGCGACCGATGCGATCATCGGAGCCTTCGCGACGCCCTCGATGCCGGGGACGGCGTATGTCCTGTTCCATCACGTGATGGGTGAGTGTGATGGGGTTCGGGGCGTCTGGGGTTACGTGCGAGGCGGCATGGGGGGGCTGTCCAACGCGATCGCATCCGCGGCACGGGAGAAGGGCGCGGAGATCAAGACGAACGCGCCGGTATCCCGCATTCTGGTCAAGGACGGCAGGGTGGCCGGCGTGGCCATGGAGGACGGTGCAGAGTACCGTGCCCGGCGGGTCGTCTCGGGTGTCGACGCGGCCGTCACCTTCCTCAAGCTGATGACACCGAGCGACCTCCCCGGAGAGTTCGCCGACTCGGTGCGCCAGATCGACTATGCGAGCGGGAGCTGCAAGATCAACCTCGCCTTGTCGGAAGTACCCGACTTCGCCTGCCTCCGTGGCAACACTCCCGGCCCGCAACACCGGGGAACGATTCATCTGTGCCCCACCCGTGAGTATATCGAGCGGGCGTTCGACTGCGCCAAGTACGGCCATATCTCCGACCGCCCGATCATCGAAGCTACCATTCCCTCGTCCCTGGACGATACCGTGGCCCCCCGCGGCAAGCATGTCATGTCGATGTTCACCCAGTACTTCCCGTACCGGTTGGCGCCGGACGCGGGAACCCTGGAGGAGAACAAGCGGAGCTACGCCGAGCGGTGCATCGACATCATGACCGAGTACGCGCCGAACTTCCGGCGTGCCGTCATCGACTACCAGGTGCTCGCCCCGGCGGACCTCGAGGCGCGCTTCGGCCTCACCGGAGGCAACATCATGCAGGGCACCATGGCGCTCTCCAGCCTCTCCTTCATGCGCCCGGTTCCCGGCTACGCCAATTACCGAACGCCGATTCGGGGGCTCTACCTCTGCGGCGCGGCGACGCACCCCGGCGGCGGTGTCATGGGCGCCTGCGGCTACAATGCGGCCCGGGAGATTCTTCGGGACCGCTGAGGGCGGCTAAGAAGGAGAGCCGGCGGAGAGCAAGCGTGTCGGAGCTACTGGAGTGGGGCAGTGCTGCAGGGGCCGGGATCGGCCAGTGGGTCCACATCGCCCGGGTCCGCGAGCGGGACCGGGCCCAGCGCATTGATCCAGCAGGCGAGAGCCGGCTGTGGACGAGACCAGAGTTGGCCGGCCTCGGCTCCGCTCGGGAGCGCCGACGCGCTTCCG
>Ga0335077_10004989_pt1 | contig 16221 bp, 13 predicted proteins | sample Lox_Sample_31_FD_207151 | JGI IMG/M metagenome (GOLD analysis project Ga0335077, IMG submission 207151) | Soil microbial communities from Loxahatchee National Wildlife Refuge, Florida, United States - Lox_Sample_3.1 | ecosystem: Environmental > Terrestrial > Soil > Wetlands | place: USA...
TCCAGCACGCGGGTTTTCAAGCGTATCTGGTGGGCGGCTGCGTCCGCGATGTACTCCTTGTCCGCGAGCCCGCCGATTACGATGTCACGACCGACGCGACACCGGAACAGGTGATGCAGCTGTTTCCCGGCAGCCTCGGGGTCGGTGCGCAATTCGGCGTCGTTCTGGTGGAGAGGGACGGGCAGACCGTTGAGGTGGCCACGTTTCGCGAGGAGTTCGGCTACTCCGACGGCCGTCACCCGGACGAGGTGCGCTACGCCTCCAAGCCGCAGGACGACGTTCGGCGGCGCGACTTCACCATAAATGGCCTGCTCATGCGCCACGATTCCGGAGAAGTTCTCGATTTCGTGGGCGGCCAGGCGGATCTTCAAGCCGGAATTGTCCGGGCCATTGGAGAACCAGAACGCCGCTTCGTCGAAGATAAGCTCCGCATGCTGCGCGCCGTGCGATTCTCGGCACGATTTGGATACTCCGTCGAGCCGTTGACGTTCGCGGCAATTCAAAAACACGCGCGCGAGATTCATGTAGTGTCCGCGGAACGTATTCGCGAAGAACTAAGCAAGCTACTCACCGAGGGGAAAGCCCGCCGCGGGCTCGAGCTGTTGGATCAGACCGGGCTGCTGGCGGAGGTGCTTCCCGAAATTGCCGCCATGCAGGGCATTCAGCAACCGCCCGAATTTCATCCCGAAGGCGACGTCTGGATCCACACACAGATAATGCTCGAGGGATTGCCTGCCGGTTGCTCTCGCACGCTCGCGTGGGGCGTTCTTCTGCACGACGTCGGGAAGCCACCCACTTTCCGGCCGGCCTCTGAAACGGGCGACCGCATCCGCTTCGATTCGCACGTCGACGTGGGCGTCCGAATGGCCGGAGAGATTTGCCGGCGGCTAAAATTCTCGAATGACGAAATAGAGCAGATTCAAGCACTGGTGGCAAATCATATGAAGTTCAAGGATGTCGCGCAGATGAGGAAGTCGACGCTGAAGCGTTTCGTGCGACTGCCTCGATTTGACGAACACCTGGCGCTGCACGAGCTCGATTGCAGGGCCAGCCACGGCCGCATGGACGCCCTTACAATCGTGCAGGAGTTCTTGGCGGCGACGCCCCCGGAGCAAGTTCGGCCCGCAAGGTTATTGACAGGCGACGATCTAAATGAGATGGGTTATGCTCCCGGACCGCAGTTCCAGAGAATTCTTGGCGCCCTGGAAGACGCCCAGCTTGAGGGTTCGCTGACGACTAAGGCTGAGGCCAGGGAGTACGTCAGAAATCACTATCCCTTGGCGCGATCTGGCCGATAGGAGGAGAGTGGGGACTCATTGCTTTCGTTTAAGTGCAACGTTTTGTGCTTATTAGCAGAAGGATTGCAAGCGCAAACGATTTTCGGTAAGATTGAGTGTCATTCACTAAGACTTTTTGCTTTAATTGGATGCAGCTTTTGGCACCCTTTTCCGCTTTCCTGCATCTAACTGTTTCAAGGCGACTCACCCTCGCCGACCCTGAGGAGAGTTTATGGCTGAGAAAAAACACTTTCTGCCAGAGACGCTGCCGATTCTGCCGGTTCGAGACACTGTTCTGTTCCCCGGCGCGGTTCTACCGCTGACTGTCGGACGCGAGAGTTCTCTGGCGCTCGTCAATTCGTTGACGGGTGAAGAAAAACTGCTGGGGGTAGCAGCCCAGCTGGATCCCCGCGTTGAGGATCCCGCCGCGGCCGACCTGCACAAGGTTGGAACGCTGGCCAAGGTTCACAAAACCGTCAAGATGCCGAACGGCAACGTCGTCGTCTTCCTGGAAGGTCTCCAGCGCATCCGCATCGTGGAGTTGCTGGGGCTGCGTCCATTCCTTCGTGCCGCCGTCGCCTCCGAGCCCGATGTCACTGGCGACGACGACAATGAACTCGAAGCCTTGGAACGCAACGCTCAGGATTTGTTCCGGGACGTGGTGAGCCACTCGCCGCAACTTTCCGATGATTTGCAGAACGTGGCAATGAACATCGATGATCCGTCGAGACTGTCGGACTTCATCGCCGGTACACTGCCCAGTCTTTCCACGCTGCTCCGTCAAGAGTTGCTGGAAACGGCAAACGTCCGCAAGCGTCTGGAAATCCTGATTCGCGAGCTTTCCAAAGAATTGGAAGTACTTGAACTGCGCAGCAAGATCAACGAACAGGTTCAGGAGCAGGTGAGTCAGAACCAGCGCGAATACCTGCTGCGCGAACAGATGAAGGCCATTCAGAAGGAACTGGGCGAAATCGACGACGCGCAGGCGGAAATCGAAGAGCTGCGCAAAAAAGTCGAGGAAGCCGGGATGTCCGCGGAAGCCAAGAAAGAATGCGAACGCGAGCTGAAGCGGCTCTCGAAGATGACTCCGGCTTCCGCCGAATACATGGTTTCGCGCACCTATCTGGAATGGATGACTTCCCTGCCCTGGGCGAAATCGTCGGGGAGCACGGAAATCGACATTGCCAAGGCGCACGAAATCCTGGACGAGGATCACTATGACCTGCAAAAGGTGAAAGAGAGAATTCTCGATTACTTGGCGGTCAAGAAGCTCCAACCAGGGATGAAAGGACCGATCCTCTGCTTCGTCGGCCCTCCAGGCGTGGGCAAGACCTCGCTTGGCAAGTCCATCGCCCGCGCGCTCGGCCGCAAGTTCGTTCGCATCGCCCTGGGCGGCATGCACGATGAAGCGGAAATCCGTGGCCACCGCCGGACGTATATCGGCGCCCTGCCCGGACAGGTCATTCAAGGCCTGAAGCGAGCCGAGACCAACGACCCGGTCATGATGCTCGACGAGGTCGACAAACTCGGACGCGACTTCCGCGGCGATCCGTCATCGGCGCTGATGGAAGTTCTCGACCCCGAGCAAAACTCGACCTTCCGCGATCATTATCTGGATGTGCCGTTCGATCTTTCGAAAGTTACGTTCATCGCAACGGCCAACTGGATGGATCCCATTCCGGAGCCACTGCGCGACCGCATGGAAATCATCGAGCTGCCGGGATACACCGGTGAAGAGAAGATCCACATTGCCCGCAAATACCTGATTCCGAAGCAGGCGGCAGAGCACGGAATCAAGGAAGGCGAGCAACTGGAATTCACCGAAGTCGGATTGCAGGAGATCATCCACAGCTACACGCGGGAAGCCGGCGTGCGCAACCTGGAGCGCGAAATCGCCACGCTGGTGCGTAAGCAGGCGCGGCGCATGGCCGAAGGCAAAACCGACAAGATGATGGTGACGCCGGAAGTGGTCCGCGAATTCCTGGGCGTGCCGAAATACCGCACGGAAAAGGAAGTTGAGGAACGGGTGAAGAAGCCGGGCGTGGCTGTCGGCCTCGTCTGGACTCCGGTGGGCGGCGACATCGTGTTCATCGAAGCCAGCCGGATGCGCGGTGGCAAGCAATTCACCATGACCGGTCACCTCGGCGAGGTGATGCAGGAGTCGATGACCGCTGCGTTGACCTGGACGCGCGCCAATGCCGAACGGTATGGCATCGATCCGGACTTCTTCCGCAAGCAGGACATCCACATTCACGTGCCTTCAGGCGCGGTGCCGAAGGATGGACCTTCCGCGGGGGCTGCCATGGTGACCTCGCTGGTCAGCTTGCTCACCAATCGCCCGGTGAAGAATCGCTTGGCGATGACTGGAGAGATGACGCTGTCGGGAGTCGTGCTGCCAATCGGTGGCGTGAAAGAGAAGGTGTTGGGCGCAAAGCGCGCTGGCATCATTCACGTGCTGCTCCCGGCGGACAACGAACCGAATGCCGTGGCGGACCTCCCGCCGGAAATTCTCGGCGACCTGAAGATCGCTTACGTTCGCACGCTGGACGAAGTGCTCGAGCACGCGCTGGAGAAAGAACCAATCGCGCCAGTGGTGCCGGAGCCCGAACCGCAACAGACGGGCGTCGGCGATTCACCGCGAGCGGTTCACTAAGCTGAATTCAACTTGACCACAGGGCCCGGCTCATCACCGGGCCCTTTTTGTTTGCACCGGCCTTTGCCCTTACGGCCAGCATTCGCCGCGGCTCACTGCTGCTACTATGGGAAGCCACATGGCCGTTCCTGCCAAATCGAAACGATCCGGACCCGACCGCGCGGCGCTGTTGGCACAGCGCTTGAGCGAAAGCTTGGTGCGCGACCGCGTGGTGCCGCGATTCGTCGATTCGTATGTGGTGGATCACGGTCGCTACGGTTTGCAAGTTCACGCCGGCCTGTACCGCGATCTATTGTCGTTGATTCAACGCGAGGCCTTGCTGGCAGCTTCGGCGTGCGCGCTCGAACTATTAAGCCGATCCATCGCGCCGCGCGACGAACGCAAGATTGGTCCGATGAGCCGCAAGGACGCCGCCGCATTCCGCCAGAAATTTCTCTCCGCGCTGGCGCGCCAACAACAGTGGAATGCCGGAGCGGCTCTGGAGTTCCAGTCCGATCTGCAGATGTACGAAGCCATCCTTTCGAAAGCGGCAAACGAACGCCGTCGACGCAAGCCATTCGAGGCCGCCAATCATCCGTTCGTGGACCGCTGCGCGTTTCTGCTGGACTCTTCTTTTCTGGAAAATGCCCGTCTGGCGGCAAGCCGCGCGCTGACCGCTCTCGAAGAACTCGCCGCGCGCGAGACTGAGCAGATTTTCACCGCGACCGCGTAGGTCAATCGAAAAGCTCGCCCGTAAGAATCCGGCGCCCGGCCAGGGCGGTATAGAATCCCCAACCAGCAATCAACGCAAAACTGAGAACGACAGCAATCGACTGCCCGGCGTACCACTTCGAGAAGTCCATCGTGTAGGGCAAATTGAGGAGCACGTTGGCAGTGAACACTGCAGCGGCGAGCGCGATCAAACCAAACCGCACCAGCGCGAAGGCTGCGATCGCATAGATGATGATCCAGATCGGCAAATCGATCGCGGGATGATTGCTGGCTAGAATCTTCGGCAATGAATAGAGACACACAAACAGCGCGGCGGCCAGCCATCGATTGCGCACAAGCACGCGGAGCAGCACAAGGATGAAAAAGAACGACAGCACGCCAAAGACCGCTCCCACAACGTTGCTCAGCCACATTCCCCAAGTTGCCTGCGCTCCTTCGAGAATGTCCGTCGACGGCAGCAGGAGACTTTCACCAACACGAATGTCGAAGGTGTAGCCGACAAGAAAGACAAGTACCCACACGACACCCAGCAGACTTCCGTACAACAAATCTCGTCCAACCACCGGATCACGCAGATTCCCCGCCAGGAGCCGCGACCAAGAAACGATCGTCTGTGGCCACTTGCTGCGAACGTAAGGCTCCAGCGCCATGTACAACGTCCACAGCACCGCGGAAACCAAAAGGCCGGAGCTAATCGCGTAGGCCAGAAGCTCCAGCGTTGACGTGGTCAGGGAAAGATGGGCACGCACAACAAACAGCAGCAAATCCAGCAGGAAGACAGCCACGGCGAGACGAAACGCACCACGGCGGTCCCCCTTCCCGCGGCGGTAATTGCGGATCGCCAGCCAGGTGGCGCCAAAAACGATCAGCAAGGCGAAGCACACGCCGAAGATCTGACTGGCCTTTTCGGAGCCCGTGGCTTCCGGGGCAGGCATGCGTTCAGGAGTCGTCCACGGACCGGCGAGCATGAAGTACACGGGTTTTCCTTGCCAAGCTGCTGCTTCAACGTGCAGCGGACGCGTGGAACCCGGCCAACTCCCATCCCAGGCGGCGCGCGTGTCGGACGACGCCAGCGAATTCCAGACCGGCGTGGCCGCGTGAAGGTCGGCAAGGTTCAGGCCGGCAGCCGCGAACAACGGTTGCCAGTCGGGGGTAATCGCCGGCTTGGGATTCTCTTCTTTCTGCGGCGGGATCGCCTGGAAATAGAGAAGCCGGCCGTTTACGTCAAGCCGGACATTCACCATTCCCGAAAAGGTCGAAGGCGGATCGTTGAACGTGACTATGCCGGGCGTGAACGAAATTCTCCAAAGATCCTGCGGAACCAGCACCTTCGGACTTTGGCGAAACCAGAACAGCAGCACCGGCGCTCTTCCACTCAACACCTCGCTCCAAGCCTTGCCCGGCTTTTCCTTTTTGTCCAGATAATCCAGATAGGCATCGTCGTACGCGAATCCAGAAGCGCTGTCCGTTGACCGTTCCGGGTAGCCGAGAGCCGAGATGGTCTCCCGAGCCTTCTGGCTTAACACTTCGGGCGAGCGTTCGGGATTGATGCGCCGCATGCCGCTTTCGCTGTGACCAAGGTAGGTGCAGACAGCAATTAGGCCGATCACACCCAGTAGGCACGCCAGTGCCAGCCTTGGCCGAATGCCTTCGCCTTCGCCCGCTGCCGCCACCATTTCCGGTGATGGAGTTTCTCCCGCGGCCAGCGCTGCCGCCAAGGGGTCTCCTCCAGGCAGAGCCGCGGCAACTTGCAGCGCGGAAGAAGGGCGCCGAGTTGGATCGGGATCGAGGCATCGACAGATCGCACGTTCCACCAGCGGGTCCAGGTCTTTTACGATGAGCGAGGGATTCGTGACGCTGCCCGATTCCCTAGACTTCATGAGTTCCGCGATGGTCGCAGCGTCGAACGCGCGCTTGCCGGTCACGATTTCATACATGACCAGCCCGAGCGAGTAGATATCACTCTTCGGCGTCACTTCCTTGCCCTGCAACTGCTCCGGCGCCATGTACGCGGGAGTCCCGGTGCGCGCTTCGGTGCCTTCAATCGTCGCGGCAACGCTTGCCAATCCGAAATCCGTGATACGCGCCTTGCCGGCGCCATCGAGCATCACGTTTGAAGGTTTCAGGTCGCGATGAATCACTCCGCGTTCGTGAGCCGCCGCCAGGCCCGCACAAATCTGCCGCGCCACTTCGGTAGCTTTGTCTTGCGGCAGGCGCCCGATGCGCCTGACCACCGACGACAGATCTTCGCCATCGACATACTCCATGGTGAGAAAAGGAATGCCGTCCGCATCGCCGATATCGAAAACGCGGCATACGTTGGGATGAGAGACCTGCCGGGCAATTCGCACCTCGGAGTGGAATCTCGCTAGCGCCGCAGGGTCCTGCGACAATTTCTCCGGCAGAAATTTGATCGCCAAGACCTGGCTCAGCTTCAGATCTTCCGCGCGGTACACTTCGCCCATGCCGCCGCGCCCGAGCAGAGCTACGATTCGATAGCGATCCGCAACGATGGCGCCTGGAACAAAGCGCCCGCCACCGATGAGATCAGAAGAGCTAAGCGCAGGATTGCTGGCTGGAGCGGTGCGAGCCCGGGCGACAGGAGAGGGAGTGGGACGCACCTTCGGTGAGGCCGGCGTTTCCGGCGCTAGCGTTTCCAGGTTCGAGTCGTCGATACCGACGTCACACAAAACCGTCGCATCGGGATCCGACCCGACCGCCGTGCCGCACTTCGCGCAGAATCGCGCGTTTTCAGAAATAACGTTACCACACGACGTACAGTACATTTGAGCGTGATTCTACCATTCTGTATCCGAGCGCAAGAAACCCGGGCACACTCAGCTGATTCGTTCTACTTGAACCGCTGTGCCATAGGCAAGAACTTCGGTGACGCCTTGCATGACCTCGTTGGCATCGTAGCGCATCGCGAGGATGCCATTCGCGCCGTGCTCGGCCGCGTGTTGCAACAGCAACTCGTACGCTTCTTCGCGCGCCTTTTCGCACAGTTCCGTCAAGATGGTGATGTTGCCACCAACGATCGTTTGGATTCCGGCGGCCAAATTCCCGAGCACGCTGCGGGATCGCACCGTGATTCCCCGTACGATTCCGAAATTCTTCACTACCCGGTAACCTGGCAAATCATTCCCTGATGTCACCATCGAACTATCGACTCTTCCCGTCATTTCGCGGCTCCTTTCGAACCGGCAGATGTTTACCGCTGCGATTCTACCCCGACATAAGTCCATTCCGTCACCGGAGGGGTCTGTTATCCTCGCTTTACATGGATACACTTTTTGACGTCCTGGCCATCATCCAGATCGCCGTGGGCCTATTCCTGCTCTGGCAGGGGATTCAGTGGCTCACCTACGTGCAGCGGCGGCTGAAAACCGATCCAGGATTCTACGCCCCGCGTTCAGCGGTGATCTGTCCGTGCCGGGGCATGGAGCCGGGGCTCGAACGCAACCTAGTTTCCCTGTGCGAATTTAACCACCAGAACTATGAGGTTTTCTTCGTGCTGGCGTCTGAATCCGATCCCGCGTACAGCACCATCAAGCGGGTGGCGGCTTCCTCGCGCGTCAAGGCGCATGTGGTGATCGCAGGCCCACCCGAAAATTGCAGCGAAAAGGTGAACAATCTTCGGGTGGTCATCGAACAGCTTCCGCCCGAATTTGAGGTCCTGGTGTTTGCGGATTCCGATGGGCGCCCGGGCAAATCCTGGCTCCATCACCTGGTGGCGCCGCTCGCGGACTCCCGCATTGGAGCCACCACCACCATGCGCTGGTTTATCCCGAATGATAATGGACTCTCCACGGCGCTGCTGGCCGCGTGGAATGCGGCTGTGGTGACGATGCTGGGCCCGCACAATAAGAATTTCTGCTGGGGCGGGGGCACCGCCGTGCGCCGCGCGATCTTCGAACAGATGGGAATGCTTGACGTCTGGCAATACTCATTCAGCGACGATTATTCGCTGACCACAGCGATTGAACGCACTGGCCGGCAGATTGTATTCCTGCCGGAATGCCTGACTCCTTCGTTCGTGCAGACCGATTTTGCCGGACTGTTCGAGTTCACGACGCGCCAGATTAGAATTACGCGAGTGTATCGCCCGAGGACGTGGGCCATTGCCTTTGCGACGCACCTGCTCTACTGTCTGACACTCCTTCTCGGTGTGGCGATTGCTTTCCAATTGATGATTGCGTCGCGACCGGCTTTCCACGTGACCACACTGTTGGTGCTGCCGCTGCTGCTGGCAGCCATCCGCGGAGCGCTTCGTGTGATCGGCGTCACAGAGGCCCTGCCCGCTTTTCGTGCCCAGATTATGGGACAATCCTGGATCTACATTGTCCTCGGGACTATGTTGCCGTTTCTCTATCTATCTAACTTCGTGGCCTCGCTGATCGGGCGCCAGCTTCGATGGAGAGGCATCCGGTACGAACTGATTTCCACAGAGCAGACACGGATCTTGAACCGCTGAATATATCAGCATTCGCAAAAAGAGAAAAAAATGCGAGGGGTAAGCAATTTCTACCGACCATGCCCTGACAGAATTGTGCAAAAAAATTCCTAAGTTATTGAAAAACCATAGACTGTAATAAGTGCCAGTACGGCAGCTTGGATGCTAAACACTGCCACGGTCAGGTGTAGCTTTAACAAGTTGGCAGGGACTCCTTCTCGAACCCCGGGGCTGTAGAAGAAAACTTGGTGACTGAGGGTTGCCACTCGGGTTCTGTGCCCTGTCCTCTTGTCGGTAAGTCCGGCCAGCCTCCCAGTGGAGGTTAAGTAAAAACAAATAAAAACGGCCGTCTCGTTCCCACCACGAGGCACCAACGGAGGAGTGCACGTGAAGTTAATCCGCAGAAGTGTTGTGACGCAACCACTAGCCCAGCCAAAATCCTCTGCAGCGCACAGCGTCTATCTGTTTTACGAGAAGACAACAGGTACGGCGAACTTTCATGTCGAAGCTGGACCAGACGGGGAACTGCCGGTTGATCATGCGGCAGGCTTGCTGGCCATGCATTGCATGGTTCGAGGCCAGTCCCCCAGCGATTACCTCATCATGGTTCCCGCCGCTCCCGAGAATCTTGGAGATCTCACCCTCAAGGCTGAGCGATTGCTCGAAGCCGGGCACAGTGTAAAAACCAGTGTGAAACTGACGCGCCGGGAAGAGGAAGTGCTCGACGGCATCTTGCGCAGTCTCGCGAACAAAGAGATCGCATCCGAGCTCAATCTTTCCGAGCGTACCGTAAAGTTTCATGTGTCTTCGCTCTTGTCCAAGTTCAAGGTTCGCAGCCGTATGGAGTTGATGCGCGAAGCTTCGCAGCAAGCCATGAAGCCGCTGCCTACAGCTATCGGCCATCCCGCGGCGCCACAGCTTCATCCGGTGCCTGAGGCTGAGGTCATGCGGGGCAAGGTGTTGCCGCTGGCTCGGCGTATGATGGCGTAAACCAAAGAAATTTCAGAGCACAAACACAACGCCCGGCCTGGATCATCCAAGCCGGGTGTTCTTATTTGCGGATTAGTCTAGCTTCTTTCCCGAAAGGAACTTCGACAGTTGATCCGCAATCTCAACGTTGTTCAGGTCCGACATCGGGAAGTGCGTGTTGCCCGAATTCCGATCTCGGGCAGGTGCACGAGGGTGACATCGCCGCCATGGCGGTTCACAACGTCCCGCCACCTCCTGGCCATTTCAAAGAAGATTCGCCATTGTTCCTGGCCGGGATTCACGCTCGGCTTATCGGGAATGTTGTCGCCATAATAGATGACGATTGGGATCTTCGTGAGCTGCATGAAATCCGCCTGAGACACCGTAATGGCGCTGAGCGCTCGACCGCCGAGCGTAATGGGCGGCGGCACGTCTCCCTTGGGGAACGGGAAGTCGAAGCCCGGCTCGAACGAGACGATAGCCCGAACATTCCTGTTCTTGATGGCCGTGTGCCAGCCCAGCCCGCCGCTCTGCGAGTGGGTAACGAGGACGCCTGGCCCGATCTTGTTGAATAGCTCCGAAACCGCATCCGTATTCACCTGCACGTCATACGGGCCGGTGTTGGGAACCATCTGCCGGAAAAACTGGTTGAGGGCCTGTGGTTCTCGGGAGAACTGCACGCCGGGATAGAAGTCCGGCCAGGCGCCGAGCCGGAAGATGCCGAACCACAGCTGCTCATCTGGTGTGGCAGTAATGTTGATCGGCTGCGTGCCGCGTGCCGCGCGGCCACGGCGCGGCTGGTCGATCAGGTAGACCGGGAATCGAAGGCGCAGGAAGATGTTTTGGAACCCCTCGCGGCCGTCGGGGGTGGTCTCCCACGTCTTGGCGGACTGGCCGTGGCCATGCCAGAAGACGAGCGGAAGCTTACTGGCATTAACCGGGACCTGGTAGAAGACGTAAGCGTGATCGCCGTGCAACGTCTGACCAGCGGGATCGGTGCCAGCGGGATTGTACGCACCCTGCTTGATGGCATCGAAGATGCCAGGTGTAGTGATGACTGCCGTAGACTTCCGCCGTATCGAAGAATGTCACGCCGCGTTCGACAGCTGTTCGGATCACATCTATGCCTTGCCGCTTTTCGACCGCTGGACCGTAGCCGTAGCTCAGTCCCATGCAACCGAAGCCCAGAGCTGAGACTTCCAGCCCGCTTTTTCCCAATCTGCGCTTTTTCATGTGCCGCTCCTTGAGTGGTGGTTTCGCCCATCCTGACACTATGAGCAAATCCCCATGAAACGGTAGCCCGATCCTGCCCGCTTATTGCCTATTTCTCTTGGCAGGTGAAAAATCAATGGCATTGTCGTCGCCAAGCAGCTATCTTTCAGAAGCGAACTACACAGCTGTCTGACATGAAAAACACCAAAGAAATCGCCACTCTGAAAGCAGACACGGCCCGGGGGTTGCGCACAGAACTCGCGCGCAAGATTGCCTCCATAATTGGCAACGAAGAGAATAGGATAACGGAGATTGCCGGCGTCATCCTCCACCGGCGGACTTCCCCTACCCCTCCCTGCCGGACAACCTACCATCCGGGCGTCATCGTGGTCGCCCAAGGCAGCAAGCAGGCGACCCTTGGCCAGACCAGCTTCATCTACAACGAGTCGCGCTTCCTCCTGACTGCGGTCGATCTGCCGATCGTGAGCTGGGTGGCCGAGGCAACCGAGAAGGTTCCCTGCCTCGTGCTGTCGCTCAAATTGGACATGGCCATGGTCCGGGAGCTGCTCGGGCTTGAGGAAATTCATGTCGCGCAGGCGCCGTCTGACAGTCCCGCTATGTCAATCGGCGAGACCACGCCGGAATTTCTCAACGCATGCTGCCGCCTGCTGGATCTCCTGGACAGCCCGGAGGACATTCCTTTTCTGAGCGGCCTGATTCAGCGCGAGATCATCTATCGGATTCTGCGTGGACCGGAAGGAGCGCGCTTGCGCGCAGTTGCAACACTCGGAGATCAAAGCCACCGAACTGCAAAAGCGGTAGCGTGGATAACCGCGAACTACGCTAACCCGCTACACGTAGAGGAGCTTGCGCAGATTGCCAGCATGGGCGTATCGACACTACATCATCATTTCCGGATGCTCACGGCGATGAGTCCGCTTCAGTATCAAAAACAACTCCGGCTCCAGTCAGCGCGGAGCCTGATGCTGAACAATGGTCTCGATGCCGCCAGCGCGGCTTTTGAGGTCGGCTACGAAAGCGCCACGCAATTCAACCGCGAATACAGCCGCTTCTTCGGCCAACCACCCATGCGCGATATCAAAAATCTTCGTGAAACCAGTGTTGTTGCGGCATGATCGAACCGCGGGGCGGCGAGACTCCAACCCGCGTCCCCCGGCACGTCAGGCAGGCGTCCTGACCGTCTGACCTATACCCTGCAAACCCGAACCGGGCAGCAGACAGTTACCAACGTTCGGATGCGTAGTGGGAAGTCCGCCTGCGAAACCCGATCAGGCGATTTTACTTGCGGGCCGCGTCGTAGAGTTCCGTCGCCTTGTCCCAATTGACGACGTTCCACCACGCGTCGATGTAGTCGCCGCGCAGATTCTGATACTTCAAATAGTAGGCGTGCTCCCACACGTCGATGCCAAGAACCGCTTTGGCGCTGAGAAGGTACGGCGTGTCCTGATTCGCCGTGGAGTCGATGGTCAGCTTACCATCCTTGACCACCAGCCAGGCCCACCCTGAGCCAAAGCGTCCTAGGCCGGCGGTCTTAAGCTTGGCCTTGAATTCGGCAAAAGAGCCAAAACTCGAGTTGATGGCCGCGCCCAGATCGCCTTTAGGTTCCCCGCCCCCGCCCTTCTTCATCAGTTGCCAGAAGAGCGAATGATTCCAATGGCCGCCGCCGTTGTTGCGGACGGCGGTACGGATACTTTCCGGCACCGAATCGAGACCCTTCATCAGGTCATCAATGGATTTGGCCTGCAGGTCCGCATGGCCTTCCAAGGCTTTGTTTAGGTTGGCCACATAAGCGCCGTGGTGTTTGTCGTGATGGATCTCCATCGTTTTGGCGTCAATATAGGGGTCCAGCGCGTCGAACGGGTAAGTCAAAGGGGGCACAGTAAATGCCACAGGTTTATCCTCCAAAATGAGATCGGAATTCGAGACTGACCGGGCCGTGGCCTGGAGCACGCCCGGCACCGCCGCTCCTGCTCCCAGAACACCGGCACCCACGATTCCCGTGCTGACGAGAAAATCCCGGCGATTCAAGGGCACTCCTCAGGATCGATGGGCGTATAGGGCTTGCGTGCGAAAGTATAGCGCCTGAGGCCCATCTGGCTCAACCAATCCGTCCGGGCAAACTCGATGCAGACTAGGTTGGCCTTCGTTGGATGCGCGAGAGGGCCCATTGGGCAGACGATGCAATCCCGGTGTCGTGCGATTTCGTCAGCTTCGCGAGTAGGCTCAGAAGTCTTTTTTGCGCTTCGCTTCCTGGGACAATCGAGGCGTTCCCCAAGGCGATGCAGGCATTGCGAACGAGGCCCTTCCACTTCGCTCGCTTGATTGCGCTGCCACGGAATACTTGGCGAAATTCCTGTTCGTCCATCGCGGCTAGCCATTCCAGGCTCGGTTCCAGCAAGGAATGCTGCGTCGAAGCTCCGCGAGGCTGAAAGGCCGTGGCACCCGTGATGGGCGCGTTCCGGTTGAACGGGCACACGTCCTGACAAATATCGCAGCCATAGACGTGTCGGCCAATCGGTTCGTGAAACTCCTCCGGGATGGCGCCACGGAGTTCGATGGTTAAATAGGAAATGCAACGCCGGGCATCCAGCACGTTTGGCTCGATCAGAGCTTCCGTGGGACAGGCATCCAGACATTGCCGGCAGTTGCCACAGAGGTCGGCAGGAGGCGTTTCTGCAGCTGATAGTGACGGAGTCAGCTCCAGGGAAGTCAGCAGGCCTCCCAGAAAGAGCCATGAACCTGTTTGTTCATTCAGGAGCAGCGTGTTTTTGCCGAGCCAGCCAAGCCCCGCGTATTTGGCAGCAATCCTTTCAGCGATGGGCCCCGTATCCGCGCAGGCTCGTGAAAGAAATGGCTGGGAGAATTTCTCGCGGAGCCGCGCCTCGAGCGCATCCAGTTTTGACCATAGGATCTCGTGATAGTCATCACCCCAGGCGTAACGAGAAATCCATCCACGAGGTTCCGGATCGCCATGGCGGTTGGCGGCGGCTTCTGTCGAATACGGATGCGCGGTGTTGTAGTTCAGAGCGCAGACGATGATGCTGCGGACTCCGTCCATCGCCAGAGCTGGATCCTGACGGCGCGAGTCCCGCAGATACTTCATTTCGCCGGCGTAGCCGAGGTCAATCCATTCCTGGAAGTGCTCCAATTCGGGGAAGCTCTCCGCCCGCACGACGCCGCACAGGTCAAAGCCAATCTCCTTCGCGCACTCCACAATCCAGGCGGTGTCGCCAGCGGTCCGCATACCCTCGATTGTGCCGCACTAGCACCTCTTGTGCGAGGCATGTAGCTCGCCCCTTCCAGGGGTGAGGCCATTCCACACCTTTTCCGAGGGTACGCCACCTTCATCACTGCCATGGTAAATCCACCAGTGATATCCTCACGTCGCATCTGCAGCAATGTTTTCAGGGATCACGAAAAAGGCGAATGAATGTGTGGCTGTTAGCGGAAGCTGCTAACGGCGGTGCCTTCATCCGAATACACGTCGAAGACGGTGAAGAGCTTGGTGAGTTGCAGGAGGTCGTGCACCTTTTTCGTGAGATTGAGCAGCTTCAATTCGCCGGTGCGGTTGCGCACGGCGGTAAACCCGCTGACCAGTTCTCCAATGCCCGAACTGTCGATGTAGTTCACGTCGCCAAGATTCAGCAGAATACGGGTCCGCCCGGAGTCCAGCAGGTCACGCACGGTCTTGCGCAGCAGGGCGCTGCCTTCGCCCAAAGCGATGCGCCCGCTTAAATCCACGATAGTGACTGGACCAGCTTCCCGACAGGTGGCAAATAAGGTCGGCATAAGTCCTACGCTTCCTGTTGTGGAGTCGCATCCGATTTCGGCGCTCCATGATTTCCGTTACCCGAAGGCGGGATCTTCTTGGTCATAATGATTTCCGCGCCGCCCGTGCGCCCTGAAACCACGTTGAATTCGTCCATAAACGTGCGCATGAGAAAAATACCTCGCCCGGAGGTACTTAGAAGGTTCTCCTCGGCCAGCGGGTCCGGAACATCTTCCAGGCGGAAGCCTTTTCCCTCGTCCATCACATGGATGACCATTTTTTCCGTGGTGAGATCAACCGCCAGGTGAATCTTTTTGTCGGGCTTTTCCTGATTGCCGTAGTGGAAGGCGTTAATGACCCCTTCGCGTACCGACATGCCGATGCGGTAGCACTCGTCTTCGCTGAAACCCACGGCTTCAGCGACACGTAAACACATCTCTTCGGCGAGATTGACGCTCTCGACGTGCGTATCCAGTACCACTTCCAGGTGCTTTGCCTGTGGCGTCATTCCCGCCTGTTCGCTGCGGCCCTGAGACTAAAAAAGGCGTAACTACACGTAACATAGCGGGCAAAGCGAAGTCAATGGAGCCTGTGTCTCCAAACGTACCGGATGTTTCTCGCCTGGGCCACCGTCAGGCCCAGTAACTCCGGTCCAGCGTGCGGTATTGAATCGCTTCGCTCAGTCGCTTGGCCTGCATATCGGCGGCACTGTCGAGGTCGGCGATGATGCGCGCAACCTTCAAGATGCGGTCATGAGCCCGCGCGGATAGGCCCAACCGCGTTACGGCGTTTTCCAGCAGCTTTTCGCCCTCCGCTGAGATCCCGCAACACTTGCGAATCAACTTGGGTGCCATCTGCGCGTTGCAATAGGTGTGTTTCTCCGCTTTAAAACGCTCCACCTGCCTCTGCCGTGCCGCCATCACGCGGCCGCGCACGGATGCCGAATCCTCGGACGAGGTGGGCGCACGCAGTTCCTTGTATTTCACCGCGGGAACTTCGATGTGAATGTCGGTCCGGTCAAGTAGAGGCCCCGATATTTTCGAGACGTAGCGCTGGATCATGGGAGCAGTGCAGTGGCATTCCCGCGTGGGATCCCCGAAATAGCCGCACGGGCACGGATTCATCGCCGCGGCCAGCATGAATCGCGAAGGAAACG
>Ga0335077_10004991_pt1 | contig 16220 bp, 8 predicted proteins | sample Lox_Sample_31_FD_207151 | JGI IMG/M metagenome (GOLD analysis project Ga0335077, IMG submission 207151) | Soil microbial communities from Loxahatchee National Wildlife Refuge, Florida, United States - Lox_Sample_3.1 | ecosystem: Environmental > Terrestrial > Soil > Wetlands | place: USA: Florida...
CGTTCCGTAAAGGCCCGTCGCCACTAGCAGGCCCGCCAGCAATCCGAAGAAAACAGCGAGACGCGAGAACAAGCGCTTGCCCGAGATGGACTCTTCGAATTGTTCCTGCTGTGTCATTGGGTCGCGCAGCGGAAGGTTAGGGTTCATGTCACGAACGACTCTTGCCGCATTAGGCAGCGCGGAGAGCGGATCGCCGGCCACGCGCATTTCCACCTCCATGGCACCGGCGCCACTTCCGCCTATTTGCGTGTAGGGTGTCCACATCATGGGACGGTCTTCCTCGTCCATGCTGGTGTACTTGTTGTTGCCGACCACGCCGATGATCGCCCGCTCGTAGCCTTTATCGCCCACCTGATGTCCCAAAGGCGACTGATTGTGCAGATACCGGTTAACGAATGTCTGGTTCACCACCGCAACTCGTGGAGAAGTCGCGGTGTCCGCCTCGGTGATGCCGCGTCCCACCAGCACGGGAATTCCCATGGTGTGAAAGAAATCAGGACCGACGGCGTTGGCGCGCAGCGGTGCATACTTCTCGCCCGCGGCCTTGGGGCTAACTCCGTCGACAATGGCGTCGTTGTTGTTGCTCCAGCCGGCCCCGGGCCGCATCTCGACCAAGGTCGCCGACTCCACGCCGGGCAGCACCCGCAGGCGAGTAAGCAGTGTCTGGTAGAACTCGTTAACTTGCTCCTTCCCCTGCACGCCCTGGGGATCGATACCGAATACCAGCAGTCCCTGGGTGCGCATGCCGAGTGGAACGTTTTCCAGATTGCGCAGAGTGCGCAGCAACAGTCCGGCCGCAACCAGCAACACCACACAGAGAGCGATCTGAAGCGCGACCACCAGGCGGCCGAATCGCGATTTCTGTTTGTCCTGCGTCGCCACCCGGCTGGAGCTTTTCAAGGCCAGTCCGGCTGGAACCGATAGAGCGTCGAACAATGGTGCGAGTCCAAATGCCAAGGCGGCTAGCACGAGAACCCCGAGGGTAAAAAGTAGGACGGTTATGTCGGGACGGAGGCTGGTATCCAACTGCGACCACGCGGCGAGAGCCGTGGTGGCGGGCAAGGCAAACGCCCAGGCCAACGCTCCTCCAGCGAGCACGAGAATCAAGCTCTCGGTCAGCAACTGGCGAAACAGGTCGCCACGGCCGGCGCCGATGGCGAGCCGCAAGCTGAATTCCCGCTGACGTGCCTGGTTGCGTGCCACCAGCAATAGCGCCACGTTTGCGCAAGCGATGAACAATACCAGGCCCACCAGCGACATCAGCAGATACAGCGGCGTTTTGTAATCGGAGGTGTAGGCGTCGAGCCCCTTTGCCGGGGTCAGCGTCAGATACACTTTCTGCTCGCCCGGCTTCGGCGGGCCGACCGGCTCGTAAGCCTTGTCCTGGAATAGCGGCTGCACCTTCGCGATGGCCTGCTCTGGCGATACCCCCGGCGCCACTCGCGCCGTCAGCAACAGGCACCACCACTTCGGCAGCGCGAAATACGTCTGGTTCTTCATGCCGTTATTGCCCCAGGCATTGAGTTCAAGCCTGTCCTGCATGGGAACCCAGAAATCCACATCGCCGGCACCGCGCTTCAGCCCGGTAAAGCCGTCGGCGGAGACACCAATGACGGTCAGCGGAATGCTGTTGACGTACAGCGTCTTGCCGAGAACGTCAGGGTCGCGATTGAAGCGGCGCGTCCAGAACTGATAGCTCAGCACCACCACGGGAGATTTCGCGCCTTCGTCTTCGACCGTGAAGCTCCGGCCGCGCGCCATCTTCACGCCCAGCCCGGAAAACATGTTGCCGCTCGCCAACTCTCCTGCGGCTAGCTCCGGCTCGTTGCCGATGCGAATGCTGGTCTTGCCGATAGCCAAGGGAGCCGTGGCGATCACATCGGAGAAAGCATCGTGCCGTTCGCGCAGGGCCCGGAATTCTGGATAAGAGAAGGACGTGTCGCTGTTACCGGTGTTCTCCGCTCCATTCGGCTGGCCGGTAGGCACCCGAAGATTGAACAGCCGGTTCGGCTCCGGAACCGGCAGCGAGCGCAGCAGCACAGCGTTCATCACGCTGAACATCGCCGTGTTGGCTCCGATACCGAGGCCGAGCGTAACAATCGCAGTCAGCGTGAACGCAGGTGACTTGCGCAGTTGCCGGAACGCATAACGAAGGTCCTGTAGCAGCCCAGACATTTCTCCTCCGCAGTTAAAGATTGATAGCGTGCAGTCGGCGTGCCAGCCGCAACCATTTCTGCCACCGTGACTTAGGGCAAGTCATAAATACCGATGATGTCCGATGGCGCCGCAATTCGTTCGAATGTGGACGCGAGCAAAGAAGACACTGGCGGGCAGCTCTGGTCTCGATTCACCGTCCGGAAATGGACATGCTCACGAATGACGGAACATCTCGGCGCATCCCGGTCTTCCGCAGCAGTGCCGCAAGCTCCTGAACGCAATGGACTTCTCGCTTCACCCCAACTTTGGTGCTTGGAACAGCAAATGCACTAATGCCCAGCGATGGATATCGCTCGCCCCGAGTTTAAGAAGCAGAAGCGCCGCAAGCAGGCGCTCATCGGCATCGTCGCTGTCGTGATCGTCGCTGCCGGATTTGTTGGTGTATCACGCCTGAAGCCTGCCGCTCCCACCGTAGAACGCAGCACCGTCTGGACCGACACTGTGAAGCGCGGCTCCATGCTGCGCCAGGTGCGTGGTTTGGGCACGCTGATCCCGAGCCCCGAAGACGTGCGCCAGATTCCTGCGGAGACGGAAGCGACGGTCGTACGCATTCTCGTCCTGCCCGGCACGCTGGTGAAGGCCGACACCGTCCTGTTGCAGATGAGCAATCCGCAGACGGAGCAAGCTGCCGCCGATGCCGAGCTGCAATTGAAGGCCTCCGAAGCCGAATTGAAGAGCTTGAAGGTGAAGCTCGACAGCGACCTGATGACGCAGAAAGCCGGCGCTGCCACCGTCAGCGCTGACTATTCGCAGGCCGCGCTGCAGGCCGAGACTGACAAGGAGCTCTACAACCTCGGCGTCATCTCCGGCCTGACCTACAAGGCTTCCAGCGGCAAAGCTACCGAGCTGAACACGCGCAACGACATCGAGAAGCAGCGCCTGGTGATCAACGAAGCGGCGATCCGCTCCCAGCTCGCAGTGCAGGAAGCGAAAGTGGACGAGATGCGCGCGCTGGCGCAGCTCAAGCAGAAGCAGCTCGATGACCTCAACGTGCGCGCCGGCATTCCCGGAGTGCTCGCCGACATGCCGCTGCAGGTTGGCCAACATGTGCAGCCCGGCACCATGCTTGCCAAGGTAGTCCAGCCGGAGCACCTCATCGCGTCGCTGAAGATCCCTGAGACCCAGGCGCGCGACGTGCAGATCAACGAGCCCGCCTCCATCGATACCCATAACGGCGTGGTCGAGGGCACGGTGATGCGCGTTGATCCTGCGGTACAGAACGGAACCGTAACCGTGGACGTGCGTATCACTGGTGAGCTTCCCAAGGGAGCCCGGCCTGACTTGAGCGTGGACGGCACCATCGATCTGGAGAAGCTCGACAACGTGCTTTACGTGGGACGCCCGGCCTTTGGGCAGGAGAACAGCACCATCAGCCTGTTCAAGCTCGATTCCTCAGGACAGTACGCGACGCGAGTTCCGGTCAAGGTGGGACGCGCGTCGGTCAATGCAATCCAGGTTGCGGAAGGCTTGCACGACGGCGACACCGTCATTCTGTCGGACATGTCGCGCTGGGACAACACCGATCGCATTCGGCTTGAGTAAGCAAACGAGATTTCAGAGAGAGGCGAAGCAAATGAGCAATGGCCAGACGCTAATTCACATTCAGGACCTGACCAAGGTTTTCTACACCGACGAGATCGAGACGCATGCGCTGTCCGGCGTCCACCTGACCATCAACCGCGGCGAGTATGTCGCCATGTCTGGCCCGTCTGGCTGCGGCAAGTCGACGCTGTTGTCCATCATCGGACTGCTCGACACCCCGACCAGCGGCAGCTACACGCTGAGCGGCAAGCCGGTGGCGAACCTCGATTTCGCCGAGCGCTCACGCATTCGTAACCAGGAGATTGGGTTCATCTTCCAGAGTTTCAACCTGATTGGCGATCTCACGGTGTACGAGAATGTCGAACTGCCCCTCACTTATCGGCAGCGCATGTCGAGCGGCGACCGCAAGCAGCGCGTCATGGAGTCGCTGGAGAAGGTCGGGATGGCCCATCGCCTGCGCCACTACCCATCGCAACTCTCCGGCGGTCAGCAGCAGCGCGTCGCTGTGGCTCGCGCCTTGGCCGGAAGACCTTCCATCCTGCTGGCCGACGAGCCTACCGGAAACCTCGACTCGCGCAATGGCGAGGCGGTGATGGAGCTGTTGCAGAACCTGCACCGCGAGGGCGCCACCATCTGCATGGTGACGCACGATCCGCGCTTTGCCGCGCACGCTGAGCGTGAGATCCACCTCTTCGACGGCAAAGTCGTCGGCGAGGAAGAGCTCAAGAAGCTGGTGCAAGAGGTGAACTAAGCGATTTCAGCCGTGCGGGTCTTCAGACCCGCGTAACCGGCGCGTGTTGATGAAAGACGGGCTTAAGCCCGCGCACGTGCTGCCTTCCTCATCGGAAGGCTCAAAGGAAGTTTCCTCATGACTTCGGCCTTGCAACATCTGCGCTACGCATTTCGGCAACTGAATCGCTCCCGCGGATTCGCCATTACCGCGGTGCTGACGCTGGCGCTCGGCATCGGCGCGAACGTCGCCGTCTTCAGCGTGATGAACGCCGTCCTGCTGAACCCCAGTGGCGTGCCGAACCCAGACCGCATGCTGGCGGTGCGCGCGCACTATGGCAGTCCGGCTGAGTTGGGCAACATCGGCATGTCGCCGCCTGATTTCGCTGATGCCGAGGCCGGCAAGCAGCTGCTTTCCGCAACTGCGGCGATGACGGTGAACAATCTCTCCTATCTGCCGGATGGACGAAGCCCGGAGCGCCTGATCAATGCCGCGGTTTCATGGCAGTTCTTCGACACCTTCCTTGCCAAGCCTGCCATGGGAAGAACGTTTCGGGCAGAAGAAGACGTTCCCGACTCCAATCACGTGGTGGTGCTGTCGTATTCCACGTGGAAGAAACGCTTCGGCGGCGACCCGAACATCGTTGGCCGAAAGATCACGCTCAATCAGCTATCGTACGAGGTCACCGGCGTGATGGGACCGGAGTTCGCCTGGCCCAATCAGGCTGAGGTCTGGACTCCGCTCGCGCTGAACCCCGCGCGACTGCACGACCAGAACTACCGCTACAACGAGTATTTGTTTGTCGTCTCGCGCATGAAGCCGGGCGTGAGTATCGAGCAGGTCAATCAGTATCTCGCAATGAAGGCGCGCGAGAACGCCAACTCCGAGGGCGAGAAGAGCTACGCCAAAGCTTCTGGCTGGGGCATGTTCTCCATGCCGCTGCTGGAGTACGTTGCCGGCGACCTTCGCAAGCCGCTCTCGGTGCTGCTCAGCGCCGTCATCCTCGTGCTGCTCATCGCTTGCGCGAACATCGCAGGACTGCAATTGGCGCGCGCCTCCGACCGCCAGCGCGAAACGTCGATTCGCATCGCGCTCGGCGCAGGCCGCACAAAATTACTCTGGCAGGCGCTCACCGAAAGCGCCCTGCTGTCCGTCTTCGGCGTCGTGCTGGGGCTGATTCTGGCCCGCACCACCATTCCGCTGCTGCTCATGTTGGCGCCGGAGAACCTGGTGAAGAACCTGCATGTGCAGATCAGCGTTCCTGTGCTGCTGTACGTGATTGGCGCCGGCGTAGTCTGCGCGATTCTGTGCGGCGTCGGTCCGGCTTACCAGATGACCCACGTGCGTTGGTTCCAGGCGTTGCAGGAGAGTGGACGCTCCGAGACATCGGGTAAAGCCCGCCAGCGTTTGCGCTCGGCGATGGTCGTCGGCGAAATCGCTTTGGCCATGCTGCTCCTGGTTGCCTCCGGTCTGCTGGTGCGCAGCTTGCGACAGCTGGAGCAGGTTGATACCGGCTTCGAGCCACGCGGCTTGATGTCCGCCAGCCTCACTCTGCCGCGCGACAGTTATAAAGCCGACGCGCAACAGGCGGCTTTTGCTTCGGCCCTGGAAACGCAACTCAAAGCTCAGGCTGGCGTCACCGACGCTGCCCTCGTAGACGCGTTGCCCTTCTCCGCTAACGGCGGGTCTTCGTCATTCGCGATCGTCGGGCAGGTACTGCCACCCAATGCGCCGCCTCCCCACGGCAACATTCGGTCTATTTCTCCTGACTACTTCTCGACGTTGAAGATTCCTCTAGTCGAAGGACGTTTCTTCAGCTCGACCGATCAGGCCAAGACGCAGCAGGTCGCCATCATTGACGAGACGTTGGCGCGCGATTACTGGCCCGGGCAGGATCCGCTCGGCAAGCAAATTAACTTCGGCGATCCCAAGCAGCCGAATATGACCATCGTTGGCTTGGTCAAGCACGCGCGGGTTTCGTCGCTGGAGCAGGACAACAAGGAAGGCATCTACTATTTGCCGCTCTCGCAGTCTCCATCCCGCGGGCTGGATATCGTTGTGCGAACGACAGCGAATCCCAAGTCCATGAGCGACGCGATTCGCAACGCGGTGCGCCAGGTCGATTCCAACCAGGCGGTCTATGATCTGCGCACGATGGACGATCTCGTGGACTCCTCGCTGGTGAGCCGCCGCTTTATCGTGGTGCTGCTGTCGACCTTCGCCGGACTGGCGTTGCTGCTGTCCGCGCTCGGTCTTTATGGCGTCATCAGCTATGGCGTGCACATGCGAGTGCGCGAATTGGGAATCCGCATGGCGCTCGGCGCAGGCCGCTCCGACGTCTTGCGGCTCGTCTTGCGGCGCGGCATTGAGATGGCCGCTATCGGGCTGGTGATCGGTCTGCTGGCGACGTTTCTTGCCGGCCGTGTGCTCTCTAGCATGCTGTTCGCGACCAGCCTCTTCCACCCGCTGACGTTGCTTGCGACCTCGGCGCTGTTAACGGCCACGGTCCTGCTCGCCAGCTATCTGCCTGCGAGGCGAGCTTCGAAGCTCGATCCCATGCACACGCTGAGGGAGGAATAAACCATGAGCGCCCTGCTACAGGACCTGCGTTACGCGCTGCGCCAGTTGCGCAAGAGTCCCGGCTTCACCCTCATCGCCATGATTATCCTGGCGCTCGGCATCGGGGCGAATACCTCGATCTATAGCTTGCTCGATCAGGTATTGCTGCGCAGCTTGCCGGTGCAGGAGCCGGACCGTCTTGTCCAGTTACAATCGGTCGGCTCGGACTCCGGGCACGTGAGCTCATGGGGCGGCGATGACCACCTTTATTTCTCCTACCCCATGTACCGCGACTTGCGGGACAAGAGCCAGGTCTTCGATGGCATGCTGGCGCGTACGCCGGCCCAGATCGGTGTGCAGTACCACAACGATTCGAAGCTCGGGATGGCGGAGCTGGTTTCGGGCAATTACTTCCAGGTACTCGGTCTGGAGCCGGCACTGGGCAGACTCCTCTTGCCGAGCGACGATGAAGTGCAGGAGCGCGCTCCCGTCGCTGTCCTGAGCTACGAATACTGGGTGCGCCGCTTCGGCAGCGACCGCCGCGTGCTGAACGACACCGTCCTCATCAACGGCCATCCTTTCACCATCGTCGGCGTCGCGCCGGCGGGTTTCAAGAGTGTGGTCGTCGGCGACAGCCCTGACCTGTTCATTCCGATGATGATGAAGCCGGAGGTGACACCCGGCTGGAACGATCTGGATAAGCACCGCTCGCGCTGGCTGAACATCATTGCCCGGCTCAAGCCCGGCGAGTCCGTCGCCACCGCCGAAGCTGGCCTGGAGCCGCTGTGGAAGGCGCTCCGCCAGGAAGAGCTGAAGGAGATCAACAGTAAGGACGCCAAGTTCGTCGAGCGCTTCGTCGCCAAATCGAAGGTCCAGCTGCTGGATGCGAAGCGCGGCTTCTCGCCTTTGCGCGATCAGATTCGCACGCCGCTGCTGATCGTCATGGGAATGGTTGTCCTGGTGATTGTCATCGCCTGCGCGAACCTCGCCAGCTTGCTGCTGGTGCGCGCTGCCGGACGCACGCGCGAGATGTCGGTGCGTTACTCGCTGGGCGCCAAGCGCAGCCGCATCGTGCAACAGCTTCTCATGGAAGGCATGCTGCTCGGCATCGGCGGTGGCTTGCTCGGATTGCTGCTGGCTCCGGAGCTGACCAGCTTCCTGGTAAGCAAGATGTTCAGCGATCCCAACATGCAACCCTTCAGCTCAGGGCTTGATCTGCGCATCTTCGCCTTCAACCTGATCGTCGGCATCCTGGCCGGACTGGTCTTCAGCCTTGTGCCGGCACTGGAATTCTGGCGTCCCGATCTGTCGGCTGCGCTGAAACAGCAGGTAAGCACCGCGACCACCAGCCAATCTCGAACCAAGAAGATTTTCGTCGGCGTGCAGATCGCCTTGAGCGTGCTGCTGCTGTTCGGCGCAGGCCTGTTTGTGCGGACCATGAAGAACCTGCGCTCTGTCGACCTGGGCTTTCGTCCTGATCACCTGCTGACCGTCAGCATCGATCCCATGCTGGCGGGCTACAACAAGGACGCAGCGTTGGCCCTGAACCGTCGTCTGCTGCAAACCATGGCGGCGCTTCCGGGAGTAAAGTCAGCGGCTGCAACCGATGATCCCGAGCTCGCCGGCAACGATACGGGCACGAATATTACGGTGGCCGGCATACCCGAGTCCTCGCAAGACGACACCGATGTCGAACGCGGACAGGTCACCCAGGGCTATTTTGCGACCATGGACATGCCTTTAGTCGCCGGACGCGCCATCACCGACCAGGACAATCGTCCGGACGCAGCCAGGGTTGCGGTCATCAACGAAGCGTTTGCCAAGAAATATTTCGCCAGCCCGCAAGCCGCCATCGGCCGGTACTACGGTCTAGGCGGCGGCTCGAAGGTGAAAATCGATATCCAGATTATTGGCGTGGTTCGCAACGTGAAGCACTCGGATTTGCGCACGCCTTCCAAGCCTACCGGCTATCTCGCCATCGATCACGATACAGACCGCAGGCGTTTCGACATGACGTACTACTTGCGGACTTCCTCGTCGCCCGATGCTTTGATGAGCAGCGTTCGCGCCGCCGTGCAGCAGATCGATCCCAAGCTGGTGCTCGACAGCTTCCACAACATGGATGACCAGATCGACACCCAGCTGACCACGGAGAAGCTGGTGACGTTCCTGGCCACTTCTTTCGGTGTGCTTGCGACGTTGTTATGCGCCATCGGACTGTACGGCGTGCTGGCCTTCTCCGCCGCGCAGCGCACGCGCGAGATCGGCATTCGCATGGCCCTGGGAGCCGATCGCGGAGCGGTACTGCGCATGATGTTGGGCGAAGTGGGCCGGCTGCTGCTGATCAGCTTCGTCGTGGCTGTTCCCCTGGCGGTGATTAGCGGGCGCTTGTTGCGCAATCAACTCTTCGGAGTCTCGAATCACGATCCGCTGACGCTGCTTGCCGTGGTCGCCATTATCGGCTTCGTGGTGCTTGCGGCCGCGCTGCTGCCGGTGCGGCGGGCGGCGGCTGTCGAACCCATGAAAGCGTTGCGTTACGAATGAATTTCAGGTGGAAGCGCCGAGCTTTAGCTCGGCGAATGGAGCTGCTGAGGATCGGCCGGCTTTAGCCCCGGCCACGGCTGAAGCCAAATCGAGTCGTAAGCTGGTTCACCACCCCGAAGCGTGGTGCTTCCACCGGAGTCGCTACGAATGAAATCCATGATTGAACTCAAAGACGTAGAACGAAGCTACAAGACTGCCGCCGGGGAGACCTGGGTGCTGCGCCGCATCAATCTCAACATTGACCGCGGCGACTTCCTCACCCTCATGGGACCTTCGGGCGCGGGCAAGTCTTCCCTGCTCAACGTGCTCGCTCTGCTCGACGACGAGTGGCGCGGCGAATACTTCTTCGGCGAGCAGCCGGTGCACGAACTCAAGCGTAAAGGCCGCGCCGAGCTGGCCAAACGCAACGTCGGCATGGTCTTTCAGAGCTATCACCTGATCGACGACCTCACCGTGGCCGAGAACATCGACCTGCCTCTGTCCTACAAGGACATTCCCAAGTCGGAGCGCCAGGCCATGGTGGCCGATACGCTCGACCGCTTCCAGATCGTTGCCAAGAAAGATCTTTATCCCAACCAGCTTTCAGGCGGACAGCAACAACTGGTCGGCATCGCGCGCGCCATCATTCACAAGCCCGCGCTGCTGCTGGCCGACGAGCCCACCGGCAATCTGCACTCCAGCCAGGCAAAGGAGATCATGGAATTATTCTGCGACTTGAATCGCGAAGGCACCACCATCGTCCAGGTGACGCACTCGGAAACCAACGCCGCCTATGGCGGCAGGACCATACAGTTGCGCGACGGATGGATCGTCTCCGAGGAACGCAATGCTCCGCGCGAGGTGGTAGCCCGGTGATCCAAATGTTTCGCAAGCCTTGCGCGCTTGTGGCACTGGCGGCCATGCTGTTCGGCGCTCCGGCCACTAACTTCGCACAGAATTCCCAAACCCAGCCGCTTCCGTCGGCGCCGCCGGCGCCCAAGGTCGCGCTCCAGACTCCGGCTTCGCTACAGATGCCGACGTCGTATAGCCCGCTTGGTCCTTATACCCCGGCTACCGTTGGGCAGCCGAACATGACGAACTCGGGGCTGTTGCAATCGCTCGTCCGCGACGGCAAGCTCTACCTCTCGCTGAAGGATGCGATTGACCTGGCGCTGGAGAACAACCTCGACCTGGTGATCGCCCGCTTCAACCTGCCGATCGCCGACACCGATATTTTGCGCACTAAGGCAGGCGGCACCTTCCGCGGCGTCAACACCGGCGTGGTGCAGAACACGCCCGGTGGAGGCGTTGGCGGACTGGGCGCGGGTGCTCCCGGAGCAGGCGCTGGTGGCACGACCGGAGGCGCGGGCGGTGCAGGCGCCGGCGCTGCCGGATTGGTCCAATCCACGCTCGGTACCGGTACGGCCGTGCCCAGCTTCGATCCGCTCATCACCGGCAGCGGCGGGGTTGAGCACCTTACGCTTCCGCAAGCCAACCTGCAGCTGAACGGTGTTCCCACGCTGCAACAGAACACCTTCACGATTAACCTCAATTATCAGCAGGCATTCGCGACCGGAACCATCGTCAGCGCCGGATTCTTCAACAATCGCCAGTCGGTCAACAGCATCTTCACCAGTCTGTCCCCGGCCCTCAACGCGCAGATGCAGGTGCAGATTCGTCAGCCGCTGCTGGCGGGATTTGGATTCGGTCCCAATCTGCGTTTTCTGCGCATTGCGAAGAACGACAAGGAAATTTCCGACATCGCTTTTCGCGACCAGGTCATCGCCACCGTCACCCAGATTGAAAACATCTACTGGGACCTGGTCAGCGCTTACGAGCAAGCACGCGTAAACGAGCAGTCGCTGACGTTCGCCCAGCAATCGCTCGACATCGCGCGCAAGCAGCTCAACCTGCAAGCCATTCCCGAGCTGGATGTAACCCGTGCCGAAGCCGAAGTGTCGCGCCGCGACCAGGACCTGACGATCGCACGCACCAATCTTCAGTTGCAGGAGTCATTAATTAAGAACGCTCTGACCAAGTCACTCGAGGACCCGGTGCTCGAGGAAATGCCGGTCATACCCACCGACAGTTTGCAGAATCGGAAGGTCGAGGTGGAGACGAGGCCCATCCTCGACCTGATTCAGGAGGCGCTGCAGGCGCGCCCGGAGTTGTCGGAATCGCTCATCGACTTGCACAACCGAGAAATCACGCGCAAGGCAGCCAGCAATGCCCTGTTGCCGACCGTTGACCTGGTCGCGTCCTACGGAGGAACCGGGCTGGCGGGACTGGATAACCCGGCCTACACGCTCGGTGGAACGAACACTGTGCCGCGGGACTTCGGCGGCGCCTTCGCCAATGCATGGAATAACTCGGCGCCGGATTATTACGTGGGGGCATCGCTGACCATCCCATTGCGCAACCGCGTCGCCAAAGCCGACCAGTACCGTTCGGAGTTGGAATACCGGCAGGCTGAAGTGCGGCTGGAGGAGTTGAAGAAGCAGATCCGCATCGAGGTTCGCAATGCGCGATACGCGCTGGAGCAGAGCGCGGCCCGCGTCGCTGCCGCTGCCAAAGGCCGCGACCTGGCACAGCATCTCTTCGAGATCACGCAGAAGGAACAGCAGTTGGGCGCCGCTTCGAGCTTTCAGACCCTGGGTGCACAGCGCGATCTTGCGCTCGCGCAACTCGACTTCGTGAATGCCATGACGGTCTACGAAAAGTCTCGCGTGGAGTTGGACCGTGCAACCGGGCGCACTTTAGAACATAATGGCATCGAGGTTCAGGACGCAGTGCATGGAACAGCCAGCAGTCGAAAGTAGGCCGATGAACCAGGCCCGGACAGCACGCCGGCCCCGCGGTACTGCCAATGATCGTCCCCGAGTGCTGGCAGCCGACGACCAGCAGGACATCCTCGATGCCATCGAGTTGCTGCTCTCCGCCCAGGGATACCAGGTGGACACCGCGCGCTCGCCGCAGCTGGTGCGCGAGGCGTTGTCGCTCGACAGCTACGATGCCGTCATCATCGATCTGAACTACACCCGGGACACGACATCGGGCCAGGAAGGCCTGACCCTGCTGTCGGAAATCGTCGGCATGGACAGCAATCTGCCGGTCATTGTGATGACCGCTTGGGCGAACCTGCAGCTGGCCGTTGAAGCCATGCGCCGGGGCGCGCGCGACTTCATCCAGAAGCCTTGGGAAAACGAGCGCCTGGTTTCCATCGTTCGCACCCAGATCGAGCTCTATGGCGCTTTGCAGAAGGCGCAGCACCTGGAAGCCGAAAACCGCCTGCTGCGCGCGGAGAACCGTCCCGACTTCATCGCCAACTCTCCCGCCATGAAGACTGTGATGGAAACCATCACGCGCATCGCTCCCTCCGACGCCAACGTGCTCATCCTCGGCGAGCACGGGACCGGCAAGGAGGTGGTCGCGCAGACGATTCATGCCTTGTCTTCGCGCGCCCAGCGATCGCTTGTGGCGGTAAATACCGGCGCGCTTTCCGAAGGCGTCTTCGAGAGCGAGCTCTTCGGTCACGTGAAAGGTGCATTCACCGATGCGAAAACCGATCGCATCGGGCGCTTCGAGCTGGCCCACGGCGGCACGATCTTTCTCGACGAAATCGGCAACGTTCCCTATCGCCAGCAGGCGAAGCTGCTGCGCGTGCTGGAGTCGGGCGAGATCGAGCGTGTCGGCTCGTCGCGCTCCAAGCAGGTGGACGTGCGCGTCGTCTCGGCGACCAACATGGACCTGCAGCCCGCCATTGCCAATGGGCAGTTCCGCGAAGACCTGCTGTTCCGCCTGAACACCGTGGAGATTCATCTGCCACCCCTACGCGAGCGGCGGGAGGATATTCCCGTGCTGGCAGCGTACTTCCTCGCGCGCTATGCGAACCGCTACCGGCGCGAGATTCGCGGCTTTGAGCCGGCCGCGCTTCAGGCGCTGATGCAGCATCCCTGGCCAGGCAATGTTCGCGAATTGGAGCACACGCTGGAACGCGCGGTGCTGATGAGCCGTTCTTCCGACTTGCAGGCCGCTGACCTGGGCCTGGTCCAGCAACGCGGCGGCCCAGTGAATGTCGATGACATGAGCCTGGAATCCATGGAAGCGGTGCTCATTCGCAAGGCGCTGCAGCGCTTCCAGGGTAACGTCACGCAAGCTGCCGAAGCGCTGGGGTTGAGTCGCGGCGCGCTCTACCGGCGCATGGAAAAACATGGCATCTAGCCGGCATGGCCCCACGTTGTTCACTTCGTCGGCCCGCAAGCGCAAGCGCCGCCGCCTGTATGAGCGTCGCATTCGCGTCGTTTCCATGCTGGTCGCCGCGCCCGGCCTGATCGTCGCCCTCATCTTGACCTTTCAGCAGCACTGGTCGCGTGACACGATGTGGTCGCTGGCCGCCTTTCTGGTTCTTTTTTTCCTGATTGCCGAAGCGGTCCTGCACGACCAGGTCATACGTCCGCTGCAAACGCTCACCAACGTGATCTCATCCTTGCGCGAGGAAGATTTTTCCTTTCGCGCGCGTGGAGCGGCTGCCAACGATGCGCTGGGCGAACTGGCCACGGAAGTCAACACGCTTGCCGACAAGTTGTCGGAACAAAAGACATCGGCCATCGAAGCCACCGAATTGCTGAAGCGCGTGGTGGAAGAAATCGACACCCCGCTATTCACCTTCGACCCAAACGGTAGGCTCAAGCTGGTGAACTCCGCCGGAAGCAGGCTGCTGCAGCAATCCCGTGAAGACTTGCTCGAGCGGTCAGCGGACGACATCGGACTGACCGCTTTCCTCCATGCCGACCCCAATGTCACGTCGGTCAGCCCGCTCAGTCCTAATGCACGATGGCTGGTTCGACGCACCTCCTTCCGCGAGAAAGGCGTTCCACACACGCTGATTCTCCTCTCGGATGTCAGCCGCGCCCTGCGCGAAGAAGAGCGCAGCGCATGGCAGCGCCTCATCCGCGTGCTTGGACACGAGCTCAACAACTCGCTCACGCCGATCAAGTCCATCGCCGGCACATTACTGCTGCGCGTGAGAAGCATGGCGCTCAGCCAGCAGGAGCAGGCCGACTTCGAAAAAGGATTGGGGATTATCGAAGCGCGCTCGGCGTCGCTCAACCGGTTTCTTCAGGCCTATCGCCAGATCGCCCAGATGCCCGCGCCCAAGCTTCAGCCCACGGCGGTGCGAACCCTGGTGGAGCGCACGGCCGAGCTCGAGACTCGCGTGCGCGTTCAGGTGGAGTCGGGGCCGGAGATCAGCGTGAATGCCGATCCTGATCAGTTGGAGCAAGTGCTTATCAATCTCGTGCGCAATGCTGCCGAGGCAGTCCTGCAATCTGGACATGCCCAGAACGGCGGGTCGCCGGTCTCCATTCGCTGGGCACTCAACGCTCAGCACTTGCAGATTCATGTAGTCGACAGCGGGCCTGGGCTGCTGAACCCGGAAAACGCCTTCGTCCCGTTCTACACCACCAAGGAAAGCGGCAGCGGAATCGGCCTCGTGCTCTGCCGTCAGATTGTCGAGGCGCACGGCGGGACCCTCCAGCTACTCAATCGCATGGACGCGGTCGGCTGCATCGCAACCATCTCCATCCCGGCCTAACTAACAACGAGCTCAACTTCCCGGAAACGTGGATTAGGGGTAACAAGGCAAGCCGCAATGACGTGCGTACCTTAAATGGGACTGCCTTGCGGGACTCACATAATTTCGAGCAGCCGTTGCTCGCTTGCTATGCCAAAATGGTGAGCTACCAATCAATACGGTTTGTGGTGCGTTAGCGAAGGAGGCTATATGAGCCCGTCGTGCACATCCTATCCATTGCTCGATACCACCATGTCGAGTGACGAAGACATTCCCCGTGAGCGCGCAACCGCCAAGAACGGACGCGGCAAGATTATCCGCCGCTCTGCTTCCGCTTCGACGGGCGCCTGGATCGCACGGATAGTTCCCCTGGCGATCCTTTTGCTGGCCGCGATCTGTGGGGCCGCGAGTTGGTCGCAAGCCCAAACTCCTGAGCCCGCCGCAAAAGAGAAGCCGGAATTCTCCACCCCCCAGGATCGGCAGAACGCGATTCGCGATGCTTCGATCTTCACGCCGAAAGCAGTGGCCGAGGCCGACATCATGGCCGGGCCGCCGCAGAAGAAAAAAGACTTCCAATTTCACTTCAATGACAAGGTGACCTGCGAGTTCGTCACCCCGGGCCGGGAAATGGGCGGCAACACTCCCAAGTTCCTGTGCAACATTGTGAACGTTGAGAGCTCGGACGGCCAGGTGCAGACGGCTGACCAGATCAAGGACGAACCGCTCAAAGTAAAATTCGGCGACAACAATCGCGAAGTCTATGCCGAGATCCCATCCAGCCGACTCCTTTGGGCCCTCGGCTTCTACACCGATGCGTGGTACCCGATTCGGGTGGACTGCACAAACTGTCCAGCGGATCCGGAAAGCGGTTCGGGCACTCGCGGAGATTACGTCTTCAAAGAGGCGTCGATCGTACGGAAATTCCCTGGCCACAAGATGTACGAGAGCGGCAAACCGGACGAGGGCTGGAGCTGGAAAGAGCTGGACGAATTCAATCAACGTCCCACGTACGAACGGGACGGACTGAAGTTGATGGCGGCCTTCATCAGCCATAGCGATAACAAGCCGCCGCAGCAG
>Ga0335077_10004993_pt1 | contig 16217 bp, 11 predicted proteins | sample Lox_Sample_31_FD_207151 | JGI IMG/M metagenome (GOLD analysis project Ga0335077, IMG submission 207151) | Soil microbial communities from Loxahatchee National Wildlife Refuge, Florida, United States - Lox_Sample_3.1 | ecosystem: Environmental > Terrestrial > Soil > Wetlands | place: USA...
CGTGGGTAAATGTCCCCGTTCGAGTATCACCCAGTGAGAGAAAACCTAAGATTCGTTGAGAAGCAACGAGTGGCACGCAGAGCCACGAACGCAGATGGCAGAAGCCCTTGAAATCCTTCCATTGGTCTTCTTCCGTCGTGTCCGGGATAAGGGCGCTCTTCCTTAAGGTAAGAATTTCCATCAGAAATCGGCTGTCCCGCGCATCGAACGTTGTGAGCGAACGAGGGAGCCGTCGGGTCGGTTCGCGATTCTGAACTTCGCGGGCAAGGAAAAGACGGGTGTCAGTTTCGACCAGGATGACCTGCGCCAGCTCGCACGGCACGAGGTTCAGAAGCGACTTCAACAAGGTGTCTAGCACGTAATCCATGCTGAGGTCTTGAGTCAGCGCTAAGCTCGTTTTGCGAAACGCCTCGGCTTCGGCCCGAGCCGCCTCCGCCGCGTCCAAGTTTCGGGCCATTTGCTCTTCCGCGAGCTTTCGCAGCGTGATGTCCTGCGCCGTTCCGACGAGGCGCCGGACAATTCCCAGGGAGTCCCTGACAGGAAACCCGCGGACCCATACCCAATGTGTCGCATTGTCCGGCCTAAGGATGCGGAACTCCTCATCGAAGTGTCCCGTATGCACCGATTCCCCTAGGCGCGCCAGCACTCGGATACGGTCTTCAGGATGTATCACTTCTTCGTACGATTTCGGGTCTTGGCGGAGAGATTCACAGGTGCGCCCCGTAATCACTTCATAGGCCGCGTTGACGTAAAGAACTTCCATATTCTCTGCGTCGAGCATCCAGAAAATCTCTTGGATGTTATCGGCCATCTGTTCAAACCGCTCTTCGCTTTGACGCAGGGCTACTTCGGCCTGCTTTCTTTGCGTGATGTCGCGAAGGACCGCTACATGCCTTCCCGGCAGAAAGTTGGCCTTCGCCGTGTACTCGACAAAGGCCTGTCGGCCGTCCCCACATGCCACGCGAGTTTCACTGTGCTCATACGTGCGTTCGAGGAACCGTTCCCACGCTGTCCGGAAATCGTCACTGCCCGCAAAGAACGGTTCGATCGAATGGCCCACCAACACCCCGCGAGAAGTTCCGAGCAGTGTCAACGCTGCGGGATTTGCATCGAGGCATCGACCTTCATCGTCCAGAATCAAAATGCCATCGAGCGCGTTGTCGAACACGGATTTGTACTCACGTTCGGTGGCATCCAGCGCGTTCGCAGTTTCCCGATGCTCTCGCCGAGCCAGCAGAAGAAAACGAGCGTGCAGTCCGATAGCGACTGCAAGACTAATCAAGACGATCGTTAATAGGACGGAGGATAACGAGTGGCTGTACAGGTGGGCTCCGAAAGCCGTGATCAGGAGGGTTAAGGCGGCGAAGCCGATCAGGACAGAACCTAAGCGCATCCAACGCTCGGGTTGGTGCTCAGAGACCTGCTTGCGAGAAACCGCGCGCATGCATCACGGCCTTTATGCGGGATGCTACGCGCTCGGAAAGAGAGAGTCAAATGTAAGGAGCGTCAAATGTCTGCCGCTTCAGGATCTCGTCGTTCCAGGCGTTTGAATCTCGGCATCAAATCCAAAACGCGGCCTAACGTGTCTCTCGGGTCCAATTTAAGTGCACCAGATATCTCTATCATGGCGGTAAGTGAAGGAGTGTTTATCCGCCGCTCAAGTTGGCCTATGTACTTCTCGCTGTAACCGCTGCTTGATGCGACCTCGTGTTGTTTCAGACGGAGTCTCCGACGTTGCTCTACCAAGATTCGAGCGAACGCGGCCCTGACAACAGGATCCCTCCTGTGGGGCTTTTTCGGTGACTGGCCGCTCTTCTGCGCCATGAGCGGCTCAATGATGAGAACTTGTACAGAATAGTTCCAGGAACTATACTATCCCTCTCGTATCCGATATGGTGACTGGCGTGCGGGTGCTGCTCGCCCTCACGAGACTGGCACAATCGAACTCTAGCGGCTGTCTGGGCGACGGCGGCGATTTCCGGGAAGCAGGCTCTCGACGCGTCGAACAACCTCAGCAGCGCTGACGTCCAACGCTCTCGAAATCTCTAGGATCGCTGTAAGAGAAGGACTGTTCTTGCCTCTTTCAAGCAGGCTTATGTACTTGGGATGGTAGCCACTATCGAATGCGAGTTGCTCCTGCGTGACATGGCGCTCCTCACGCAGATTGATTAACACGCGGGCGAACGCCCGCCTTTCGATTGCCCCACGATCTCCCCGGCCGCCGACCCGAATCACGGTGGTTGGGATCGTGGATTAGCTCAGCAAATTATGCCACAAACTATACTATCCATAATGAGTTGGCTGTCGTACCCAGCCAAACGCGTGAACTGGCTGCCTGTATCTGAGGGCCAAAATTCGGAGAACCGTCCCGAGGAGCATTAGTCGTGGACGCTTCAACAACAGCTCGTTTTCCAGTTCTTCCCGCTACTCCCGCGGAAGCTGATGGTCATACCTCCTCCGGGGAGGTGGCAGCGCTTGACGTCTCTGACGGAGTGCTGCTGGCGCGGGTAAAATCAGGCGATAGTGGCGCGCTTGGGGTTCTGTTTCAACGGTTTTCGCGACCGATACGCAGCATTGGTCGAAGGATCCTCCGAGACGACAGCGAGGCGGACGATCTCGTCCAAGATGTCTTTCTCTTCATTCAACGCAGATCTTCCATTTTTGATAGCTCTAAGAGCTCAGCTGGATCGTGGATTATTCAAATGGCATATCAGCGCGCCATTGAGCGGCGTCGTCGCTTGGCGACCCGGCACTTCTACAGTCGCGCAGACCTCCAGAGCACGGCAGGGCACCTGGTCGGTATGCCGACCATGGAACACGATTATTCCGCAGAGGCTGTGTTTGGACGTAATGGTCTAGAGAAGATTATGAGAGAACTGTCGGAGGCTCAGCGTGAGACGTTGCGGCTCTTTTTTTTCGAAGGATATACACTATCCGAAATCAGCGTGAAAATGAGTCAGCCGTTGGGAAATATCAGAAATCACTACTACCGCGCTCTCGACAAGTTGCGACAGCAAATGTTTGGGCGTAAGGTTCCAGGCGTCTAGCCAGTATGGCCCCGCACAGCAATAAGCGAGATGAGAACATTCGGTCGGACCTGCGACCGCACGAAGAATTTCTCGAACTGTGCGCTGTCTCGACTACAGGCGAGTTGTCGGAAGGCGAACACGCTGCATTGAAGCAGCATCTCGCGGTTTGTGCCGAGTGTCGGCAGCTCTTAAGAGAGTTTGAAGCAGCCGCGACCGTAGGCGCGCCTTTGCTGTCGTCTGAGTTGGCAGCCCATGGTGCTGACGAACTCGGCTCGGTGCACGAAGAGGTTGATGCGGGCAGTACGCTTGACTCGGACGGTTTGCGGAGCGTGCCGGCAGAAGCCGCCCGGCCGCTGCGAGACAATGGCTTCATTTTTGCCCGCCGCAATGGAATTCACAGTTCACGCGTAAATTGGAACTACGTCTGGTTGCCGTTTGCCGCGGCCGTACTTCTGACCGCAGCCTTGGCGATTTATTCCTATCAAGCTGGCACGCGTCGATCGCCGCAAATTGCCCAGAAGACCGACGCGGGTGCCCAAACCAACCTCGATGCCCTCGAACAGCAATTGAGCGATGCAGGCCACGAGCGAGAAGTTCTGCGAACGCAGCTGGCGGATCGCGACAAAACCATCCGGGAATTGCAGCGACGGATCGATGATGAATCTGCGGCGCTGAACCAAGAAAAGAATACGCAAGCAAATCTCGAACATTCATTACAAGACGCACTGGATCAGAAACAGCAATTAGCACAGCAGCAGAGCAGCGCGAGTCAGAACTTTGAGACGGCTCAGGCATCCCTTAAGAAAGTGCAGGCCGAGCTGGACTCGACCCGCCAACAGCGGGACCAGGATGAAGTGGCGGTTGGCAGTCTGCAGGGGCAGATTCGCGATCTGAACGCTCAGTTGAGGCAGAACGAACAGACCGTCGGAAAGCAACAGGACTTGCTCGCTGAGGATCGCGATATTCGCGACCTGATGGGGGCGCGTGACCTTTATATAGCTGAGGTTTATGACGTAGCTCGCGACGGCGCTACACAGAAGCCGTACGGCAGAGTCTTCTATACAAAAGGGAAGTCATTGATCTTTTACGCGTATGACCTGGATCAGCAAGCGGGCGTGAAGGATGCCAGCAGCTTTCAGGCTTGGGGGCAAAACGGCCCGGACCGTCAACAGGTGCTAAGCCTCGGCATCTTCTACCAAGATAGCATCGCCAAGAAACGCTGGGTACTCAAGTTCGACGATCCGCGGGCTCTGGAACAAATCAACGCAGTGTTCGTGACGGTCGAACCTCATGGAGGAAGCCACAAACCGAGCGGGAAGCCCTTGCTCTTTGCCTCATTGAGGATCGATCCAAACCACCCCTAGCCGGAAATTTGCTTGCGCCTCGCGAGTCGCATGGATTTGTCATCGAAGTTCGCTTGATACAACTGGGAATTCTCCTGCGTAGGTCGAGAGAGTTTTACAGAAATTTCTCGGTCTCAGGAGAGCCAGCGTGCGACTGCGTCACATCCTCGCGTTTGTCTGTCTCAGCCTTTTTGGCATTACGCAGCTCTGTGCACAATCTCCGAACGGGACGATTAGCGGGCTAGTCGTCGATCCCACGGGCGCGATTGTGATTGGTGCAGACGTTCTCGCTGCAAACGACGCTACAGGTGTGCAGTACCCCGCGAAGACCAACCAGGATGGTATCTATCTTGTCTCAAGCCTGCCACCGGGAACGTATCGCCTGCAAGTATCGAAGATCGGCTTCAAGACCCTCATTAAGCCCGACATCGTTTTGAACGTGCAGGACGCTCTGGCCATCAATTTCACGCTGCCAGTTGGCGCGATATCGGAGGTTGTGACCGTCACAGCGGGCGCGCCCATTGTGAACACGACGGATGGCTCCGTAAGCACGATTGTGGATCAAAACTACGTCAAGAACATGCCGCTCAACGGCCGAAGCTTTCAGGACTTGATCCTGCTGACGCCGGGGGTTGTGACGCAGACACCGCAGAACAGCCCGAACTCTGCACTGGGAGAAACAGGCGAGTTCAGTGTCAACGGCCAGCGCACAGAGGCGAACTACTACACCGTCGACGGGGTTAGTGCGAATGTTGGTGTTGCGTCTGGTGTGCAAATGCTCTCTTGGGCTGGCGCAAGTGGGTCGGTCCCGGCAGCAACCGGTCTGGGCACGACCCAAGCCTTGGTATCAGTAGACGATCTCCAGGAGTTTCGTGTTCAAAGTTCGACGTATTCTGCGGAATACGGGAGGAACCCTGGCGGACAGTTCGCTTTTGAGACTAAATCAGGGACGAACGAATGGCACGGGACCGCATACGACTACCTTCGAAACGGAGTTTTCGACGCCAATGATTGGTTCAATGACTATCTGGGCGTCAAGCAACTCGACTTGCGACAAAATGACTTTGGTGGAACGTTCGGTGGTCCGGTGGTAGTTCCGGGCCTCTACGAGGGAAAGGACAAGACTTTCTTTTTCGTGTCGTACGAGGGGCTGCGGCTGATTCAGCCGCAGGAAGCGACCATAAACTACGTGCCCGACGGAGCCCTTCGTTCTTCCGCTCCCGCCTCCCTTCAGCCTGTCTTAAATGCGTTCCCTATTGCGAATGGCACGGACTTGGGCAATGGGATCGCGGAGTTTGTCTCAAGTTGGTCCAATCCGAGTTCGCTTAATTCGACAAGCGCTCGACTGGATCACGTCGTGAGCGATAAGCTTCGGCTGTTCTTCAGGTTCAGTGACACCCCTTCGACGGTCGCCCACCGTGGCAACGGGGCCTTTGCCACACCTGCCATGCAGGAATCATCGCACTATTCATCCCGTACATATACGGCTGGCGCAAATAGTGCCTTCACCAATCGATGGAGCAACGAGTTTCGACTGAACTATTCCTCGAACAACGTCCTGACGGGAATAGCGATTGGGAGCTTCGGCGGCAGCACACCCGCTGACCTCGCTCAACTGTCTGGCTTGACTTCGGGAGCCCAACTCGACGTCGCCCTCTTGTATGGTGGCTACGCAGTAGGAATATCACAGGGACATTCGTCGGGGACGCAGAGACAGTGGAACTTTGTCGACACTGCCAGTTTTTCCGAGGGGAGACATCTTTTCAAGTTCGGCGTTGATTACCGAAGATTGGCTCCTATTGCATTGCCTTTCAGCCCGTTTGTCGAGTATTTGTATCTGAGCGAGTCGGCGGTGCAATCGAACAGCGCTTTGGCTGTTCCGGCCAACTACGTTGCTGGATATCCTCTGTACCAAAATCTCTCCGCATTTCTCCAGGACGAATGGAGGGTTTCTCAACGACTGAACGTCTCGCTCGGCGTGCGCTGGGAGCTAAATCCGGCACCAGGTGTTACACAGGGGCTCAAGCCTTATACGATTCAGGGATCGACTCCCAGCACGTGGACTCTCGCGCCTGAGGGAACGTCACTTTGGAAGACGACCTGGCACAATTTCGCGCCCCGTTTGGGCCTCGCATATGTCCTACGGGACTCGCCGAATTTCGAGACAGTCTTGCGCGGCGGCGTCGGGATGTTCTATGACACCGCTCAGCAGGTCGGTACGGTAGGTGCGCAAGGGCCTGGCTTTTCACTTATTCATGTTCTGCCAGGCGCGTCATTTCCGATTCCTGCATCAGACGCTGTTTTTCCCGTAGTGAATCCGCCCGTCCCGCCGTACACAATCGTCTTTGCTTTCCCCTCGGACCTCCAGCTTCCATATGCGCTGCAATGGAATGCTACAGTTGACCAAGCGCTCGGCAAGTCGCAGGCTCTCACGATTTCATATGTTGGTTCCCACTCAGCGCGGCTATTGGAAGATCAGGAATTCTCAGGCACAACTATCGGTAACCCGAACGCAAGTACATTCGTGTTCTACCGCAATGGGCTGACGGCGGACTACAACGCGCTCGAGCTTCAGTTCAGGCGCAGGTTGACCCAGGGCCTGACCGCATTGGGTTCCTATACTTGGTCTCATTGCATCGACTATGGCTCGCAAAACTGGTTCCTTGGATACCAGCGCGGAAATTGCGATTTCGATGTAAGGCAGAATGTTTCCGCCGCGTTCTCCTACGACATACCGGACCCAGCCCGAAGCCGATTGACGAGAGCTCTGCTGGGGAACTGGGGGCTCGATGATCGATTCACAGCCCGCACGGCATTTCCCGTAACTCTGAGTGGCAATACCTCATTCGATCCAACAACTGGCCAGGAATTCTACACAGGCTTGAACTTGGTGCCAGGCCAGCCCATCTACTTAAACGGTTCGAACTGCACGTCCGTGTTGCAAGGTTTGGGAGACCTTCCGGCGGGAAAAGAATGCCCAGGAGGCCGAGCAATAAATCCGGCCGCCTTCTCGGCTCCCTCGTCAGGTCTCGGAAATGCACCTCGGAACTTTGTGCGTGGTTTTGGCGCGTGGCAAATGGACTTGGCAATTCGTCGTGATTTTCCAATTTATGAGAACCTGAAATTACAGTTTCGCGCAGAGGCATTCAACGTTTTTAATCACCCGAACTTCGGGTACATCAATCCTATCTTCGGCGAAAACACGTTTGGTCAAGCGACGGGTACCCTTGCGAGCACGCTGGGGATCCTCAGCCCGTTGTATCAGATGGGCGGTCCGCGCTCCATGCAGTTCGCCCTAAAGCTTACTTTCTAGAAGTCGCTGCCATGCGCATTTGGTGCGCGATGCTGAACGTGTGTCTCTTGAGGCCGGAAGCGAGTTGAATGAAAAGGACACGCACATTCCCGCGGCTGATCTTGGTGGTATGCGTATGCTTGCTGGCAGGACCTCAGAGCACCAATAGTCAGGGAAAAAGACCGTTTACAGTTCGAGATTCGATCGAGATCTCCGAGTTTGTACACTCCTACGGCACGAATCCCGTATCGATCTCGCCAGATGGAAAAAGATACTTAGTCGTGCTCGAACGAGGAGACCTATCGCGAAACGGCTGTTGGGTTGAACTATTATCTGGAAGCACCTCCTCTCTCGACATCGCGCGAAACGGGCGCGTCATTTCTCGGCTTTTCTCGAAATCTACGGCTCCGGTAGAAGAGCTGGTCAAGGACGTGCGGTGGCTCGGCGACAGCGAACACGTAGCATTCTTGTGGGATGACGGCTCAACGCCGCGACGTCTGGTTAGCGTTAATGTTCTGACGCACAAAGTCGCGACACTCGCCCATTATGCTTCGCCGATCGCGGAGTACGATATCAGTCGGGACGGTCAGACGATCGTCTTTGACGCGCAGAGCATCCATAGCAGGTCTGCAGACGTAGCGCTGGCGCGAGGTGGCTTTGCCGTCACAGACCAGTCACTCTGGGCCGTTTTAGAAGGAGATTTGGACGGCTGGAGGGATACGCAACACTACGACACCTTCGTGCTGTCGAAACCGAAAGACCTACTTTCGAAGATTCGTGAGCCGGAGATAACGTGGAACACGCCGCCAACACTCATTCGCTTGTCACGGGACGGAAGTTACGCGATTACTGTTCGTCCAGTCCTTTCGGTGCCTGCGGAATGGGATGGCTACACGGATCACATTTTCAAGGACGACTTTCTCCGCGCAGCTCGGCTGCACCCGGAACAACCAAACCTCATACGCCAGTACAGCATTTTAGACACTCGCAACCATTCGATCCACGCTCTGTGGGATGCACCCCAAAATCCCACGTCTCAGGTTGTGTGGTCCCCTGATAGCAAAACGGTGGTGGTGGGACCGACGTTTCTGCCTTTACCTTCGACAGACCCCGCCGGCGTAGTTGGACACGCGCTCGCTGAGGTCGATGTAAAGGACGGACACTATCTCTCACTTCCTGAGGCTTTGGAGAATGGCTCCTATCGGCCCATGCGGTGGACTACGGGGGGCGTGCTATATGTTTCCGAACCTGGAGTAGTCGGTTTGGGCAAGGGACAAGAGGAACTTCGGAAGAAGCTGAACCAGTGGATTGGATCAACTCCTGAACCTGAACAAGAGCCTGCGGCCACCCAGATCGAATTGCGGCAGGATCTGAATACGCCGCCGTCCTTGTACGCGGTCGATCGTATGACGGGCACCGCGGCCTTGGTTTTGGATCCGAACCCGCAGCTCAAACAACTGACACTGGGGCGCGTCGAACTCGTGCATTGGAGGGGGACCGACGGCAGGCCATGGACCGGGATCTTGTATTATCCCGTGCACTACGAAACCGACAGAGCGTTTCCTCTGGTAATCCAGACTCACGGTTATTCTCCGGACGACTTTCAGCCGGATGGCGCTTTTAGCACGGTCTTCGCGGCGCAAGCGCTTGCGAACCAAGGCATGGCCGTATTGCAAGTGGGAAATCCGGACGGTAGTGTCACGGACTTCTCGGTGACTCCTCGCGAGCCGGCAGTCTATGTGGCCGGATTTGAAGGAGCGATTGATCATTTTGTTGCCAGCGGGCTCGCTGACCGAGCACGAGTCGGAATAGTTGGGTTTAGCAGAACTGGTTGGCATGTCGAGTACATGCTCACGCATTCGCGCTACCAGCTTGCTGCGGCTGAGGTGGCTGACAACATTGATGTTAGCTATGTCCAATACGTGTTGTCGGATGGGGCAGTGAAGTCGGAATTCGAAGCAGACAACGGAGGGCAGCCTATCGGAGATGGTATCGAAACGTGGATGCATGTGGCTCCCGGTTTTGAAGTCGATAAAATCCGCACACCGCTTCGGATGGAAATAGACTCTGGCGGCATCGATTCGATACTGCGTGACTGGGAAGTTTTCGGCAACCTACGGTATTTGCGTCGGCCAGTGGAATTGTTCGTCATACCAAACGTGGAACACGGGGCGCACATTCTCCAAAACCCGGCACAGCGCCTCGCGTCTGAGCAGGGAACGGTTGATTGGTTTTGCTTCTGGCTGGAAAACCGAGAAGTCACCGATCCAGCGAATGCGGACGAATACAGGCGTTGGCGCCTAATGAAGAAGCTGCAGAACTGAGGGGGAGCACTCACGGGGAGAGGCAGGCCCGTCTTGCAGGTCGTCTCTCCCCGTGATGAGGACTACTCGTCGGCCGCATAGGCAGCCTGAGAGGCATACTGCGGTGGATCCGCGTTGTCCGTGATCTGCACGACGCCCTTCGTTTCTGGATGCTGGATCAGCTTCATCGCACTAGCCACTGGAACGACTTCTGGCTTTTCGTATTTCATCGTTTTCACCCCCTTTCTCTCCTAGATGGGAAAAGATTGATCGCGGCGTTTTCCTTCGGTGAACGCGCGATAGCCTGATTCACAAGGGGCCAAATTTGTTTGTTGTGGTCCTCATTTCGAGGCAGCGCAGGGTCTCGATTACTCGTCGGCCTCGTACGCAGCACTCGTCGCGAGGAATTCTTCGTTGTCAAGGACCGATGTTCCTTTGTTCATTGAGCCCTTCACGGAACTGATCGCCGCGCCCGATTGAACGATTTCCGGCTTTTGATACTTCATCGTTTTCACCCCCTTTCTTCATTGATTTGTTTCTGACCGAACTGCAGAAAAGTTTTCCTCGCTCGGGGTCGGGTCCGAGAGCTGTCCTTGGAAGTTATCGAATCCATGGCGACGACGGATCCAGGAACGCACACTCCTCTGGCGTACGTCCCCTTCAACCAAGCTTCGGTTATGAGTACTCGTATTAAAGGAACAAGAGGAACCTCAGAATTGTATTGGGCCGACCCTAATGTCCTGCGGAACACGTCGGCGTCTACGATCCCTGTTGAGGCGGTGGCCATATCGGTCGTCAGATCGTTCACGCCGGGCACGCTCGCCGAAAGGGCCACTAGCGGGGCGCGCGAAACGAATGCCTTGCGTTTCCGCTGGAGTACTTCTGTCGGGACAATGCCCACTAGGGCACGCCGCATGAGAGATCGCCGCTGGCCGGGCCGAACTAATTGTTCACGCGGTATGGCATATAGAAATTCCAGGAGGTCGCGGTCGAGGTAGGGATATCGCCTCTCGTGAGTGACAGGGCGGTTCGCAACAGAGCATCCGAGTTGTCTGCGAAGGCTCTCTAGTGTATTCAGATTCTGCTGCAGTGTCGGCAAGGGCCCCCGGAATGTGATCCTCCTCTCGTATCCTCCGAGAGCTGCACGATTGCGTTTTGCAAATCCTCGATGGAGCCAAGCAGGAGGCGCCTTTGACTTTCGAAGGCTCGCAACGATCGGGGGACAGAAGCCGCTCGCGGTCTCAATTAGCAGATAGAACCACGGTGTCCGCCTTTCGAGCGCCCATGTCTTTAGGGCGTGAGCGAGCCCACGAAAATGACAACGCGCAAGGTCGTCTTGCAGTTCCGGTATGGGCGTGGGCACCCCTCCGGTGACTTCGTCGCCGCCAATGCCAGACAAGACGACACGGTACATTCCAGATTGCATACAGCGCGTTAATTCGCTTGCTGACCTTGTGACACGTGTGATCGCTGCCGGAGTTGGTCTGAACACGCTTTCGTTGCAGTCGAAATTAAGGTCGCCTTGGGAGGCCACATCGATATGGCTTCCAACCCGCCCACGCTTCTCCTCAACTCGCGCCACGTAAGGTCGCTCATTCCAGTTCGGCTCAGAATCATCATAGAAGGAGACAGTATCGAGACGGGGCACGACAACGCTTCGGTGTTCGATGAGTTCGTCGGCCATACAAACAATGGCGGACGAGTCCATTCCACCGCTCAACTCTGCGAGAATGGGACTGTCGCTGCGCAGCCTCCGCATGACGGCCTGGCCGAACATAAGTCGGAAATGTTCTTCGTAATCGGCATCTGTCTGATAGCGAATCGTTCGGTTTGGATCAAAGTCCCAGTATTTTCGAGCTGTATGCTTACCATGCTGGAAGAGGACGTACGCGGATGGCGGGACCGAATGAATTCCTACGTATGGAGTAAGATGCGCTGCTGGAAAGTGTCCTAGCCAACCTGCAAGATATTCTTCTGAGAGCAGAAACGACCGTCCAGCCAGCAGGACAAGCGGATCGAGAATGCTACTCCAAATAATCTGTGCTTCATCCACCAGGTAGTAGAGGTGGCAAATCCCGATGAAGTCTCTTGCGAGGACGACGGTACGATCTTGGGGTTTCCAGATGCTCAGAGCCCAATCGCCGATAAGCTTCGCAAGACAGTCGATTCCCCAGTAGTCGTAGGCGGCTGCGACGATCGAAGCATCCGAAGATCCCCTCGGCACCTCGTTTAGCTGCTGGATAAGCTCCTCACGATTATCAAGACGGCCATCCCACGTAACAACTGCGCCCGATGCCGCGACCACCGGCTGAGACTGACCGCGGGATTCTCTGGTGGTATGGAAGGAGCGATGCAGAATATCGATGCCATCACCGCTGAAGCGGTTCAGGCCGTCTGGCCCCAACGGAGCAAGGAGCGAATCGACCTTATCAAGGTAATGAGACCGGGCCTGGTCACCCCTCAAGCTCACCCTTCCGAACTGAGCGCTCATAGCTTGCCCTTTAACATCTGTCGAGCACCGCATACATTTCGGGCACATACGGCTTGTCATTCACGACGACCCCATCGACTTCAACCCAAGCGTGGGCCTTAAATGGGATTTGCTGAGCTCCGACTACCATCTCCGCTTCCACGCCTCGTCTTCGCAGCAAACACGCAGTGGCAGCTGAGCGCTGAAGACAGAGGACTTGCTTCCAATACCAAATGCATGCGAGATCAACCGCGTAGCACACTCGACGAACGGCATCGGGGGCCGGCGCCTTCTCGCTTTTCGGATACTCCCGGACCTTCGTGTGCAGAGCGCGGAAGTCTCCACGAGCAAGGTAGAACTCGAAGACAAGCAGTTCCCGATACGCTTGGAAGAACAGACCAAACATCAAGAGCACTCCTCCTGCTGAGAAAGTCCGAGCTCCTCACATAGAAATGCGACCCTGTCAGTCAGTGCTTCGATACGTTCACTCAAGGGGAGCACAGGCGAATGTCCACGAAACGCGCTGTAATGGAGAAGAATGGGATGATTGGAGGAATTCGCCGACTGAAGTCGCGCCGTCATTTTGCGCGCGTGGAGAGGATTACAATTCTGGTCGGCGTCTCCTGAAACGATCAACGTTGCTGGGTATTTGATTCCGTCTTGGACATGATGGTACGGGGAATAACGAAGAAGAACGGCGAAGTCCTCTGGGTCCTCCGATGTCCCAAACTCGTCCCGCCAGACGTACGCACCATCGAAGAGGTGATAGCGAAGCATATCCAGCAGCGGCACCATACAGATCACGGCTCGGAATAACTCCGGTCGCTGCGTCATCACCGCTCCGACGAGCAGACCGGAATTCGATCCTCCGAAAATCGCGAGCCTTCCCGGCGCCGTCCGCCCCGTTTCGATCAGCCACTCGGCCGCAGCGAGAAAGTCGTCATAAGCCGTCTGCCGCCTCCTTCGTCTGGCAGCTTCGTGCCACTCAGCTCCGAACTCCGCACCTCCCCGAATATTTGGCAGCGCAAACAGGCAGCCACGCTCCATCAGCACGCTAGCCAGGACGCTGAACTGCGGACTCATCGACATCCCATAGCCCCCGTACGACGTCATGATCGTCGGGCGATAGCGTTCAGCAAGAGCTTCCGGTTTTCCGACAAGAAATATCGGAATACTTGTGCCATCCGCGGTGCGGAAGAACACTCGCTCATGCTCGAAACACGGCGATTTCAAACAATCCGCAGCTGGTTGCCAGGCAGTCCGCTCCCCGGATTTCGGGGAATAGCAAAAGATGTGTGGGGGATGCGAGAACGATTCACTTTCGAGGAATATTTCGTCTTTCTCGGCTGAAACGCCCTTCCACCGGACCGTTTCATCGCCGGTGATGTCGATCTGGTCGAGCGGCTTTCCCTCTAAGCTAAACGACCGTATTTGGATTTCCCCGTCGATAAAGTAGGAGGCGAGAAGCCGATCGGAGAGGACAAGCCATTGCTGAATCCGACCTGGAGCCTCCGGGACGAGGTTGGTCCACTCCATAAGTCCGTCGTTGCCACGATTGATTTCAACGATTCGCATATTCGGCGCGTCGCGATCAGTCGCCGCGAACAGTCGTCCATTCGCAAGAACGGGCGCGAAGGAGTAGTCGACGTCGGACAGGATTCGTTCTGGCTCGAATGGCGTATTGAAGTTCTGAAGATAGAAGGTGATTCGTGTGCCGGCTCCGAAGCTGTAGACAAGAATTCCGAATCGCTCTATGTCAGAAATCAGTCCCAGTCGAACCTGCGATCCTCCCGGGACTCGAAAGATCTGTTCATCCTGGGAGAAATCTGTCCCTAGCGTGTGGCAGCTAATTGACTTGGTTGCACCTGGTTTCGCATTGAGGGCCTCGTAGGAGTAGTAGAAACTCCTGCAGTCTGGCGCAAAGGCAAAGCCGCGCAGAAAACCTCGCGGAAGAATATCGGGCAACGTCCTGCGCCTATCGATCTCAAGAATTGCGAATGTCCCGCTACGCTCTCCACCTTTCTTGATTTCATAAAGCAGGTAGCGCCCATCCGTCGACACACGGAGAGGCTTAGCCGCGACGTGGTCTCCTTGTCCTAGTGCAGATGGATCTAATAGTAGCTGATCGTGTCCATGCGGTCCCTCCCGCATGCAAATGCACGGCTGCTCTTGGTTCGGAAGGCGCTTGCGAAAGAAATAGCGACCGTTCGCCTTCTGGAGAGAGTCGTACGTTTCGACCGCTAGGAATTGCCGAACTCGAGCTTGAATCTGCGCGCGGTTTGGGATTCGGTCGAGATACAAGCGAGCGTACTTTGTTTGCTCGTCGATCCATTGGCGCGTTCGAGGCGAGGCCTGCTCCTCCAACCATCGATACGGGTCGACAACAGGGACGCCGTGGAGAATGTCAGTGACAGGTTCCATTGCTGTTGCCGGCGGACGCGAAATCAGCTGAAGCACAGCGCGCTCCTCTCGGAGATGCGTCGCACCTCGTGATGCATTCGTCGTGTCAGGCTCCGGAAGTAAGGCGCGAGCCCCGGATTGTGTACGGCGTCCAACGACCTCCACGAGTCTGTTGCGACGGCATAGGCGAAGACAGCCACAAGAGACGCGAATGACATAATCCGGTTCAAGTCCTTTGGCGAATACAAAGAGGCCCAGGGTCGTAGGTAGGCAGCCGTCAAGTGGTCAACTGCCGGGGTTCGCTCAAACCCAGTGCGGGTCAGGTGCTCGCAAAGGTAGTGGATGGGCAACAGCGGATGGGTGACACAACCCTCCGCCCAATCAAGAAAGACAGGGCCGTTTCGAGACAACAACACGTTGCCCGGATTCAAGTCGATATGGCCTAAGGCATCAGGAAGACCGTCCTCTTGGAGTCGCCTGCAGGATTCCTTGAGTGTGTCGCTGAGCTCTTCGAACTCGGGGTTGGTAAGAGGCGCAGGCGTAGCTTTTGTCTGTGCAGCCATCAACTTCCGCATTCGTTCCATGAACGGGTCCACTCGCTCAACTAATTTCGGGATGCGGAGGTCTTTCAAGTTCGACTTGAGAAGATCGGCAGTGCGTGGGATGGACGCTATCTGAAGTTCCGCGAATTGCCCCGCAGCCTGCTCCCACGCGCCCAAATCTGTGACTTCATCGAGTGACTTGCCGATGATCTCTTCCGAAAGCCAGCCGTTCCATTTCTGGTGAATCGCGAGAATATTCGGAAGGCTCGCCGGAAACAGTCGCGCGAGAGTGGTGGTGACGGAGAGCTCCCGAGTGTTGGGCTCCCCCGTGGCTTTAAACCACACTGCGACACCGTTCGTTTCCATCCGAATAAGGCTGAACGTCGGACTTGCGTTCAGCTGATCGAAACGGCCAGTCAACTTCAGGTTCCATCCGTCGATCTGCACCTGGGTCCACTCATATAGCTCTCGAAGCCAGCCAGGCTTGGCAAAGTTTCCCGGACTCGACTTTTTCGCGTAGTCATCGAGTTCGTCGTACGTGCCGCGGACCATCGCCGCCTCAGAGGCTTCGAGACGACCTTCCGCCGTTGACCGAGGGACCCAAAGGATCCCAGCTGGAGCCCGACTGTTCTCCCCGGCGGCTTCCATAACCGCGCAGTTGAATTCCCCGACTCGGCCGCGTGCGGACAAGCTCGGAATAAACGAGCAGAGAGCCTCGACTCCCCAGATGGTGCGAGCCGCCGAGGTCAACTGCGGCGCAATCCGTCGGTGTGGTTGAACATCGACGCGGGGAAGGGTCCAACCCGAGCCCTTCGGGACTAAAAGAAGTTCCGCAGCA
>Ga0335077_10004995_pt1 | contig 16216 bp, 17 predicted proteins | sample Lox_Sample_31_FD_207151 | JGI IMG/M metagenome (GOLD analysis project Ga0335077, IMG submission 207151) | Soil microbial communities from Loxahatchee National Wildlife Refuge, Florida, United States - Lox_Sample_3.1 | ecosystem: Environmental > Terrestrial > Soil > Wetlands | place: USA...
GTTTCTGCACCGACCTTGCTTAGACTTTGCTCGAGTCGCAAATGGCCAATCCATTATCAACACCCTCGCCGTCCGATGACCGGCCGGCATCGGTCATTCAGCTGTTACACCGGCTCATCGGTGAGATTGAGACACTGGTCCGCCAGGAATTGGCGCTGGCGACGGCTGAGCTGTCGCGCGCCTTGTCTGCCGCCAAGACCGGCGCAGCCGCCCTGGCGGTTGGCGGCGCCGTGGCGTTCGCTGGCGTTCTCGTCTTGCTGTCTGCTGCCGTGCTCGCCTTGGCGCAAGTCCTCCGGCCCTGGCTGGCCGCAGTTATTGTGGGCTCTGTGGTGACGATCGTCGGTTGTCTCCTGTTGCGCCGGGGAGCGAAGAAGATCGAGCCCGCCGCGCTCAAGCCGGTGCAGACCGCTCAATCCTTGCGTCGCGACAAAGAGCTCGTCGAGAGGCGGTTACAGTGAACGCATCATCCAACAATGAGTCTGCCGGCACCTCGGGCGAGCACAGTCCGGAGCTCATCGCCGAGGATATCGAACGCACCCGCAGTCAGGTCGATGCCACTCTCGATGCGCTCGCGGCGCGACTTTCGCCTAGGCGAGTGCTCAACCGAGCCCTGGAGCGAGCCCGCGAGCGCACCCGCCGATGGGTCCAAGAGGCTGACGCCCTGCTCCAGGCCGTCTCCTGGCCCAGCGTCTTCGGGGTTGCGACGCTACTGGCGGGAGCCGCAATCGCACTTCGAATCCGGCGCCACGCGCCCTCTCGAGCCCGTCTTCCACAACGGCGCGCTGCTGCATGCGGCTCTGCACGCTCGGCCCGCACGCGGCGGCCCGGGCTCATGGCACCTCGGCTCAAGGCGACCGCTTCATACGTCGCGGGTGCACTCCTCGAGCAGGCCGTGACTCAACCGCGGAAAGATTTCCCGAAGAGCGCCTCATTGGCGGCCCTTCTGACCGACCGACCATACCTCACGGGGATCGTTGGCCTGGCCATTGGGACCCTGCTCAGCCGCGTCGTCGCGCCATCCAGGCGAGTTTGACAGCAAGAAGCCGCAACTCGCTCTGCAGGAAGCTTGGCTTGCCTTTGGCGGTGGTGCTGTGCCTTATCGCCGCCTGCAAATCGAACGCGCCCGCCCCGGTCTTCGTGGACGACGCTCAGATCACGCAGCAGGTGAAGGCGGCTCTCTCGCAAGACCCCCAGTTGGTATCTCGACAGATCGAGGTGCAAACCTTCAACGGTAGAGTCACCCTGAGCGGCATCGTGGACACGTCTGCGATGGCACAACGCGCGCAGCGGGAAGCCTCGCGCGTGGCGGGCGTGCGGGAGGTGGAGAATGCGCTGCGGGTGGCCGCGCGTCCGAACGCAGTTCCCGCCGAGCGCTAGCCGCACCATCAGCTCCTCAAATCATTCCCGTGGCCAACAAGATGATCACGATGATCAGGACGAGGCCCAGTCCCCCGCTGGGGTAATAGCCCCATCCCGAGCTGTACGGCCAGCGCGGCAAGGCGCCGATGAGAAGCAGTATCACGATGATGATCAATATGGTGCCAAGCATCGCTGCGTCCTCAGTGTGCTGACAGTGGAGTTGAGATTCTCAGTTCGGGCAATACGTGACGCGCGTAGAAGTCGATCACCGCGCGTTGATCCTCCTGACCCGAATGGATGTTCACGATGCTGATCCCGCTCGCGCGTAGTTCCTGAATCTTCTGTACGTGCTTGGCGGGCTCGCTGCTGATGAGCCATTCCGCCATCACCTTGGAGAGCGGAATCTCCTTGGCTGCGCGCTCCTCAACGTCACTCGGACTGACGATGTTCTGATAGCCCTTGAACGCCTTGGGCAGAAATCGCCACAGCTCCGCGGGCCGCTGCGCATCCCGTTCGGTCCCCAACACGACGAAGAGCTCGGTCATCACGGGCATCTCCGCCGGGTACTTGCCTGCTGCCTGCGCGCCCGCTTCCCACTCGCCTTTATATTCTTTCCAGGTCTGCGGGTCGGTGATGAGCCCATCGCCGTGCGCGCCTGCCAGGCGCATCGCCTTGGGCCCATTGGCCGCAGTCAGCAGTGGGATCGGATCCGACGGCACGTCGTAAAGCTTGCCGTCGACCTGATAAAACTTGCCTTGATGCTTCACCGGCGTGCCGCGCCAGAGCGCCCGAATGATCGTGAGCGATTCGATCAAGCGGTCCCACCGTTCCTGCCAGGCCGGCCAGTGACCGGTCGCGGCCTGTTCGTTGAGTGCCTCGCCGGAGCCGACGCCCAGGTAGATCCGGCCCGGACTCAGCAGACTGAGCGATGCAAAGGCCTCCGCGACCACCGCAGGGTGATAGCGCAACGTTGGACACGTCACCATGGTCCCCATCCATAACCGGCGCGTGCGCGCAGCAAGCGCTCCGAGCGTCACCCACGCCTCGCCGGAATGCCGCTCGTTGGCCTGCCAGGGCTGGAAGTGATCGCTCGTTGAAATCAGGTCGAATCCGGCCCTTTCCGCCTCTTCCCCCAGAGACACCAGCTCGTGTACCGGAAATTGCTCGTGAGACAGCACGAAGCCGATCATTCGCGAGCGAAACGCGGGTAGCTCGACGATTGCGCCCGATGCCGGATCCGCACGTCGAACACGGCCCGGCGCGCCGGAACCCTCGAGCGTCCCTGCACCCGCTTGCATGTTGTGCTTCATTGCGCTGACCCTCCCGGCGCCCATGCCCGGCACCTGCCACTGATGTCGAGGCTCTGAGGACGCTCAGCGCATCTTGTTCCGCGCCTGTTCCGCGCGCGCAGCACCGATGGCCGTCTTTACGTGTCTGCGTTCCTCGGGAGGCGGCAGGACCGCCTTCAAACCCAACGACTGCAACCAGAGCTCCCGGCACCAGCCTCGGGTGTGATACAGATGCTCATCTTCCTCGTCCTCGATTTCCTCGTACGCCTCCTGTAGGGCCTGAGCTTCCGTTCCCTTCAAGTGCTCTGCGGCGGCGCCGATCAATTCCCAGTCGAGATGGTCCTTGGTCTCTGCGAGTACAACGCATTCGGCTGCGACGATCTGCGCCGCCTCGCGATCACCACCCGAACGCGCCTCCTCGATCGCAGCAACCAGTGAGGCGCCCATCTTGTGCAGTATCTTGCTCCCCGGAGTCTGTTCGGCAGGATCCAGCTCGAGTTTCGCGCAGATGTCCGTCAGCGCCCTCACATGCCTCTGCGTCTGCTGCAGATACTTCGACCATTCCTCCTTCAAGCCCTCGTTCTGCGCGCATTGGAGCGCTGCTTGGTAGATCTTGACGCCGCCGCGTTCGTGTTCCAACGACTGCAGAATGAGCTCCTTCAATTGCGCCGATTTCATCTCTTGATCCTCCGGTTCAGCGAGCGCGACACTTTCAAGCGCCTTATGCACTCAAGCAAGCCCCGTGCCGCCAGCACTCGCGGCCGATCGCGCGCATCCAGGCGCGCAGGCTCTACCGGTTGCCGTAGACGGGAATCGAGGCGCCGTGAACTGCCGTGGCCTCGTCACTGCTCAGAAAGAGTATGACCTTCGCAATGTCGGCTGGCTTGGGCCACTTGGCGAAATCCGCTTTGGGCATCGCACGACGGTTGGCTGGTGTGTCGATCACGCTCGGCAGAATGGTGTTCGCTCGCACGCCGCTTCCGACCAACTCGGCTGCCAGGGAGTCCGCCATGGCGAGCGCTGCGGCCTTCGAGGCCGCATAGGCGGAAGCACCCGACGGGTGATCGACGGCTGCCTTCGCCGCCACATTGACGATCGCTCCCCGACCCTGCTTGAGCAGCAGCGGAACTACTGCACGCGCCAAGGCATGCAACGAGCGTAGATTGAGCGCCAGCATACGCTCGAGAACCGCCGCGTCGAGATCCCAGAGCTTCGTTCCGCCGGAGTATCCGCCGACCGTATTGACGAGGACGTCCAAGCGCGCATGCCGCGCCATGAGCCTCTCCACGAGTCCCCGCGTGGCGACTGCATCGGTCACGTCGATCGGCTCGCCCTCGAGCCTCGATTGAGCATCAGCTACCTCTTCGACGAGGCCTTGATACTCATCCCTCGAGCGATACGGGGTCACGACGCTCGCTCCTTGCTCGAGGAACGCCTTGCTGACGGCTCGACCGAGTCCACCGGTGCCGCCAGCCACGATGACCACCGCTCCGGCGAATTTTGCGTTCACGGTCGTGGCTGCCGATCTGCGGGCAGAATCTCGCGCACCACCTCCGACGGGCGCCACAAGCGCACGCCCCTCGCTGTCACCACGATCGGCCGGTTGATCAATATCGGGTGAGCAAGCATCTGGTCGAGCAGTTGATCGTCCGTCCAATGCTCGGCCGCCAACCCAAGCTCCGCATAGGGCGTACCCTTTTCTCGCAACAGTGCTCGCGGCCGCAATCCCATGCGCGCGAGCAGCTGCTTGAGGGTGTCGCGGTCCGGCGGCGCCTTGAGGTACTCGATGACCGTCGGCTCGAACCCCGCATCACGAATCAGCGCAAGGGTGCTTCTCGAGGTCCCACACGCCGGATTGTGATAGATGGTCACCGCGACCGAGTCGTGAGTCATGAGCGCCGCTCCAGCTTACCGGCTCCATCATACGCCGGGCACGACTTGGGAGCTGCGCGCCAGCGACGGCCAGCCACCGTCCTCAATCCAATGACAGAGATGGGGTAGCGGCATATCATGGCGCCGCCGTGTGCGGCCGCCGCCGGGAGCTTTGGATGCGCGCTGGATTGCTGGTCGTGTCGCTCGCAGTGACATTGAGTGCTTACGCAAAGCCCGCAACGCTGGAGCATGTCCCTCTGCAGTGGAAGCCGACATCCAAGCTCAAATTGGGCACGATGCAGATGCCGCAAACGACGGTCCAGTTCGAGGCTTTCCAGGACGTTCGAGAAAACAAGGAGGCGATCGGCGAGAATCGCGAACAAGCCCAGCCGAAGCCTGTTACGACCAGCGACGATGTCGCTGCATTCATCAGCACCCATATGCGCGAGTTGTTCGACCGGGCCGGTATCAAGACGGTCGACAGCAACGGCGCTGTGACGATCAAAGGTGAGGTAAGACAGTTCTTCGTCCGCGAGACGGGTACCTACAAGTCAACGGTAGTCGTGCATGTGACCGTGGCGGGTCGCGACGGCGCGACGCTCTGGAGCGGACTAGCGACGGGCGATGCTAGCCGCTTCGGTCGCTCCTATAAGCTCGAGAACTACTACGAGGTGCTCTCCGACGCGGTGGTCAACGCGGTGAGCTCGATGTTGCAGAGTCCTGAATTTCAGAAGTCCCTCTCGGGACGCTGATTCACGTGAGCGGCGGTCCGAGCCGCCCGTGCAGATAGAACGCGAGCACATAGAAAGCAATCGCGGCGAGCGTTCGCCAGAGTCCGATCTCCGCCAGCGCGGGGCGCAGCCGATTTCTGCCGGCGGCGATGGCCGCAAACGGTACGTTGGAAGTCAGCTGCGCGAACTGCGCCCAGTGCGCGCCGAAATTGCGCCGCCGCTTGGCGTCGATGGACGCCGTACCGCCGAGCGCGAGCAGGAGCAACGCGCCGAAGAGAATCAACGAGGCCAGATCGCCGTTCACGACGAGGTGCACCAGCGCCCAAAGCGCAACTCCCCAGAGGAACGGGTGGCGCGTGATGCGCACCATTCCGAGTGCAATGTCGGGACCGCGCTCGAGCCTTGCTTCCATGCCGACGCGGGTCGGACTCGGCGTCGCAAGCCCGATGACAGCGAACAGAAAGGCGACGAACACCAGCACGTACGCGGTTGAACGCAACGCCAGCAGCTGGCCCCACAGCGGCACGTAAGGGACGTGGCGATAGGCATAGATCATCCACGCAAGCCCGAGCAGTGAGGCGAGCGCGAAGGCACCGCGGTAGGGACCCGCTCCGATGCGCGCGACCAGCGCATCGCGCAGCCGCGTGCCCGACACCCCGAAGTGGATGAGCAGAAAGACGCCGCTGGCGACGACCAGATCGAGCATGCCCCTCTCCTTGCCGTCCTTGAATCGTGCGGGTGTGCACTCGAGTCTACCTGCCACGTCGTGCCCGTGCCAGTGAAGGGCCGGTGTTAGACTGCGCCCTCATGTCCACGACGACCGTCGCCGCCACGCGCGCTGAGCCTTCCCACAACGGTACGGTCTTCTTCTACTTCGGCTCCCTCACGCTGCTCGTTTACATCGTCCTGCCGCACGGTTATCTGATCGACATCGCTACGTCTTTCATCCTGAAGGATCAGCTGCACGCGAGCGCCGAGCGGGTCTCCTGGTTCAGGTTGTTGACAGGCTTGCCCGTGTACCTGTCGTTTCTGTTCGGACTCGCGCGCGACCTGTGGAACCCCTTCGGGCTCAAGGATCGAGGCTTTTTCTTTCTGTTCGCACCGCTCAGCGCCGCCGTCTTCATCTGGATGGCGTACTCACCGCTCAGCTATGCCGGTCTATTCGCAGGGATGCTGCTGGTGATGTGCACGTTCCGCTTCGTGGCGGCCGCCTATCAGGGCCTCCTCGCACTCGTGGGCCAGGAGCAGCTCATGTCCGGCCGCCTGAGCGCTCTGTGGAACATCATGCAATCGGTGCCCTACGTCCTCGGCGCCATGGCGTCCGGCTATCTCGCCGAGCATTTCAGCGCCCGACAGATCTTCTTGCTGGTTGCGGCACTGACCGCGGCCCTTGGGTTCTTTGCCATCTGGAAGCCCTCCGCCGTGTTCGGTCGCGCGTACAACCAGCCACTGGCGCGCGGGACGACCTTCGTCGGGGACCTCAGGCGCCTCGTGAGGCATCGCGCCATCTACGCACCGATCCTCATGCTGTTCCTGTTCCAGTTCTCACCGGGCTCGAACACGCCGCTGCAGTTTTATCTCACGAATGAGCTGCATGCCTCGGATGCTGCTTACGGGTACTGGTACGCGATATTCCTCGGATCCTTCATCCCCGTCTTTCTTCTCTATGGCTGGCTCTGCCAGCGCGTATCGCTCGAGAAGCTGCTGTGGTGGGGCACCATCATCACGGTGCCGCAGATGATTCCGCTGCTTTTCGTTCACTCGGTGACCACGGCGTTGGTGCTGGCCGTGCCGATCGGCTGTATGGGCGGGATCGCCGCCGGGGCCTACTACGATCTTGCGATGCGCTCCTGCCCTCCCGGCCTGCAGGGCACGCTCATGATGCTGGTGGATGGCTTCTATCAGCTCTCCTACCGTGGTGGCGACCTGCTGGGCTCATGGATCTACGGCAGCAGTCCGACGCATGGCTTCCTCTACTGCGTGCTCGCGATCACCGCCGTGTATGCCCTCATCCTGCCGACGATTCTGCTGGTGCCCAAAGAGGTGATGTCCAGTAGCGACGGCGAGCGCAACGCGCAGCTCGCGGCGGACGTGCTCGCGGAGGTCGGCGCGAGCAGCCGCTGAGCTGCCCAACTCGCGCCTCTTTCATTCAGGAATGGCTTCAGGTCGCTTCGTTCGTGGCCGTTAGCTGCTGGGCCGCATCAGCGAGATAGATCCACCCGCCGCGTGTGGCGACGTCGTAATGCGCCAGCTTGGCGCCCTGCTTGCTCATGCCGAATTCCCCCTGGAAGCGAGCGAAGGTCGCAGGGTTACCCAAGCCGTATGTCCGGCAGACCCGGAGGAAGCGCCTGGCGAGCTCTTCAGTGACTGAGGAGCTCAGCTGCGCTTTGCGCACCCGCAGTCCCTTTGCGAGCGCGTGCAGCTTGTGCAGCGCGGCCCACCACCGCGAGGCATTCCTCACGGCAAGCATGTAGTCATAGAGCTGATCGCCCGCCCGTGAGGCATCGGATGCGGAGGTGCGCGCCAGCAGTCGGTTACCGTAGGCGAAGATCTTCCGCGCGAGCGCCGGGTTCCAGCGGGCGAGCGCGAGAAACTTCTCCCGCGAGCGGAACTGCAGATTGAGCTGGTTGTGGCGCTCCAGAAGCCGTTGGGCCGTTGCCGATCCCGGATCGGTACCGCCCTCCATGAGGGTGCGATATTCGACCGCGAGGTTGCGCGCAAGTCGAAAGAGCTCACGCGACTCGGCGGCCTCGGCCGGTGGCACCTGCGCGCTGCGCGCACGCCACATGCGCAGCTCCTTGGCAGTGAAGATACTCTCGAGGCTCTCCCGCACGATTGAGCTCATATCGTGAGTCTCGCTGCTGCGCAGTAACGCACACAGGTCATCGATCGACAGCTCGCGGTCCTGCAGCTTCGCAACTGCAGCCTCGATACGGTGAACGGCCCGATCCGCCAAGATCTTGCGCTCGCGCCAGGCTTGCAGCTGCATCCGCAGAACCTGTTCGAGCGGCAGTCGCGCCTTGCTGGTCAGGGACTCTCGGATCTGACCTAGTGTCATGCCCAGGTCCTTGAGAGCCATGATCGTATTGAGACGAATCAGCTCCTTGGGCCCATAGCGGCGCCAGCCCCGTGAGGAGCGTGGAGGCACGATGAGACCATAGCGCTCGTAGACGCGCAGCGCTCGCACGGTGAGCCCCGTGTGGCGTGCGCATTCCGCGGCTCCGAGTGTTCGGTCCTTGCGTGCCTTGTTCATTGCCGCGAGCGTAAAGTCGGACCTAAGGTCCGGGTCAAGCCCTATAAACAATCCCGATCAGCCTCAAATGGTAGAGTGCTCTGCGACTCAGCATGGCTGGAGGTTGGCACAAGTGTTTCGCCGAGCTCTGTTTCTGGTGGTAGTGGCCCTCGCCGGCGCAGGGCCCGCGTGGAGTGCGGATGCGAATGCCGGCAAGCGGCTGTTTCGCCAGCAATGCGCGTTGTGTCACTCGGCGGAAGCCGGTGACAATGGCGGTGCGCAAGGCCCGAGCTTGCAAGGTGTCCTGGGTCGAGCGGCAGCGGCCAACGCCACCTTCAGTTACACGAAGGCGTTGCGCGACGCGCACCTCACGTGGGATGCCCCGACACTCGATCGCTTCCTTGCGTCCCCGACGACGGTCGTGCCGGGCTCTGCCATGGTGATCGCGGTTCCCGATAAGCACGATCGCGACAACCTCCTCGAGTACTTCCAAGAGCTCAGTGCAGGCACGTTCAAAGAAGCGCCCCGACCGACCTTCGGGCCGCCACCGGGCCTGCGACCGACGAACGCCGCACCCGCATCGCAGGCTGAAGCAGACTGGCGCCAGGATGCGCCCGGACGCGTACATCGCATCGACGTCGCGACGCTACCCCAGCCCTTCGCCACGGAATCCGCGGCGAACTTCCCCCGCCTGGTCGAGCGACCGCCGAACGCTCAACTGCACGTGCCGCCCGGATTCAAAGTCGATGTCTTCACGAGCGATGTGATGGCACCGCGCGCGATGCGGCTCGCCCCGAACGGGGATATCTTTCTCACGGAAACCCAGACCGGACGCGTGCGTGTGATGCGCCCCTCCGCCGACGGATCCAAGGCGCAGAGCATCACGACCTTCGCGCAGGGACTGTTGCTGCCCTTTGGCATGGCCTTCTACCCGAGCGGTACGCAACCCAAGTGGCTCTACGTCGCGGAGACCAATCGAGTGGTGCGCTACGCCTATCGCGTCGGTGATCAGAGCGCTCGCGGGGTCCCCGAGATCGTCGTCCCAGAGCTCTCCCCGGTTACCGGCGGCGGCCACTTCACGCGCGACCTCGTGTTCTCGGCCGATGGCAAGCGCATGTTCGTCTCGGTCGGCTCGCAATCCAATGTGGCCGAGGACATGCCCAAGAAAACTCCCGAGGAAGTCAAGGCCTGGGAAGCCGAACACGGCCTGGGCGCGGCATGGGGCAATGAGGCCAATCGCGCAGACGTGCTGGTGTTCGAGGTCGGCTCCTCGGCAGCCGGCAAGGTCTTCGCGAGCGGTCTGCGCAACTGTGTGGGGCTGACCCTTCAGCCGGCGACCGGAGCGCTCTGGTGCACGACCAACGAGCGTGACCTGCTCGGCGATGATCTGGTGCCCGACTACTCAACCCGCGTGCGCGAGGGCGGTTTCTACGGCTGGCCGTGGTACTACATGGGCAGGTACGAGGACCCCCGCTTGAAGGGCGACCGGCCGGATCTCGCCGGCAAGGCCATTGTGCCCGACGTGCCCTACCAGTCGCATTCCGCCGCACTCAACATGGTGTTCTACACGGCGCGCTCGGGTCACTCGCTCTTTCCCAAAGAGTACTGGGGTGACGGCTTCGCCGTGATGCACGGCTCCTGGAACCGCAGCTTCCGTACCGGGCACAAGATCGTGCGCGTACGCATGCGCAATGGTGCGCCGACGGGAGAATACGAGGACTTCCTGGTCGGCTTCATCACCGATGACGGCAATGCGTGGGCGCGCCCCGTCGGTGCCGTGGTCGCGCGCGATGGCTCTTTGCTCATGAGCGATGACGGCGGCAATCTCATCTACCGCGTCGCGTACAGCCGCTGAATGCGCGCGCCCGACTGCGCAAATCTCAGCGTCCGGGTGGATTTGCTTCAGTGGGATTGTGCCACCAGAGCAGGATGCTCGCTGTAGTCGTCCGGCAGTACCCGCCGCAGATTGGAGAGCTTCGGCAGATCGTTGTAAACGATGTACGGATCGTATGGATGGTGCACCAGGAAATCCTGGTGGTAGCCCTCGGCAGGATAGAACCCGGCGAGCGGATCCACGCGCGTGACGATCGAGCGATGAAAGAGCTGGGACTGCTGCAGCTGGGCGATGTAGGCGCGAGCGATGCGCTGCTGGTCGGCGTCGGCGTAGAAGATCACTGAGCGATATTGCGTCCCCGCGTCCGGACCCTGGCGATTGAGCTCGGTCGGATCATGCGCTACGGAGAAGAACACACGCAGGATCTCTCCGTAGGAAACCTCGCGCGGATCGAAGCTGACCTGGACCGACTCCGCATGACCGGTGCGTCCCGTGGACACCTGCTCGTATGTTGCGAAGTCCCTGGAGCCGCCCGCATATCCCGCCACTACCCGCCTTACACCCTTGACGTGCTCGAAGACCGCCTGCGTTCCCCAGAAGCATCCGCCCGCGAGCACGGCGGTCTGCAGAGGGCCCGCAGCCTTGGCGTTATCTATGGCCGCGTGTGGGAAGGTCACGTTCGCTTCAGCCGCACCTGAGCTCACGCCGCACGCACTCGCGCCGAGCAGTCCGGCCGTCAGCGCGCACGATGCCAGCGCACGCCAGGAGCGCGGGGCGATCGAAGAACCGCGGATAGTGGCTCTCATGGGTAAAGCTCCGTTCGTGCCTCGATAGGTGCTCAAGCAGTGTCGCGCACTTGCCGCCCCTGGGTCCAGCGGATCGTCTATCCTTCTGCATCAGTAACTTAAGAGACTTTCATCATCCCAAATGAATATACGGCCGCATCCGATGCGCCCCGCGCGCACAGCCGCTCGTGACTTGATTCCCGCAAAAGACGCGGGGATCCTCTCGCGCGTGAGCGAGCGAGCATACCGGGGGATGTAGATGAGCGTGCCGAAGATCAACTATCCCAAGGAGCAGATGCATCGGATTCGCTATACGAAGCTCACGCCGCAGCAGATCGCAGAGAAGCTCGCAGGGGCGGCGAGTCCTCAGTGCGTCACTGCGTATAGCGATGCGCTCAGCGGGAAATCGCTGCGCATCGTGACCGACAACGGCCCCTCGCTGAGCTACGACTTCAAGAGCAAGAGCAAGCTCTCGCTCGCGGTGGATGGCGGCTCTGCTGCGCATGCCGGCTACGGTGCGCTCTCACTGCAGCAGCTCGTGCTCATCAGTCACCTGGTCCCTGGCACGCAGACGGGATACCACCTGATCGTCGATCTCGAGCGCCATCTCGCGACCGTGTTTGAGGTCTGGTTCAGCGGCTACACTGACAATCGCGAAGTGCAGCGCCAGATCTATTTCGGATATCTAAAGACTCAAGGCGGCGAGCCTCCGCAGGCCAGGCACGCTCTCACCAACCGCCTCGAGGGCAAAGCCTATCACTGGCGACAGGACAACGGCATCGAGACACTGGAGCTCTATCCCTCGGTCTTGTACTCGAACTTCATAGAGCTCACACGCCTGGGCGGGGAGCTGAGCTTCTGTGGTCCGTCGGACTACGTGAAGATCGATGACGACCTGTACGTCTACTCCCGCGTCGAGTGTGAGTTCTCGGGCACGATGACGCTGTACGCGCTCGATCTGAACGCTCTCAAACAAGTGGGCGTGCGGCTGGGCTTCGACGCCGCCGATGCGCTCGAGTACTACATGTTCTCGGGCACTGGCATGCCGCTCGGCCAAATCGCCTCCTTCGAGCCCTTCGACGATCACGGTGAGAAGATCGTGCTGGGGAACCGGCCACAGCCGGCCAAGAAAGGCGAGCGGCCCGTGTACCGTCCGCTACTCACCAATCCAGCCATGACTCATGAGGAAGTCGAAACGGCTGTTGCCAAGCACTCGGTCGCCTTCGGCGCGCCGAGCCCCATGGCGGGCAACCGTTTGCCCAGCAGCTCGTACCTCGCAGGCAAGGCGCTGACGGTGCGCTACGACGATGGTGGCCCGGTGCTGGAATATAGATTCGACAGCGGGCAGCAGTTGCACTGGCGCGCCGCCGGCACGGCCGAATGGCGCGAGGAGACGTATGAGGCCTGGGAGCCGGCACCGGGTGTAGTGTTCTTCGGTCATCTGCTCGGTGGCAGCCCGCGTCATGATGGTGTCGCCATCGTGTTGGACTTCGAGAATGCGCTCTCGAGCTGCGTGCAGGGTTGGCTCGGTACGCCCTACATGGCGAATGAGGCTGCGCGCAAGACATGGTTCGGCATCATCGAGATGCCCGGACTGACCGCGCCGCAGTACCGCCGGCACCGCTTCACCGACGAGCTCGTCGGTCGCGCCCTGACGTGGAACTACTCGCAGGGGCTGACTTCGATGCACGTCTACACCACGCCGTATTCCTTCTCCTGGATCATCTTCCTGCCGAGCGACGCGGGTGGCCTCGAGTGGAGCGGTCCTGCGCAGTACGTGAAGCTGCGCGATGATCTGTATCTGTTCAACTGGCTGGAGGAGGCCTGTAACGGCACGCTCGGCATCCTCGTCATCAACCTGCGCACGATGCACGACTGCGGCATCGGCTATCACTGTGGCAAGAATGGGCTGAGCATGAGCGCCATCGGCGCTCAGGCGCGCAACGCCGGCTCGTTCGACATCCGCAGGTTCTACGGCCCGAAGCAGGCGTGAGGTCCAAGTAATGAAGACGAGATCGATCCCAAGCCGGCGCGCATTTCTCTACCGGGCCGGTGCGAGCCTCACCGGATCCCTCGCTGTGGTGGCAGGATCCGCAGCGGCCGAATCCGCCGACCCGCTCGCGGCCCAGGCACGCACGGGAGCGAGTGAGGAGGCACACTCCCCGCGCACGCTGCACCGCGCATACGCAAACTACTTGAACGCCGGCACCTTCGACTTGCTTCTCAACCTGTTCTCGTCCGACGCTGAGGTGCGATTGCATGGCGGCGTCTTCGCCGGCCGGGATGAGGGCATTCGTCGTCTCTACGTGGGGCATTCCCGCCAAACCCTGCGACCCGAGCCCGTGCATGAGCTGCTGCTCGAACACCCCTTGCGGGACCACGCACTCGTGCTCGCAACGGACGCTGCCACGGCCGCGGCGCGCTTCCATTGTCTGGTACGCTCGCGAGCCGCACTCGTACAGGATCTGCCGCTCCTCGAGATGGCGCGCCAACAGGGTCAGAGCAGCGTCGAATGGTGGGAAGCCGGCTGCTTCGAGAACACGTACGTGCTGACAGCGGGCCGCTGGCAGATCGCTGAGCTTCGCTATCGCACACTCGGCAACTGCGAGGCTCTGGTGCCGCACGCACGCGGGAAGCCCGACTTCGTGCCCGGTTTCTCGATGCTCTATCCACGGGACCCGTTCGGACCGGATCGCCTCGACCGTCAATCGGCATAGAAGGAGAGAGAGCATGCGTAGGGGAGCCAAGAGCCTGCTGGCTGCAATCGCCATGGGCCTTTTGTTGTCGACGGGGGCGCTTGCGTTCGCCGACGAGAGCGGCGCGCACTGGAGCTACAGCGGGGCGACCGGCCCCGAGCATTGGGGAACGCTCGAGAAGGACTACAGCAGCTGCGCGCTAGGCAAGACCGAGTCGCCGATCGATATCCCAGATGACGTCGCGACGAAGGCTGACCTGCCAGCCATCCACTTCGATTACAAGAGCTCGACGCTCAGGATTATCGACAACGGCCATACCATCCAGATCAACTACGCGCCCGGGAGCTTCATCGAGGTCGGCGGCCAGCGCTATCAGCTCGTGCAATTTCACTTCCACAGGCCGTCCGAGGAGGAGATCAACGGCAAGCGCTACGACATGGTTGCTCACCTCGTCCACCGTAACAGCAACGGCCAAACGGCGGTGGTGGCCGTGCTGCTCACGCACGGGGCCGCGAATCCCCTCATCAAGACCCTATGGGAACATCTGCCGCAGGAAAAGAATCATGAGGTCGCGGTCGATGCCGTGAACATCGACGCCGCCGCTCTTCTGCCGCGAGACAAGGGTTACTACACCTTCGCCGGATCGCTCACCACGCCCCCGTGCACCGAGGGCGTGACGTGGTTCGTCCTGCGCACGCCCACGCCGATGTCGGCCGAGCAGCTTGCTCGCTTTGCCGCCGTCTACCCGATGAACGCCCGCCCGGTGCAAGCGCTCAACCACCGTCAGATCAAAGCGAGCCAGTAGGCGCCCGGCGGAGCTGTTTAGCTCGAGCGTGTCGCGAGCGCGGGATCGGTCCGCAACGAGTCCACCGCGAGCCGTCGCGGGGAGTGCAGGTATCGCGAGCCGCTCTGGGCGCGCCAGCGCGAGGGAGACAGCCCGGTCCAGCGCCGAAACGCGCGCGTGAAGCTGCTGCTGCGGGAAAAGCCGAGCAGATGCGTGATCTCTCCCACGCTGTGCTGTGCCGTGCTCAGGTATTCGAGCGCGAGCGCGTGCCGCGTCTCATCCAGGATCTCCTTGAAGGTCGTGCGGCTTTCACTGAGCTTACGCTGCAGGGTGCGTGTGCTCATATTGAGCAGCTCCGCGACCTGTTCCTCCGAGGGCTCGAGGTTCGGCAGGCGCTGCATCAGCACCTTGCGCACGCGCGCGCCCACGTTGGCGCGCTCGATGCGCGCCAGGTAGCGAATACAGACGGCATCACTCAGGCGCGCGAGCTCGGGATTGCCACTGTCAAGCGGCCGCTCGATGCTCGCGCAGTCGAAGATCAGCCGATTCTGCGCTGCACCGAAGCGCAGCGGCGCCCGCCACAATCGCGCGAAGTCGTCGATCACGGGAGGTGCACAGCGTCGCAGCTCGACTAGCAACGGCGCGTGGTCCCGTCCGATGAGCCCACGGCACATGCGGATGTACATCCCGACGAGCGCGTCGATGGTCTCAACGCGCAGCGTCAGCCGTGGCTCGATGAGCAAATGGTATTCGTGGCCACACTTGAAGAAGCGGTAGTCCACCGCGTCGCTGACCACGTGACAATAACGCTGGACGCGCTCGAAAGCTTCCTTGAGGGTCGAGCTGGCGCTCAGACCGTATCCCAGGGCATGAAAGGTGGTGTGCTTGAACTGGCGCGCGAGCTTCACCCCGAAGGCGGGATCGCGCGTAGCCTGCAGCGCGATCTGCCACAGCCGCCGGGTACTTGCGAGCGGACAGCGGGTATCCGGACCGTCGAGATCGGCCAGCTCGAGGCCCGCCTGCGCGAGCAGCGCAGCCCCGTTGCACCCGGCCGCATCAAGCGCGCGCCCAATAGCCTTGACCCACGTGCCCAGGACTGAGGGCTGAGCGATCGCGGTCACGGTGCGCATGGTTCCCCCCTCGAGTCACACTGCGTCACGCGCGCAGCTTAGCGCCAAAGCGCAACAGCGTCGATCAGTCGCCGGGCGGGCTTGGCCGCGACTGGCGACTGCGGCTGCCGGAAAATGCACAATTGGAACGAGTCCGGACTGGAAAGCGGTCCTGTTGCTTCAGCGCCGCAGTCGAGTCAACGCGAATCGCGGCGCATGATGTCCGAGCCGCGTTGATGGCGGCGGCGGTCAACAGGTTGGCGCCGGTGGCGCCGCGCCCTCGGCATTTTTTCGTAAGCTCACTGCCGGCTATGCGCTGGGGAAATGCCGCATTCATTTCTCTGCGGGAGGGGGACGATGGCTAGCTCACGGGTCGCCGCACGCAACAACTCGATTCTGATCATCTGCGCTCGCTGGAGTGCAGCCCCGCTGGCACTTGCCGCCCTGGCGGCGTTGCCAGCAGGCAGCCGGGCTGGGGCCGCGGACGCTCCGAGCGAATCCCCGGGGCCGGGGCTGCAGGAAGTG
>Ga0335077_10004996_pt1 | contig 16212 bp, 15 predicted proteins | sample Lox_Sample_31_FD_207151 | JGI IMG/M metagenome (GOLD analysis project Ga0335077, IMG submission 207151) | Soil microbial communities from Loxahatchee National Wildlife Refuge, Florida, United States - Lox_Sample_3.1 | ecosystem: Environmental > Terrestrial > Soil > Wetlands | place: USA...
CGCGATGAGTCCGCCTGCACCGGACCATATGGACTGTACGAGGTCGAACGGGGTCGCACGGTGCTGCGCGCACACGCGCCCTATGGCGCGCAGCCGCGTGGCCACGTAGCCTATGTTGTAGATCCGTGCGCCACAAAGCGCCCTGGTGGCGGCTCGCGGCTCCTGACGAAGCGCGAATACGTGCACGTCGTGCCGCCTCGTGAGTCGCTCGATCAAGGCCAGCAATGCCGGAATGACGCGGACTTCACCGGTGCGATCGACGCCTCCCGGCACGATCATGGCAATCCTCACGACTCGCTCGGCCCTGCGTCGCGAGCGCTCGTCTTGGCGAGAATGTGCTTCAGCGCCGTGACGGCCTCGCGTGGATGCGGGCTGCGCGCGAGTTCATACGCCGCAATGCCGCCCATCCGCTTCATGAACGTCGGCCAGCCTTCCTGGTGGGCCGCGTACGGCTGCGTGGCCTCGAGGCGCCGCTTTACCTCATCCGCTTCGAGAGGGACGATCGGCCTGCCAGCGCGACTCGACTTCCCAGTCATGAACACGAGCCCTGCCAGGCGCAGCGGCGCTGGTGCCAGGCGGAACGGCGGTCGGCGCAGGTCGATCTCGAATTTCTGTATTCCGCTGCGGCGCCGAATCTGCGGAGAATTCCGCACCAGAGCTGCGATGTCGGCTGGGAGGAAGCGCAGCGAGTCGCGGCGCAGGTGCAAGAAATTGGCGACCCCTGTCAACGACAAAGTCTTGGCTGTGACGAACAGACTGTCCTCGCACAGCAGCTCGAAACCATTCAGGCCACACTGCAAGGTGAGAGTCGATTTTCCGGCTCCGCTGTCTCCGATGAGGATGAGTCCGCGACCATGTCGCCCGACGCAGGCGGCGTGCAGCGGAATCAACCGCTGCACGCGCGCCGCAAGAGTGAATACAGCGAACTCGATGAGCTCGTAGCGAATCTCGTAGGAATGGCGCAGCGCCGCGCTCGACACGACGATGATTCCCGTGCGCTGATCCGGAGCAACGACCGCGAAATTCGAGGCTGGTGTGGCGCCTCCGAGCATGGCTGCGCTCGAGAACAGATGGGGCCGCGCCAAGGTCGGCAGAGAGCGAGCGCCATCCGTCGCCAGCAGCACGAGTTTGATCCGAAAGGCACGCGGGGGCACCGCGAGCCTGTGTGACGGCAAGTGCTCATACGCGCTCTTCACCAACTGACGCAGCTGCGAGCTTCGCGTCTCAAAGCGAAATCGGCCCCCTAGGAGCTGCACGCCGAAGCTCGGCACGCGGGTTTCTTCCTGGAACGGGTCCGTCGCTGCGTCGTTGCGCCTGTGTTGATGTGTGCTTCGCATCGGGAGCGGCATCTGATGCCGGCACGACTATATCATTAGTCATGCTCGCGCCACGCTGGAGGGGAGCAATGCGAATCGCCCGAGTGCGTTGCGGCACTCGTCGTAAGCGTGCACGGCGCGCGTCAGCTCCGACTGCGACACATCAAGATCGATGTCAGCGCTCGCCGCATCGGGCAGTATTCTGCCGGAGATGATGCGTGGACCGGGATCACCCTGCGTCTGTGTGAACGCGTGAATGGCGTAGGTTTTGCAGAACTGCTGCGGCAGTCCCAGAAAGGCTTGCAACGCTCGCAACGTTTGATCCGGCAGCGCCGTGAGCGTTTCGTACTCGATGTGCGCGGCGCGCGTCGGATCGCCCAATTCTCCTGCCAGCCTGGTCAGAAACTCGAGCCGCTCTACGTAGTACTCGAGGGCCCGTGCAGCGGGCCACACCTGTGGGTAATATTGACGTTGAAGTTGCAGGATGCTCGCGATAGTCGCTTTGGGCTGGCGTAGGAGGAAGAGAAAGCGAACACGCGATTGTTGAAGCAGCTGCGCATTCGGCGTGAATTTGTTGTGATTGACCTGATCCACAACGTAGCGCAAGCGCCGGAATGGAGCGCGGTGCCTGAACCTCGCCGTCATCGCAAGGCGAGCCAGGTCCATCCGCGAGGCGTATGTCGCATTACGTTCACCTACTGCGGCCACCTCGGCATTGGTCATCAACAAGTGCAGCATCAGCGTAGATCCGCTGCGCATGTGACCGAGCAGCAGCAAAATAGTGGGCTTCGTGATGCCGCCGGACGCGAGGCAAGATTCGGCGAGTGTTGCCCCGCATCTGAGAACCGGTCTCGCGAGGTTGCCGAGCCTACTCACCGAATCTCATCCTCAACGTAAGCCTTATCGTCGGATGACCGCGCGCAACCGGCCTTAGCTCTGTGTGCGAGGCCACGCGACGCCCGGCGGCACCCGGTCCGCTGCAGCGTCCGGAGCCAGCTCCACCGCCACGATCCTTCCGGCTTCGAGCCTGACGCTCATGTCGCACGCGCGTATGGTGCTCGCCCTGTGACTGATCAGGAGGATGGTACAGGAGCCGCGCAGCGCGCGGAGCGTCGCTAGGATCTCGGTTTCTGCGTGGCTGTCGAGAGCGCTGGTTGCCTCATCGAATAGGAGCACAGAAGTTCCCCGATAGAGAGCACGCGCGATTCCAATCTTCTGCCGTTGGCCGCCGCTCAATCGAACCCCCCGTTCGCCGACTACGTGTTCGTAGCCGCGCGGCAGATCGGAGACGAACTCGTCGAGCTGCGCGAGCTGCGCTGCTCTTGCGAGGCGCGCGCGGTCGATGGCCTCCGGTCGGACACCGAAGGCGATGTTCTCAGCCAACGTCGCATCGAGCAGGAAGACATGCTGGCACACGTAGGCGACTCGGCTGAGCCAGGCCGGTCGCGAGGCGGCGGTGACGGCGATACCATCGATGCGCATCTCTCCCGCCGTCGGCGCAAGAAGACCGGCAATGACATCCATGAGAGTCGTCTTGCCCGAACCATTCGGGCCGACGATGGCTACCATCGCACGCGCGGGAATGCGCAGGTTGGCATTCAGGAGCGCAGGAGCTCCATCGGCCGAATAACGGACAGATGCGTCGACAAGACGGATCGTCTCGCGCGGGGCACCCAGCCACGCATTGCCGGCGGAGACTTCGGCCGGCAGGCTCGCGGTACGTGCACGGCGCAAATCCTGCGCAAGAGCCGTGAAACCGTCGCGTTCGGCTCGGATCCGCACGATGGCGACGAACAGTTGCTGCAAGACGGGAAGTAGCCGATAGGTTGCGAATCCGAGGAAGCTCAATTTCGCCAGCCAGCTCCCGACGCCGGCTGTGCGGGCGTTGAGAATCAGTGCGACGCTCACCAGGGCGCATACGGCGACGCACTCCATGACATGCCGGGGCACTTTCTCGACGGCGCGAATTCGGGCCGTCGCGCTCCCGAGCTGCGCGCTGGCGCGCTCGAACCCTTCCTGAAATCGGCGCCGGTCGGCGAGCAACAGAATCTCTTTGATGCCGGCGAAGGTCTCTGCGGCGATGCGCGCCTGCTCGGACCACGCACGCGAGTGCGCATGACCGAGCCGTACCAGGCGTGCGCGTATCGAGGCGTAGATCAGAAAGTAGCCGCCTACCAGTCCCGCGAGCAGCGTCAGAGCAATCGCAGGGCTGACGGCGATAACCGAAGTGACGATCAGCGAGCCGGTCGTGGCGTTGGTGACCAGAGTGAAGAGATTCTGCAGCATGCCTTCGTTCAGACGCCCCGCTTCGTTGACCACTTTGTTCAGAAGCGTGGTGCTGTTGACACCCGAGTGAAACGCGTACGGCCGTCGCAGGTATTCGGCAAAGAGCGTGGCCTGAAGCTCGTTGCCGATGCGGCGAGCGATGCGATTCATCGCCTGGGCGCCCAGCGCGCTCACGAGGTTCGACGCTATCACCAGCAGCACGAACATAATGGCGAGGGTGGTGGCGAACGTGTGCGGGCTAGTGAATCCGCCGCGAACGTACAGCCATCGCAGCGCACTCTCGTGCACCGTCGCCTGCGGATCGGCCAGAGCGGCAAAGAAGGGTGCGATGGCGGCGATGCCCACGATCGCCGATGCGGCCATTGCCAGTGAGATGGCCTGCGCTACGAGAACCTGGTATCTCTGCCCGGGTGTGAGGATGCTCCAGAGCTCGCGCGCTAGAGTCATGATGGCGACCCGCCGATGGTCGGCGCGGGCCGTGTCGGTTGCGCGGAGCGGTGGCGGCGGCGCCAAGCGCCGACCCGCCGGCGGAGGGCTCGCGGCAGCAGGCAACGGACGATTGTTCCGGGCGCTTGCCGCCACCAGCGCGGATAACGCCAGGAATACCGTGCACTCGAGACGAGGGTAGCGAGCGCCTCGGCACGGCTCCCGAAGGTGGCCTGACTGCGAGCAAGTCCTGAGGCCATGTGAGCTCTCAGCTTGCGCAGCCTGGGCGCCTGCAGCACTCCGAGCTCCGTGCGCAGGAATTTCTCGAACACGCGCCTGCGGTCGCGCCAGGCAGTGACATCGTCTCCGGAATGCTGAGCGTGCCGACGCACCAGCGTCAGCACGCGCTCGACACCATCGATCTCGGCAATCGCCGCCAACCGGACCCAGAGCTCGTTGTCGTAGCACATCGTGAGGTTCTCATCGAACCCGCCGCTTTGCCGCAGCAGCTCCCGCTCGACGAGCACGCTTGGCTGCGCGATGACGATCGTCTCCTCCAACAGCTTCTCCAGGATCCAGCCTGAGGGCGCGGGCCAGTCTCTCGTGGCAGGCCGATACACGGGATTCCCACCGCCATCAACTAGCTCGAAACGCGTATAGCTCCAGCGGCGCTGCGGATGCCTGCGTAGCGATGCGAGCTGCGTGTGCAGTTTCTCCGGTAGCCAGAGATCATCGGAATCCAAGAACGCGATGAATTCGCCCTTCGCTTGCTGGATCGCGACATTGGTCACCACCGACGGCTTGCCCGTGTGGGCGAGCGAGATCACTCTGATCCGCGGATCATCGAGCGAGGTGAGATAGTTCCTCGTGCCGGGCCCGGAGCCGTCGTCCGCGATAACGAGCTCCCAGTCACTGAGTGTCTGTGCCAGTACAGACTCAATGGCCGGGGAGAGATATTCCAGCCGGTTGAACGTCGGCATAACGATGGACACGATGGGCGGCATTGGCGAGGAGGACTATCGCGCGTGCAGCACGCCGCGGTCGCCGCGTCGAGGAGCGGGACCAGGCGCTGGGCGAGCCCGCTGCACGATGTCTTGATACATCGCCGCGAGCTTCATTCCCAGGGCGCTGAAATCGAGCTCAGACTCAAAATGTGCGCGCACGGCCGCGCGCAGCTGCGGGCGCAGCCGCGCGGCGAGCGACTGGAGTGCGACGGCGAGCGCGTGAGCATCGTCGCAGGGCCAGAGCGCGCCGACGCGTCCCGCGCCGGTGAGCGTGCGAAACGAAGGGATGTCCGTGACGACGGGTGGCAGCCCGCAGGCGAGTGCCTCGATGAGGGAGTAACCGCTGCCTTCGCGATGGCTGCCAAGCACGAACATGTCCGCCGCGCGCATCAACTGCTCGATCTGCTGATGGGGACGAGGACCGAGCAGATGGACCGCCTGGCGCAGATGCGGATCATGGGCAATTTGCCGGCGCACCGCGTGCATCAGCGGCGCTTGACCGTAGCAGCAGTACAGCCGCAGTCTTGGCAGCGACCGCAGCGCGAGCCGAACGCCCTCGAATACGGTGAGAGGATCCTTGTTGCGATCGAGGTGACCCACCCACAGCACGCAGGGGTCGCCTTCGAGGCCCGTGGCTCTGCGCGCAGCGTCGCGGTCACCGGGCTCGAAGCGGCTCGTAGACTCGGGAATCTCGTAAAGACGTAAGCGTGCGTCGATTACCCGCGCGCTGAGGAACGGCTCCGCTTGCCGTAGAGAGCAAAAGGCAATGCCGTCCACACACGCCAATGCGCGGCGCCACGCGCCACGGTGCCACAGCCTCGGCGGGCGGCTGGCGTGATCCTGCACGATGATCGGAATGCCCGAGGTCGAACTCGCGAGTGTGAGGAGCTCTCGGGGGAACCCAAGGCCATGCACATGCAGGACGTTTGGGTCGAGCTCGCGCAGCAGCCGAGAGAGCGGCGAGACAGTGCCTAGCCCTGATTCACGGTCCCAGAGTGGCAAGAAATGAAAGAGGATATCGCCTCGCTTGACTGTCTCGGAGTGCTGGCTGGCCTGGACGACGGATACCCTTACGCCGCCTCGTGCAGCAGCCTCGGCTACGTCGACCATCGTGGGCCACGCATCGAGCAGCTGCGTCGGCGAACGCTCCTGCGGGTCCAGAAAGAAGCTCACCTGAGCGGCATGTAGGGGATCGCACGACATGGCCCGCTACAGGCTCAGGATGCGCGGATCCCATTGGCGAATGATTCTCCTCGAGACGCGCAGTTCCCACGGGTTACCGTAGCGCCGGAAGTGATAGCGCCAGCTGGCCAGCGTGCGCAGCGCGCGTTTGCCCCATGCCGAGGCTCGTATATCGATAATCGTCGGGAATCGGCACCCCAGTACGGTAGTGAAGTCCACGATTCGTCGACGCAGCCGCGCCGAGAGCCAGGGTGCGTCTTGATGGCACCAGTAGGCGAGCCATTCCGGTCGGGCCCACTCATCGGCGGTGCGCGGGAACACGACTGGCTCGCCGTCGCAGTCGCGCAGCTCGCTCGTGCGCGCCCCTGCGCCGTTCCCGCTCGTGTAATCAGCGGGTACGGGCGTGTACATGTAGATCATGACTTCGGTCGCCGGGTGCAGCCGTTTGATCGTGCGGATGAATTCGAATGTCTTCTCGGTCTCGCCCTCCGGGTCTTGCGGCGGAGCCAGCATGAACGACAGCTCCGGGACGATTCCGTGCCTGCGACATTGCTCCACTGCTGCGAGCGTTTGATCCGTGCGAGTGCCCTTGCGGATGTCATGGAGCAACCAATCACTGGGTGACTCCGCGCCGATGTAGGCCATTCGCAGCCGGCTCTTGCGCACCAGTGCCCACGAGCTTTCTGACAGATTCACAAGAGCGTCCGAACGAGCGAAGCACCACCAGGGCAGCTCGAACTTCGCGAGTACCTCCAAGAGCGGCACCATCTCGATCTCGCGATCGAAGAAGTTGTGATCGTAGAACTGAAGCGAGTCGGCGCCGAGGTGCTGCGTGAGGAACGTGAGATCGTCCGTCAGGCGCTGCGCCGGCGGCAGCGCGGTCTTACCGCGAAACATCGTTGCCACGCCGCAAAACGTGCAGCGGAAGCGACAACCCAGTGCAGCCTGATATCCGCTCGTATGCCGGCCGAGGTAGGTGCGCGGCAGATAGCGCCGTGGGTCTCCTAGAGACTCGTACGGTAACCGCCGGCCGAAGCTCGCGACGGAGAACGGTCGAGCGGCGTTGTGCACGAGTTCGCCGTTGCGGCGCCAGCTGAGTCCGCGAATCGCCGCGAGTGCATCGGTCTCGTGTCCGCCGCCGGTGTTGAGGAGCTCAGTCAGCGTGTCCTCCCCCTGCGATCGGACCGCATAATCAACGTATGGCACGCGCAGAGTCGCTGCGGGACACACGCTCGGAAACGCGCCGCCCCAGATGATCGGCAGGGAGGGCGTCGACTCGCGGATCGCCCTCGAGACGGCAATCGCCGACACCAGCTGCGGCCCGCCCATGACGGTGACGCCCACGGCGTCGAGCTCACGGGAACGCACTCGACTCACGGCGGTGTTGACGAACTCACGATCGATATTGCCGTCGAGGATCTCGCATTCGTGCGTGCCGTCGAGCGCTGCCGCGAGGCTCAATACGGCGAGGGGGTGTCGCGCGTGACGACGGCCCGTGATCGTCGGATTGATGAGCAGAATGCGTCTGCGCCTGCTCACGATAGTTTCTGAGCCGGAACCAGCCAGCGGGTAAACAACATCTCGACGGGCCAGCGATATTCGTGTTTCCTGCAGCGATAGCGTGCGAGCCGCTGCAGCGGTCTCTTGCTACGAGATGTGCGCTTCCAGGCGAGCTCGTGAAAGAACTTGAACCGTTCGATGAGCCGGTACTTGTCCGACGATACCCACGGACCGGGGGAGCCAGCCACGAAATCGAATTGTGACCATGCCTCGAGCGTCTCCGGCAAGCGGAAACCGCGCTCGACCGCCTCGTTCACGAGCTCGCTGCCGGGATAGGGCTTGAAGTAGAAGATGGGCGTCTGGAAGTCGGGGCTGAGCGAACGCAGCTGCTTGGCGCATTCGAGCGTCGCCTGAACACTGGCATCAGTCTCGTCTGGAAAGCCTACGATGAAGGGGAAATGGCCACCGATCTTGTACTTCAGCATTTTCTCCGCCGTCTGAAATACCTGTTCGATCCTGATATCTTTGCGGATGCGCTTGAGCATCTCGTTGGAGCCGGATTCCACTCCGACGAGCACGCGGCGCAAGCCGGACTGCTTGCATCTAGCCCAAATTTGCTCGGGCAGCCGCACGCCTTGATCGGCACGCATCGTGGCCGCCCAGGTAATCGACATCCCGGACTCTATGATGTGGTCGGCGAGTGCCTGCACGCGCTCGCGACGCGTGAAGAAGGTCTCATCCTGGAAGTTGACATCGTTGAAGCGGTACTTCTCCCACAGTTCCCGCAAGCGCAGCGCCATGCGCGCCGGTTCCAGCCCGACCCATTTGCGACCGTAGACGAAAGGATCGGAGCAGAACGCGCAACGGAAATTGCAGCCCTGGGAGGAGATGTAATCGAGTTGCCGCTTGCCCTTGAGCTCGAAGTAGCGCTCGACGGGAATTAGACCGTAATCATGCGCCCGAAACTTGTCCACGGGCGCAAGCGGGCGAGGCGGGTTCTCGTGGATCGTGCCGTCGGGCAGCCTAACGGTGCAGCCCGCGCAGCCCAGCAGCGTGCCGCCGGCGGCGAGCCGCGCGACAATATCGGCAAAGGTTATCTCTCCCTGCCCACGCACCGTCACGTCGACCGATCTTTCGCGAAGGCATTCGCGCGAGAACATCGAGGGATGCCATCCTCCCCACACGACCGGTAGGTCGGGGCGCGCACGCTTTGCGGCACGCGAGATGCGCAGCGCATCCTGGATGGGAGCGCCGGTGAGGACCGTGACGCCGAGACACAGCGCATCGTGAATGTGTGCAAGGACCGCTCGCTCCGGGTCCGGCTCCAGCCGCCCGTCGATCACCACGACTTCGTGAGTCTCCGGATCGAGCTCGGAGCCGACCGCGAGCAACGCCAGGGGCATGGTGAAGAACACCGCCTGCGGGTTGTAGAGCACCACCTTGTGCCGCCGGACACCCGACGCCCGAGAAGGCGTTCCAAGATCAATATGGGCGCCGGCGGCGCTCATTTGGACACGCTGCATCCCGCGGTGATCTTGAAGATCGCCAGACGCTCGTTAATGAAACGCCGCTCCGCTATCGCCGAAACCGCAAAGGCGTGCTTGTGAAACTCACGCAGGAAGCAGCCGGCGTCGCCGAACGTCGACAGCACCACGAGTGCGCAGCCGCCGGGCTTCAGTCGAGCACCTAGCCCTGCCGCGAAGCGCTCGGGCACGTCGGTCGAGCGCCACGCGCGATCACGATCATCGCGCGGCGGGCCGCGCAGGAAGGGTGGATTGAAGAAAATGAGATCGAAGCGCTCGCCCTGCACAGGATCAAACAGGTCCCCGTGCCGCACATCGATCCGGTCTTCGACGTTATTCAGCAGCGCGTTAAGGCGCGTGCAGCGCACCGCGGCGGGGTTGATGTCGACTGCGACGACATGTCGCGAGTATTGAGCCGCTCGCAGTGCGCAAACGCCAGAGCCCGTGCCCATGTCCAGTATCGCGAAGTGATCGTGTACCAGTTGCGAGTCAATCCGCGCAGAGAGAAATTCTCCAGTCCGAGGCAGCTTAGGATTGAACACACTCGGGACTATGAGCAGCGGCATGCCATGCACGCGCTCCAGAACGAAGTCGTCGTAGCGATCCTTGCCGCGGAGATGGTACACCGATGCGATGAGTCTGCCGGCGAGCTTGCTGAACAGCCGCAGATGCGCTGGCCTTCGGAGGAACCATTCGGAGGGTTCGCGCGGCTCGCATGCGACATCAAGCATGAGCATGGCTGCGACGGTTCAATGGCCGCTCAACGACGTTGGGAGATCGCGCCACACGGAACAGACGCAGCGCGCGCACTCGGGACGCTCGCGTGCGCGGATACGTGCGCGTAACTGCAGGGATGCGGGTGCATTCAGCACTTCCTCCAGATCGGCCCGTACGACCGCATTGGCAGGTCCAGGGATGAAGAAGCAGGGCTTCACGCTGCCATTGGCTGCGACCACCGCCGAAAACTCGGGCGCGTTGCAGCGCACCACGGGAAAGTCGCCGAGCCCGTTGGCGGCCCTGAAGTACTGCAGCAATCGGCGCATCTTGAGTGGGCTCTCCGCGATGAACTGCGAGCGGAACTCGTGAGCATACACCTGCTCCAGCTCAGCCAAGAGACCCTCAAATTCGCTCAAGTCATCCGCGTGCAGCGCGAGGTCGAGGCTCGAGGTCTCCTGGCGCGCGAACGCGTGCGGATTGGCCACGTCGACGGCCAGAAATGAGATCTGCCGCGCGCCGCACCCACGGGCGAGCGTGACGAACGCGAGCAGTTCGGGATAGTTAGCTCGCTGCAGGGTGACGCGCACCGTAACCCGCGCACCGGCAGCCGCGGCGGCCCGAATGCCGTCGCACACGGTGTCGAATGCGTCCAGGCCGCGAATCGCGGCATAGGTCGCGCGATTGGTTCCATCGAGCGACACCGTGATGGTGTCAAACAGGGCGGCAGCACGGCGCGCGTGCTTCGCGAGGGACAGCCCCGAGGTGAGCAGCCATAGCTTGAGTCCCCGGCTGCGCAACAGCTCGGCGATCTGCGCCCACTCCGCATTCAGCAACGGCTCGCCGCCCGAGATCAGGATCGCCTCCGTTCCGAGGCGTCCGAGGCTCGGCAACAGGCCTCGCACCGTTTCCAGGCTGAGGTCCGTGCGCCCGTACCGCCAGTAATCGCAGGTGATGCAGCGTGAGTTGCAGCGCTCGCTCAGATAGAGCGTCACCAGCGGCAGTTGGCTGATTGTCCCATTGGTATGCACGCTTGGCGGACAGTCTGTCGTGCGGCGCGGGAGCCCGCAAGGGCTACAAAAATCCCTTCGCTGATGAGTTGTCCCATCAGCGTCAAAGGTTCAAAGCCCCTAGTACCGGAAAGGCCAATCAGTGCAAGATGCCGCGCATGGAAGCCGCGCGAGGCCCGCTGCTGAGCGTTCTCGGCCTGCTCGGCGTCGCCGCCGCAGGGCAGGGCAATGCCGCCACCGGCGGTTTCGGCGGCTCGCTCGCGCTGACCAGCGACTATATCTATCATGGGATCTCCCAGACCTGCGGCGATCCCGCGGCACAGGCGGACGTGCACTTCTCGAGCTCGGGCGGTCGTGCCGCCTCGGAAGGATTCATCGGCCTGTGGGGGTCGGCCGGGCTCGGCGGCGAGGAGTGCGGCTCCTCGCGCGAGGTGAACATCTACGGCGGATATAGCTTCGCGATCGACCAGGACACGAGCGCGGCGCTGCTCTACACGCACTATGCGTATCCCGGGGGCTCCTACACGATCGAGCGCCTCGCGGGTCATCGTTACGACTACGACGAGGTGCAGGCGGTCTTTGCCTACCAGGATCGGCTTTATGTCACGCTGGCATGGACACCGAACGCGTTGGGCTACGGGTACGCGGGCCTTAACCAGAGTCGCAGTGCCTTCTCCTCCGGAGTGCAGCTGCACCAGCCGCTGCCAGCCTCCTTCACGCTCCTGGCGGGGGTCGGCTACGATGAAATCGCCGATCCGACCGGAGCCGGGTACGCATTCTGGAATATCGGGCTCGGGTATAAGCTCGGGGTGGTGGAGCTCGCGGTGTCGTTCTTTGACACCGCTGCACACGCCGAGCGGCTGTTCGGTCCGTACGTGGCCGGGGGTCGGGGCGCGGCGACGGCGATCTGGCGCTTCTAAGCTGGCGAGGTCACCATGAACTTGGCCGCGATCCGCAGGGACTTACTCGCATGCTCGATACTTCCAAAATGGCAGGACCAGCCGCACGAGCCGTGGCCGGGAATACCGCTGACTCAAGGCCCACGCTGATGGCGACTGAACGGGGCACGGGCTTGCGCGGCGACGCCAGCGGTGCAGCGCGCAATGAGCGCGAGCTTGCCCTGCTAAAGCGCATTGCGACGCGCGACGTCGCGGCCATGAACGAGCTGTATCACCTTTACCACCGGCGTCTCGCGCGCTTCCTCACGCGCCTCACGTCGCGTTACGAGTTGGCGGAGGAGATCATCAACGATACCTTCTGGGTCGTGTGGCAGCGCGCCGGAGACTTCCGCGGCGCTTCTCGAGTCTCGACCTGGATCCTGGGCATTGCCTATCGTCGGGCTCTGAAGACCCTGCAGCGCCAGCGTCCCGTGCTAAGCAGCGATGACGTTGCGGAGGAGCCCGTCGACGAGCCATGGCAGCGCGCTGAGCTCCGTGAGTGGCTCGGTGTCGCACTCGCGCGCCTGCCGCTCGAGCAGCGCATGGTGCTCGAGCTGGCGTACCACGTCGGACATTCCTGCGAGGAGATTGCCCAGATCATGCAGTGCCCTGTGAATACTGTGAAGACCCGCATGTTCCACGGGCGGCGCAAGCTCAAGTCGCTGCTGGTGGCACTCGGCGGGTCGGCCTGAACGGGGGTATTTGAGCGTGGACGGCGAACACACAGATACGGATTTGCACGAGCACAGCGCCCGGCTGCTTCCCTGGCTGGTGAACGGCACGTTGGACGCGGAGGCCGCCGCCACGGTGCGTGCGCACCTGGCCGAGTGCGCGCAGTGCCGGGCGGATTTCGACTCGCAGGTGCGCTTGTGCGAAGCGATGCGCAGCGAGGGACCGCTCGTCTTTGCCGCAGAGCCCTCGTTTCAGAAGTTGATGGCGCGCATCGAGGCCGGCGAGCAAGCGGTCGCGCCTGTGGCGGCCGGCCGTACGCGGCGCCATCGGAGTGCGCGGCGCATGCCCGCCGAGCACGCCGAGCACGCTGAGCACGCTGAGCACGGCATGGGAACACGCACGCGGCAGCGCGAGCAGCGGCGTGTTCTGCGTGCGCCTGCCATCGTGCGCTGGCTCGCAGCTGCAGTCGTGATCGAGGCGCTCGCGCTAAGCTTTGCGGCCTGGATGTGGCACGCACAGGACAGCACCGCCGCGCCCTATGTGACCCTCACCTCGCCGGCACCCTCCTTCGGTAGCGGCGCGCACGCACGCGTGGTGTTCAAGTCCGGAATGACTCTCGATGAGCTCGCGGCGCTGCTGCGCAGCACAGGTGCCCGTATTGTGGACGGCCCCACGGAGGCCAACGTCTACACTCTGGGCTTTGCGCCCCCGATCACGGCGACGAACGGACTCAGCCAGCAAGTGGCCCGGCTCCGAGCCAGCGAGTTCGTGCTGTTCGCCGAGCCGGTGTCGGCCGGCAATCCTTCCCCGTGAAGCCAGGCACACTCGCCGCTGCCATCACGCTCGTTGCGATGCTCGCCAGCGCGTGCGCGACCCAGGGCGCGGTACGCTCCGCGCCGCCGGTTCCGGCCGAGGCGCGCGCGGATCCCTCGCACTACCTCGTGGTCACGGTGCGTAACGATACGCGTGCTCGCGCTGTGCGGCCGGGCTCGACGCCGCGAGGCTACGACACGGTCCGACAGTACGGCCCCACCCCGGAAGCCCTGGCGGATGTGCACGCTCTCGAGCACGACTACGGCCTGCGGCAAGTGTCGGCGTGGCCGATCGCGAGCCTGCACGTGCATTGCATCATGTTCGAGCTGCCAGCCGATGCGAGTCGCCCAGGCATGCTCGCCCGGCTTGCGAGCGATCCGCGCGTCGAGTCGGTGCAACCCCTCAATGAATTTGCCACGCAGGCGATGGTCGCCTCGAGCGACCCGCTCCCGGGACCGGGCTCGGCCGCGGCCGGCGACGAGCCCATGCCCTACAACGATCCTTACGCGAGCCTGCAGGTGAGCTTGCGCGAACTCGGGGTGGTGCAGGCGCAGCGTCGCTCGCGCGGGGCCGGAGTGCGGATCGCCGTCATCGATACCGGCATCGATTTCTCCCACCCGGACATCAAAGCGCGCGTCATAGAGACGCACAACTTCGTCGATGCGAACAGCGGCCAGTTCCAGAACGACCGGCACGGTACCGAGGTCGCCGGCGTGATCGCCGCCGTGGCCGACAACGGTCTGGGCATCGTCGGCATTGCGCCCGAGGCGCAGGTGATTGCCTTGAAGTCATGCTGGCAATCGCCCGATGCGGTGCGCTCACTCTGTAACAGCTTCACGCTCGCCGAGGCGCTCGAAGCCGCCATCGTCGCTCACGCCGACGTGATCAATTTGAGTCTCGCCGGGCCGGCTGACCCGCTGCTGAGTAGGCTGGTGGATCAGGGCACGCAGCAGGGCATTCTGTTCGTCGGCGCCGTACCTCCCGAAGGCGCTGCCAACAGCTTTCCCGCGGGGCTTGCCGCCGTGCTGGCGGTCGAGGCGGCCGAGAGCAGCTCGGGGAACCCGCAGCACCTGCATGCGCCGGGTCGCGAAGTGCTGACGCTGGTGCCGGGCGGACACTACGACTTCGCCTCGGGTAGCTCGCTCGCGGCAGCGGAGGTCTCGGGAGTGCTCGCGCTGCTGCTGGCCGAGCATCCACACCTCTCTGCGGCACAGGCGCGTACGCTGCTCGCGCGCACCTCACGGCGCATCGAGACTTCCTCCGGTACGCTGACCAGCATCGATGCGTGCGCCGCCCTGTCGCAACTGCTGTCGGATGGGAATGGCTGCGCCGGCTCGCCAAGCTCGATGGCGTCCGTCGGCGACAAATCCTCCGCCGGGCGCTGAACGGAGCTGAGCGCCGCACGCGTGCGCGGGCGCGCGCGAGGCCACCGGGCGTGTGCGCCGCAAGGCTCACGTATACTCCATGCGGTGCGTCCAGATCCCTCGTCATGACGATCCTCGTGGGCCTCTCCGGCAGTCTGCGGCGCGGCTCCTACAACTCCGCGGTGTTGCGTACGGCCGCGACGTTGATGCCGAGCGACAGCACGCTGCAGATAGAATCGATCGCGGGCATTCCTCTCTATAACGCGGACGACGAGCAGGAGCATGGCGTGCCGCCCGCCGCCGTGCAGTTGAAAGAGGCGATCGCGCGCGCCGACGGTCTGCTGATCGTCACGCCCGAATACAACAACAGCATTCCGGGCGTGACCAAGAATGCGATCGACTGGCTCACGCGGCCCGCGAGTGACATCCCACGCATTTTCGCCGGACGTCCGGTTGCCCTCGCGGGTGCTTCCCCCGGACACTTTGGCACCATTCTTTCGCAGAACGCCTGGCTCTCGGTGTTCCGCACGTTGGGAGTGAGTTTCTGGTCGGGCGGCCGCCTGCTCGTTCCAGAGGCTGCCTCAGTCATCGGCGCGGATGGGCAGGTGAGCGATCCCAAGGTGCGGGAGGCCCTGCGCCAGTTCCTCGCCGGCTTCGTGGATTTCGTCCGCTCCCGCGCCGCGCTGCGGCACGCTCCAACGTGAACTGCCTGCGTGCGCTGGCGAGCGCGGCGCTCGTGCTGAGCGCCGCAGCGCACGGCACGCGCGCGCTGGCTGACACGCCCTGCGATCGCCCGTGCCTGGAAGGATTCCTCGACCGCTACCTGAACGCGCTCGTGTCCCGGGATCCCACGCAGCTCCCGCTCGCACCCGGCGCCAAGCTGACCGAGAACGGTCAGCTTCTGGAGCCGGGAGATGGCCTGTGGGGCACGATCGATGCCTTCGGCAGCTATCGCCTCACGTTTGCGGACCCGGGGGCGCGGGAGGTGGGATACTTCGGCACCATCAAGGAGAGCGCGCGCGAGCAAATTCTCGGCGTGCGTCTGAAGGTCGAGCACGGCGCCTTGAGCGAGATGGAGACCTTCGTCGTGCGACCGAAGCCGGGATTCGTGTTCGGCGCGCCGCAGGATCTGAGCCTCGATCCGCTGCTCGTGCAGCCGCTGCCGAGTGATGCGCGCCGCCCGCGCGCCGAGCTCGTGCGCATCGCCAATTCTTATTTCGAAGGTCTGCAGAAGGCGACCGAGACGCTGACGCCCTTTGCCGCGGACTGCCAGCGCATCGAGAATGGCGTGGTCACGGCAGGCAATACCGACCCGGCAGCGACGCTGAAGATGTGGCGACTGGGCTGTCACGCGCAATTCGCCACGCACTTCTCACAGTTCATCACGCAAATTAGGGACCGGCGCTTTCCGATCGTCGACGAGGAGCGCGGCCTGGTGCTGGCCCTCGTGTTCTTCGATCACGG
>Ga0335077_10004997_pt1 | contig 16211 bp, 12 predicted proteins | sample Lox_Sample_31_FD_207151 | JGI IMG/M metagenome (GOLD analysis project Ga0335077, IMG submission 207151) | Soil microbial communities from Loxahatchee National Wildlife Refuge, Florida, United States - Lox_Sample_3.1 | ecosystem: Environmental > Terrestrial > Soil > Wetlands | place: USA...
CGATGCGGCGCAGAAAGTTTTCCAGCAGGGCCACGTCGAACACCGGTTGGGTGACGGCGTATTCCGCCCCAGCCTCCACTTTGTATTCGAAGCGGCGGATCTCCTCGTCGAGGTTGGGAACGCCGGGATTGGCTCCCACCCCGATCACGAAGCCCGCCGCCGTGCCGATGGGATTGCCGCCAAGATCGAGGCCGTTGTTCAGATTGTGTGCCAGGTTGACTAGCCCGATGGCATCCACATCGAAAACCGCGGTAGCATCAGGGTAGTTGCCCATCTTGGGCGGATCGCCGGTGATGCAAATCAGGTTGCGAATGCCGGTGGCGCTCGCGCCCAGCAAGTCCGACTGGATGCCGAGCACGTTGCGGTCGCGGCAGGTGTAATGCAACACTGCTTCGATGCCGACCTGTTGCTGGATCAGGATGGCCAGCGCCTGATTGCTCATCCGTGCTGAAGCGCGCGGGCTGTCGGGAATATTTACCGCGTCCACGCCCACCGACTTCAGGAACCTCGCCCCCTCGAGCTCGCGAGCGATGTTGGTGCCCTTCGGCGGAACGATCTCCACCATGGTGACGAATTCGCCGGCCGCGATCTTGGCGCCGAGCTTGGAGCGCTCGCGAATGGGTGGACTGGCAACCACCGATTCTCCCTTAGGTGCGGACGGCACCACCGTGGCCGCAGCCTTAGCGCCGCCCATCCGTAGCGCCGATTTCATCCACCGGATATGTTCCGGAGTGGTCCCACAGCAGCCGCCCACCAATTGCACACCCGCCTCCAGAAACTGGCGGGTGTATTCCGCCATGTATTCCGGCGAACACAGATAGATGTTGCGGCCCTCGACCGCACGCGGCATGCCGGCATTAGGCTGCGCCGAGAGCGGCTTGCTCGTCACCCGGCGCACACGCTCCATGGCATCCAGCATGACCACCGGACCGACGCTGCAATTGCAGCCCACCACGTCGGTATCCCACTCGTCGAGCTTGGCGGCAAAAGTCTCAGGGCTCGAGCCATCGAGACAGTTGCCGTCTTCGTCGATGGTCACCTGCGCTACCACCGGGATCGCCGCGTTCACCTCGCGGGCCGCGAGGATGGCCTGATGCAGTTCGTCCAGGTATCCCATGGTCTCCAGAATCAGCAGGTCCACGCCGCCCTCGACCAGCGCGGCGATCTGCGCCACAAAGGCAGCCCGCGCCTCCTCGCGCGAGGTCTTGCCCAGCGGCTCGATGCGGATACCCAATGGGCCCACCGATCCAGCGACGAACGCCTGCGTGCCCTTCTTCGTGGCCTCGTTCTCCACCGCTTCGCGCGCCAGCCGCGCCCCGCCCAGATTGACCTCGCGCACCTGCCGCCCCAGGCCGTGACGCTCCAGGCGGTAGGCATTGGCGCCGAAAGTGTTGGTTTCGATGATCTCGGCGCCAGCCTGCAGGTACTCCTGATGAATGCCCCGGATCAGGTCAGGCTGGGAGACGTTCAGTTCGTCATAACAGCGATTGATGAAAATGCCCTTGGCGTAGAGCAGAGTGCCCATGGCGCCGTCGCACAAGACGGGCCCCTGGCGCAGGCGGGAGAGGAAATCATTGGCCATTGTGTATTGCAGGATATCGAATCCGCGCGGAGTAGGCCAGCGAATCGGTTAGGCCGGTGAGTGTTCGGAAAAGCTAAGGAGGTGTAGAGACGCAGCCGGCTGCCGCGTCTCTACCATATATGCCTATCGCGCCGGGTTGGTGGCTGCTACCTTCTCCGTGGCCTGCTTGTCGCTGACGCGCGTCAAGTAGGGATACACCGGCGTGACCTCGAAGAACATCTTCTCCCGCGCCGAGAGCAGCGCCACCGGCTTGGCTTTGGACATCTGCGCCCGATCGTTCCACGGATCGACCTTGATGCGCGCTCCCATCGGCAGGGCCGCGATCTGGTCGACCTTGTTCATCTCGAGCGATGGCGCCGAAGCGATCAGGTCGGACATGCGGGGATTGCTGCCCATAGTGAGGCCGTTGCCCAGGTGAGCCCGAATCAGGTTGGGCAGCGCCGGGCTCCGCTGCTGCAAGGCACGCATGAACAGTCCCGCATTCGCAAGTTGGTCTTTGTAAGGTGAGTTTTTGAGCAGCTCCAGCGCCTTGGCGTCCGCCTCCTGCTCCTGGGCCGGGGTATGGCTCAGGGTCAGGTGCGTAAAAGTCTGCTGCTCGTTGAACAGCATTTTGTCGCTGAAGCCGTACATGGCGCTTTCACCATGCGCCAGGAGAATGTGCGCCATCTCGTGCGCCAGCACCGCCGCCAGGGTGGCCTCGTCGGGCAGCACGTCGAGCAGGCCGCGGCTCATTACGATAGTGTGGCCGACGCTGAAAGACTCCAACGGTGCGGTCAGCAGCACCCGGCACTGGATCTCCGGTTGTATATCGACCTTGTTGGTGATGGCAATATTGTTCACCACCGTCTCCAGCACCTTATCGACTTCGCCGTCATGCGCCAGCAGACCGACGCGCTCCAGCTTGTCCAGCACGTTCTCCTCGGACTGCCGCGCCCACATACGCTGCGACTGCACTGGAGAGAGGTCCTGGTTGTTGTCGCTCTTGTCCTTCACCGTGGGGGCCGGGTCCACCAGCACCTCGGTCAGTTCGTCCTGGCGTCCGCGGCTGTGCACGTTGTAGGCCCAGAAGCGGGTCTGCGCCTTGAACCACAGGCGTTTGTGTGGCATGGAGTACTTCATGTCCTGCTCTTCCGAGTAGGAATAGGCCGGCAGCCATAGGTTGGGACCCATGTTCAAGCGCCAGCTATCGAAGTGGAAGTAGTAGCCGAAGCGCGGCCGCGGCACGAACGTGCCGTTGAAGCGGACGATGTTATAGTCCTGGTCTTCGACCCATAGCCGTCCCAGGAAGCGCCCCTGACCGGTGTTCTTGCGCGGCACTACGTCGAACACCAGACAGCGCACGTCACCCAGGAACTCGCGGCGCACGAACGCGAAGTCGTAATGCGCGGTGTCCAGCTCACTCTCATCGGGGGAGACCACGGCGAAGCCGGCGGCGTTGTATTTCATCCCTGTCAGCGGCCCGAACATGCGGTGCAACCAGCCGCTGTGGTCGGGCACGAAGCTGGCAGTGCTGGCGCCGCGGCTCAGGTCCAGCCGCCCCAGGAAATAGGTGTCGCCCGAGGGCACTTCGCCCAGTTCGGCATCGGGCTTCATGTCCTGGAGATAGGTTTCCACCATGGGAGTGTAGTTGCGCATGTTCTGTGAGAACTGCGTCTCCCGCTGGTTGATGCGGCTGATCACCTGGTCAAACGATGACGGCTGGCTAGCCCCGGCCCACGCCGGCGCCACCACCACCAGCCACAACAAGCTCGTGATACCCCACCCTGTTCTGCGCATAACGTCCTCGGTTCTCGTCTTCGTGCGATCTGATTTCCGCTACGCCAACTGGAAAATGATGTGCAACGTGGCGTTTGAATCCACAGACTGTCCCTCGCGCTGCGCGGGCTTGAACTTGATCTGCTCGGCGGCGCGTACTGCCTGCTCATCCAATCCATGTCCCAATCCCTGCACGACTCGGATTACGCGTACCTCGCCTGTGGCCGTGAACAGCACCTCCAGGCGAACCTCGCCTTCGATCTTCAGCTTCCTGCCTTCGTCGGTATACTTCGGTTTCGGTTTGGACAAGATCTCGACCGGAGTGGTGGGCGGTTCTTTGGCCGCAACCTTCTTGGGTTGTGCATCTGGCGCCGGAGTGGAATCGGCAAAGCCTGAGGGCTTCACGCTGCCACTGGTTACGCCCTTCGGACCACCGACGGCCATGCCATTCCCGAATCCCGCGCTGGCTACTACGCCTGGAGTTCCCTTGGCCCCTCCGGTGCCATTGCCGCGTCCCGGACCCGAGGGCAGCTCCCAGGCACCGAAGCCGTTGATGTTCACTGCGCGTCCGTTGGTCTCGCGCGTGGGCACGCCGTTGGGATCGCCAAAGCCGCCGGTCTGCACCTGCGCTGCCGGACGATTGGTCGTGGGCATCGCCGAACTGCCGGTGGAAAAAGTGTTGGTCGCAACTGCCTTGACCACGGGGCGGGCAGTGGGCAACTCGGGCAGGCGCACGGCCGAGTTCTTCAGCTCCGGCGCTTGCACTTCGGACTCATGTTTCTTGGGCTTGGGCAGCGGCGGAAGCGTAAGAGCGGCGGTCACCGGCGGCTCCTCCGGCAAAGGCTTGATGATCTTCGGCGCCAGGTGTGGATTCACCGGCTGCGGAGTCTGCGGAACCGGAGGCTCATACGGCACCAGACTGGTGATCATGTAGTGCCGGGGAAGTTCCAAGTGCGCTGGGTAGATCAGGTTCAGGTTGATCACTAAGAACAGTGCAACTGCTTGCACACTATAGCTGCTCAGAAACAGTGTCCAGCGTGACTTGGGCTCAGGAAGCGGACTAAACAATACCTTCATGCGTTCTCCGAACTGTGCGGTTTCGCCAGCAGGGGAGTGGGGACCTCCACGCCGCATGTTGTTGAAACCAGTCGGGAACGTCAGCTTAGCATCGTCTCCGGCCGGTTCTGCACGTCGTTGCCCTTTGGTTTTGTTGACTCTTGTGGTGCGCGGTACCCCTTGCACGTGAACTTCCGCACCGACAGGTTTGAGCTATGTTCGCAGAAACACATAACTCCCGGCCTAGTTGCGAAGCCCATCCTCGACCAACCGGAGGTGAATGTGTGAAATCCTCTACCCCATTTTGGGCACAAGTTCCCCATTGGGATAAACGAAAAATCGCGGACCTCAGGCCTCAAAATGGGCCAGAGTTCCGCGATATTGGCCTTAATTACTGGTCACCGGCTGATTCCCGGCGCGACTCGAAACCAGCCTGCCGCAGAGATCATTCCACGCGCTCGGCCTCGAATAGCTCGTGCCACGCTCCTTACCTGCCCAGGAGCTCGCCCGCGCTCTCCTCGTGATCACTGACCTCGATGGCAGCTTGACCTGTGTGGCGATTAGATGTGAGCAGCGCCAGAAACGCTGCCCCGCTGACAAGAATTCCGCAGCAGGACAGCGGCTCCGGTAACCACTCTGGCGGCCGACAAGGTTACTGCCGATAGTCCGCCCGTGCGATGATACGAGACGGGATGCGGGGAAAAGGAGATCGGCGCCATGCGCAGATGGTACTTACCTCTGACGGTGCTCGGGTTAGCGAGCCTGGGAGCTTTGATCCTGACCCAACGCGGCCGCCAGGCCTTAGGCTGGTTGGCGGATAACTTCGACCGGGTAGATACGCTCCTGCCGTGGAACGAAACCGAGCGCGAGCTGGAGCGTCTGCGGGCCGCGGTCAACCAACTCGCTCGCACTCTCGAGACCGCGGGCTGAGCTTTTCTTTGACAAACTGCTGATGCCTTGTATTGCCTGAGGCGCGGTTACCGTGACTAGGGATTGGCTGCGCCAGCCAGCTGCGGAACCTCCGCGACGCGGAAGACCTGGGAGTGAACCTGCACGCGCACGCTCTCCCAGATACTCTGGGGCATGGTTAGAAATACCCTGACAATTACAGGGTCGAATTGCCTTCCCGACCAACGCTCAATCTCTTCGCGAGCCGCCTGGTAGCTCTGGGCGGCACGGTAGGGACGGTCGGAGGTGATGGCGTCCAGCGTGTCGGCAATGGAGAAGATCCTGGCCCCCAGCGGAATCTCTTCGCCCTTGAGGGCGCGCGGATATCCGGTGCCGTCCCAGCGCTCCTGGTGCGCGTACACGATCTCGGCCGCATCTTCGAGAAACGGAATCTTGCACACCATCTGGTAGCCGCGCAGGCAGTGCTCGCGCATGATGAGGACTTCGTCCGGCGTCAGCGGCCCGGGCTTGCGCAGCACCGAATCGGGGATGGCCATTTTGCCGATGTCGTGCAGGAAGGCGCCGTGGGCGATGGTCTCCACGTCTTTGTCCGGCAACCGCATGGCCCGCGCGATGGCGATGGTGAACGCCGTCACCCGCTTGGAGTGTCCTTCCGTCTCCGCATCCTTCAAATCGAGCGCGTCGCCCAGCGCTTCCAGCATCATGTCGTGCGATCTTTTCAGGTCGGCGTTGGCGCGCTGCAGGTCGGCGAGCGCCCGCCGCAATTTCTCCGTCTGCTCTTGTACCCGCGACTCCAGGTGCAACACCAGGTCACGGTTTTCCAGCTTCAGGCGCCGGTTTTCCAGGGCCCGCTTCACCGTGTTCAGCAACTGCTCGCGCTCGAAGGGCTTGAGCACATAGTCGTAGGCGCCGTTGCGGATGGTGTTCAGCGCTTCCGAGATGTCATTTACCGCAGTGACCATGATCACGGGCATGTCGGCGTGGCGGGGAATTTCCTTGGCGTTCGCCAGCAGGACGTCGCCTCGCATCTCCGCCATCATCATGTCGGAGAGCATCAGCGCAAACTCCTCGCCCGAGTCCAGCAGGGCGAGAGCTTCCTTTCCGGAGGCGGCGGGAGTACAGGAGTAACCGGCTGCTCCCAGCATCGAGCACACCACCTCACGAATGGACTCCTCGTCGTCCACCACCAGAATGCGCTCTTGGGTCGCCGGATCCCGCACCGCGGGCTCATTGTACACGGTTTACCTTTAAGGCATCCCCAGAAACTGCAACCCCGGCGGCAGAGATGTTCCATGCTATACAACTGGCAAGGATGATTGCGCGCGCGCTGGCTGCGTCCGACGGGCTCCAGTTCGGGTTCGATAACCTGTTCCCGGAAATTTCCGTGGTCCTGCTGCTGCTGGTTACGGCCCTGTTGCTGTACCGCAACCTGCGCGAAAAAGGCCGGCTGCGCTCGCAGCAGCAGTGGGCCGATACCCTGGATTCACTCGGAGATTGCATCTTGGTGCATGATGATGCCTTCCGCATCATCAAAGTGAACCGCGCCCTGCTGACGCGGCTGGGCCGGGAATCGGCGGCAGTGCTCGACCGCTCCTGCGAGGCTGTGCTGCCGCGCCTGCAGGTGTGGCAAGACTGCCCTTACTGTCGCGGCCAGTTCTTGAGCCAAGGCGAGGCTGCCGACCCGGCGCTGGGCGGCTTCTCGCAAGTCTCAACTTCTTCCTATGTGGAAGCCGCCAGCGGCCGGCGCGGCACTCTGCACGTGGTCCGCGACATTACCGAACACCGGGCGGCCGAGGAGCGCTATCGCCTCTTCTTCGAGCGCGTGCAGGAGGGTGCATTCGTCTCCACGCCCGAGGGCAAGCTGCTCGACTGCAACCAGGCGCTGGTCAGCATGCTCGGCTACTCCAGCCGCGAAGAGTTGCTGGCCGTGGACATCACGCGCGACCTCTACCTCTCGCCCCAGCAGCGCAGCGATGCTTTGCGCCACATTGAAGGCCAGGATTACATCCGCAACTTCGAGGTGACGCTGCGCCGCAAGGACGGCACGCCTCTGCACGTGCAGGAAAGCAGCTTTGCCATCCGCGATAGCTCCGGCGCCGTGGTCCGTTACCAGGGCTTCCTGCTCGATGTCAGCGAGACCAAGCGTGCCGAAGAAGACATGCGGCGCCGCAACCGCGAACTTTTTGCCTTGAACTCGATCGCGGTAATCGCCAACCAATCGCTCGACCTGGAGGAAATCCTGCGCCTCACCTTCAACCAGGTCGTGGAACTGTTCCGCGCCGATACCGGAGCCGTGTACCTTTTCGATGACAAAAGCCGCAAAGCGCGCCGCCGTGCCGCCTTTGGACACGTCAGTTCGCCGCCGCTGATGGAACTTGAGGTGTCGCAGGAATTCTGGGAGCGCCTGCAACGCTCGCGGCCGCCGCTGATCACCCGTCAGCATCTTCCCGAGCTGCCAGAGGTGGTTGCCGACCTGGTGCGCCGCGAGGGGCTGAAGTCCTGGATGTGGGCGTTGCTCTGGACGCAGGACCGTGCCGCTGGCGTACTCGGCATCAGCAGCCGCACTCCGCGCGATTTCACTGCCACGGACGAGAACCTGATGATCGCCATCAGCCGCCAGCTCGCCAACACCATCGAGAAGGTGCGCCTTTACCAGGAGACGCGCCGCGCTTACGACGACCTTACCCTCACCCAGGAGCAGCTACTGCAGAGTGAGAAGATGTCCGCGCTCGGGCAGATGATTTCCGGCGTCGCCCACGAGCTGAATAATCCGCTGACTGCGATTCTCGGATACGCCCAGTTGCTGGAAGACGAGCCGCTCGAACCCCGCCATCGCGAATACCTGGACAAGATCTTCAAGCAGGCTCACCGCACCCACCGCATCGTCCAGAATCTGCTCTCCTTCGCCCGCCAGCGCAAACCGTTCAAGCACCTCCTCGATCTGCGGCGGGTGCTGGAAGACACGCTGGCGCTGCGCGATTACGACCTGAAGGCCAGCAACGTTACCATCGAGCTGGAGATCCCGGCCACCCTGCCGCAGGTCTTCGGCGACGCTCATCAGCTCGAGCAGGTTTTCCTCAACATCGTAAACAATGCTCTGGACTCGATGCTGGAACAGGCGCGGGGCGGGCGGCTGCGCCTGCGTGCCTTTCTGGAGCACGATCAGGTCGCGGTGGAGTTTCACGATAGCGGCGCCGGCATCCGTGATCCCAAGCGTATCTTTGATCCTTTCTACACCACCAAGCCTGTGGGGAAGGGCACTGGGCTGGGGCTGAGCATCTGCTACGGAATCATCAAGGCACACGGCGGCGAGATCCTGGCCCGCAATCATCCCCAGGGTGGCGCCGTATTCCAGGTGCGTCTTCCGGTGGCGAACCAGGCTGTCCAATCGCACGCCGTGGCACGGCCCTCCGCTTCAAGCGTGCGGCTGCGCGGGCGCATTCTGCTGGTGGACGACGAAGAGCCCATCCTCGAACTGGAGCGCCAGGCCCTGGCCTTTGCCGGCGCCGAGGTGGTCGGCGTCATCAGCGCCGAGGATGCCATCCGCCGCCTTCAATCCGAGAGTTTCGAGGCGGTCATCGCCGACGCCGGCATTGCCGGCGGTACCACGGCGGCCGACCTCCATCGCTGGATTGCCATCAATCGTCCCGGCCTCGAAAAGCACCTGGTGCTGGCTGCCTCCAGCCCCGGCGACCCGGAACTGCGCCTCTTCGTGGAGCAAACCCGCATCCTGTGCATCGCCAAGCCCTTCACCGTTCCGGAATTTCTCGACTTGGCGCGACGCGCCCTGGAAGCCCGCGATGATTCTGGGGTTACCGAGCGCTCTGCAATTTTTACCTAGGAGCGGTAACGCCGGGCATCCAAATCGTGCCTCGGTGCATCTTTAGCCGGCTTCGAGGCAGGCTCAATCCTGATTGGCGGCCACTTTCCTTTGTATTTCCATGCATCTGCGGATTGGTAAAGATTCGTAAACACTAAGCGTTTCGAAGGTGCTTGGGCAGGGCGATTGCAACGCGAAACCCTGCAGTGGGGATCGGAGCCTTCGGCCGAGGGGCCTGGGAGTGGTGGCCAATTTGTGCCTCTCAGGCGTCGCCATCATTTACCAGATTTAGCGGCGAAACTCCCGGCGGGATTGCGGGTTTAGCAAGACAAGAGCCTCTGTCGGTGGGGGATTCTTGTTCCGACTTTGGCGTCGTCGGTTCCGTGGTGGGACAGGTTAGGTCCGACGCCAGTCAGTCCTCAACGAACTTTAAAAGGGGGCACCATGGCAGCGCGAATCCAGGAAGCCAAGCTCACCGGTTTTTCCGCCTGTAGCTCCAGGCTTGAGGCGCGGGCTGAGTCCTACGAGGAGGCATTCGAGGGGAACCGCCATCGTGTCTATTCACTCGCCTTCTGGATGACCGACAACGAACTGGCCGCCGAGGAGCTGACGATAAGCACATTTTGCCGGGCTTTCGGGCTCAATCCCAACCCCGACGCCGAGAGCGTAGACCGCGCGCTGGTAGCCGAGTTGCGCGAATTGATGCCGATTGGTCCGCTCACCCTGCAGTGCGATCCGTGCGCGCAGGTGGCCGGATTGCGGCGAAACGCCAAGCGCGTGGAACTCGAACGCGCCGTGGTTCAGTTGCCGGCCACCGAGCGAATGATATTTCTCCTGCATGACGTCGAGCGCCGTGAGCACGCTCTCATCGGCCGCATCCTCGGGCTGAGCGTGCAGGAATCGGCTTACGGGCTGCACCAGGCCCGGTTGCGGTTGCGTGAGATTCTCGCCGCCTTGGCCTGATTTGATTTCTATCTCCTCTCTCCACACTCGCCCCTCGAAAGAGGGGCTTTTTTTTTGCAGGAAGTATGGAGTGGCAAACCGGGGAGTCTCTTGCTTACCCCCTACCCCCTCTGCCTGCTGCTCTTCCTTGAGGCCATGTCCCGAGGTGCCCGGGGTATCCGGATAGTTTCTGTCCACGATGCGATTTGCGCGCTAGGCTAACTCAAGCCTCGGTGTAGCACGCCTATCGCGCACCGCGAAGGGAATACGCTCCACGACTCGTATCCAGCCAATACGCATCCCAGGATTTGCGTCGCTGATCGCGCTGCTGATAGCAGCAGGCGCTGGCGCACCGGTTTGCGCGCAATCAGTTGTTCCGACCAGTACGCAGCCGGCGCGTTCGCTCCCCGCCAAGGTGACTAGCTCGTCCCCAGTAGCTATCGAGCCGCAGATCGTGCTGCGCAATGTCACTATCGTGCACGGCAAGACGTCGATCGAAATCCACATGGACGCCAGCGGCCCGCTCACACCGGTGGCCAGGGTGCTTTCCCAGCCGGACCGCATCGTCATCGACCTGCCGGACGTGGGCTACACCGATAGCCGCCGCCTTCCCGTCAATGCCGGAGATGTGCTCGGAGTGCGTATGGCGCTGTTCCATGCCGATCCGCCCGTGACCCGCGTGGTTGTGGATTTGGCCCACCCGCGCGAATACCGGCTAGTGTCCGTGGGTGACCGTGTGACCGTCGTCATCGAGACCGGCGACGTACCGGCCAGCGCGACCGCACCTGCAGTGGAGAAAGCAGTAAGCGCGCCTGTGCCGGGCCCGGCTCTGCTCCCTCCCACGCCGCCGGCGGACACTCCGCAGGTCTCGGCGCCGGCTACCCAGGAAACGCCGCCGCCACCGATCGTGCCGGCAGAGGCTCCCGCGCAACCGCCAGCCAAAGCGGCGCCCGTCCCGACGGCGCAACCTCCAGCGCCTACGGTTTCGACGGAGATGCCTCAGGTGGCAAGCATCGCCGTCCCTCCGGCCCACCTGTCCCAGGCCGCGGCCGAGGATGAAACCACTCCCCATCAGGCGGCCAAGGGCAATAAGCCGGGCGTGCTGAGCAATGTTACGGTGTTGCGTGGGAAAGATGCCGTTGAAGTGCACATCGAGGGCACCAAGCCGCTGCGGGCTTCAGCCTCAACCCTCAACAACCCGGAGCGCATCATCATTGACCTGGCCGATACGCGCCTGCCGCGCCCGCGTCACATTCCAGTCAACGCCGCGGACGTGCAGGCCGTCGATTGTTCGCTCTACCTTGTGAACCCGCTGGTGACACGAGTGGTCGTAAACCTCGCCCATGCCCATCCCTACCACGTGCTGACCTACGGTAGCTCACTCATCGTGAGGATCGAGACGGAGGAGATCAAGGCCGCTGGCTCCCCGCCGGTGCGGTAAGGCCGAAAGCCCGAGATGCTTTAAGCTAAAGTCTTCCGCAGTCGGTTGCGAATCAGCATCCCCGGATTATGAAAGACCGCTCGCTGACGTTGTTAACGGTCCTCGATTTGGCGGGGACGCTCCTTTTCGCTATCGAAGGTGCGACGACGGCTATCGGTGGCAACCTTGATTTGCTCGGTCTCATGGTGTTGGGGTTTGCTACCGCGCTGGCTGGAGGCATAATCCGCGATCTCCTGATCGGCGCCGTTCCGCCCAGTTCATTGCGTGATTGGCGATACTCCGCTCTGGCACTCCTAGGTGCCGTATTGGCCTTCTTCCTGCATCGTTCTGTTCAGGCCATTCCCAATGACATCCTCACCGTTCTGGATGCTGCGGGCTTGGCGATGTTCGCAATTGCGGGCGCCGAGAAGGCTCTGGTCTACAAGATGCACCCGCTTGTCGCCGTTCTGCTGGGCACAGTAACTGGCGTTGGTGGTGGCACGGTGCGCGATATTCTGCTGGCGCACGTTCCGATTATCCTCCGTGCCGATGTCTATGCGACCGCAGCCTTAGCCGGATCAGCTGTGATGATCGTGGCGCGGAGACTCGGAGTTCGCCCAGCTGTGGCGGCCTTTCTTGGAGGCGCGGTTTGTTTCCTGCTGCGCATGATCAGTGTCTGGTTGCACTGGAACCTGCCCAGGGTGGCAGCAGCGCCGTGACCAGACCGGGTGCCCCAGCGGATGTGGTGACTTTGGACATCCCCGCGTAAGTTAGGAACTTTCTTTCTTCCCAGCTTCGGCCCTGTGCTTTACCCAGCCTTCCTTATTTGCCTGCCGCCCTCGGGCGATGCCCAGAGCTCCTGCCGGGACGTCTTCAGTGATCGACGATCCCGCAGCCACGTACGCGCCTTTGCCGATGCGCACCGGCGCCACCAGCGTGGCATCGCTGCCGATGAAGGCGCCATCCTCGATGATGGTCTGGTGCTTGCGCTGGCCGTCGTAATTGCAGGTGATGGTGCCCGCGCCGACGTTCACCTTCTCGCCGACCACAGCATCGCCCAGGTAGGTAAGGTGGTTGGCTTTGGAGCCACGGCCGAGCCTGGTTTTTTTGGCCTCGACGAAGTTGCCCATGTGGACTTCCTCGGCGAGGTCGCATCCCGGACGCAAATGGGTATAGGGACCGAGCTGAGCGCGCGAGCGTATGCGCGAGGCTTCGATCATGCACCCCGGCCTGATCAAAACGCCGTCGCCGATCTCGGCATCGCTGATGACGGAATACGACTGCACACGACAATCCGCGCCGAGGCGCGTGCGGCCGAGCAGTTGCACGTAGGGCTCGATGACCGTGTCGGCGCCGATCTCCACCTCCATGTCGATCACGCAGGTGTGGGGATAGTAGATGGTGACGCCCTGCTGCATCAGCTCGGAGCACTTCCAGGCCCGCAGGCGCACGTCGAGCGCCGCCAGTTCGGCGCGGGTGTTGCTGCCCAGGACTTCGTGCGCATCGCCGGCCGCAGTCGCCACCACGCGCTCGCCCGCTTTCACCAGTAAGGCCGCCATGTCCGTGAGGTAATACTCCTTGTGCGGATTGTCGGTCGAGAGGCGATCAATGTAGTGGTAAAGGGGCTTCACCGCGAAAACATAGATTCCGGAATTGATCTCACGCAGCTCGCGCTCGGCCGCCGTGGCCTTTTTTTCTTCCACGATCGCTCGCACCTCGGCACTCGCGGCGCGCCGCCGCACGATACGCCCGTATCCCTGCGGGTCGGGGACTTCGGCGGTCAGGATGGTCATGGCCGCTTTCTGCTCCAGGTGGAAGTCGCGCAGCTTGGCGATGGTCTGCCACCAGATCAGCGGCACATCTCCGGAGAGCACGATGACGTGGTCGTAGCCGGCCAGTGCCTCACGCGCAACCATCAGGGCATGGCCGGTGCCGTGCTGCGGCGCCTGCAGCACGAAGTTGATGCCCATGCTGCTGTCGGCCTCGCGCACGCGCTCAGCTTCGTGTCCGATGATGGCGTAGATGCCGCCGGGCGGGACCACCCGTGAAGCTGCCGCCACAACGTACGCGAGCATTGGCTTGCCGCCTACCTGGTGCAGCACCTTGGGATGCCGCGACTTCAGGCGCGTGCCTTTGCCCGCCGCCATAATCGCGATGGCAAATCTGGGTGTGGTTTCGGTGCTGACCTTGGGAGTCTTTCGGGGCTTCGGCATTAGGGAGCTATCTCAAGCTTTCTTGACTCACGGTTTCCTCGCTGCGCTCGGGATTTCAGCAGCGGACTCTCGCTCACCCAGGCTCGCTCACGTCCGCTAAACGCCAACATCAGTGAGCTATCTTAACTCGCTCGCGTCGCTCGGCGTCAGCCGAGGAGCGTTCGGGGCGTGGCGTCCCCGGGGGAATGCGACCGACGGCCAGCGCCAGCAAGTCGCGGGCAATGCGGTCGGTGGCATGGCGGGCAACGTCCGCCGTTTCATCCAGATAATCGCCCTCGACCGGACGCACGCCGAGCTGCTCGATCCCATCGAGATCGTTCAAGATCTGCGCCGCGCCTTCCAGCGCGTATTTGGCCTTGAGCGCCTCCGACACCGGCGCGCGATTCAGCAGCGCGTAATTAAAAATCTTGTGCCCGGCCGTGTGCTTGTAGATGGCCCGTATGTGGTCGGGGGCGCTGAGTCCCAGGCTCTCGTTGGATTGCGTCATCAGGTTGCACACGAATACCTTCACCGCCGGCGAGCACGCGATGGCCTCCGGAACTCCGTGCACCAGCATGTTGGGCACGAGGCTGGTGAACAGCGACCCCGGCCCGATGGTGATGAGGTCGGCCTGCGCGATGGCCTCGAGTGCCTGCGGCAGCGGCTGAGGATCTGCCGGCACCATGTGCAGGTCGACGATGCGGCCGGTGCTGGCGGTGATGCGCGTCTCGCCCTGCACTCGTGAGCCATCGGCCATCAGCGCTTCCAGAGCCACGTTGGCGGTGGTGGCGGGATAGATGTGCCCGCGCGTGGCCAGCACCTCCGACGAAAGCTTGACGGCCTGCCCGAAGTCGCCGGTTACCGCCGTCAGTGCCGCCACAAACAGGTTCCCGAAACTGTGGCCTTCCAAGCCCTTGCCGGTCGGAAAGCGGTACTGGAACAAACGCGAAAGCAGCGCCTCGTCTTCCGAGAGCGCGACAATGCAGTTGCGGATGTCGCCGGGAGGCAGGATGTTGAACTCGCGCCGCAGACGGCCGCTAGAGCCGCCGTCATCGGTGACGGTCACGACGGCGCTCAATTCGCCGATCACGGTTACGCCCGCCGCCGGCGCAGTTTCTCCCGGCGACTTCACGTAGCGCTTAAGACCCTTAAGCAGCGTCGAAAGCCCGGTGCCGCCGCCCATCGCCACCACCCGCAGCAGTCGCGCGGAGTCGTTCCGGTTCCGGTTCTCAGCCACCATCTCGCTCGTATTATCGCTCTTTTGCCGCAGGAATCGGCGCCAGACCTATCTCGGCAACGGAGGAGTAAACTCCGTGCCCGGCTCAGGGTAGAGCAGTTCGGTGAAACGCGGATCGTCCGCCAGGTTGTGGAAATCGGAATCGTTGCGCGCCTGGAAGCGCAGCGCCGGGTTCAGGCGAATGGCTTCATCCAGGTGGCGAAGCGAGTCCTCGACCTTGTTCGTTAGGCAGTCCAGCAGCGCCAGGCCATAGAGGGCATAGTCGGCCTTGGGGTTCTGCTTCAGGATCTTATCGAGATGGGTGCGGGCATCGTCGTACTTGCCCTGGTTCATCAGCGAGACCGCGAAATCGTAGTGCTCTTCCGGAGTCTTGAAGGCGGTGGCGGCCCGCGCCATTTGCTGATTGCACAGTTTAATGTGCACAGCGGCCCGGTCTGCCAGTTCCGTGGACGGCCCATCGATCACTTTCTGCAACAGTCCCTTGGCGCGCTCGAATTTACGGTCCTGGATGGCTTTGAGCGCGGTCTCGTAGCTTTCCACAGCCTGTGCAAAACGAGGATCGTCCTTCACTGTCGGGGTAGGCTGGGAGCGCGGCGTCATCTCAAGGACGCGTCCTTGCTGACCCTTAACAGATTTTATTTTCTTGCTGTTAGACCCTGAACGCTTAGCCTTTTCTATACTTTTTTTCTTCATCGGGCTGTGGGCTCAATGGGAATTCGGCCGCTTGCGCCTCGGTGCCCTGTGGAAATCTTCTGACTGCCGCACTCTTCGCCGGGCAGCAAAGGGTGTTTATACGCACAAAATGGGACAGGCGTCAACGTGCACCGATTTTGGTGCATGGATCAGTCGTTGGTGGCCGCCGCCTGCAGATCCAGCTTCTCCCACTCGCCCTTGATGATGCCCTCGCGGATCTGAGCCGCGGTTTTTCCCGCCTTGTTCTGCTCGTAGGCGTAGAACAGCTCTTTCATGCAGGCGGCGCAATGGGCGCCGTGGGCAGATTCGAAGCAGCTATGCAGGCTTTTGTGTCCCACCGAGCGGTCGCAGCGGCAATAGCAGGGTTGCTGATAGATGACATTTTGGATCTTAGCCGCCAGCTCGTAGGCCCGGACCTGAAAGCGATTCTTGAAGTTGGCGCCGCCCAGGTCGAGCCCGCCCAGGATGGAGGGCAGTTGCTCGCCTTTCTTCGGCGGCGCAGGATGATACGCCGGCACGTCCAGCCATTGCGCCGATGTGGTGATCGCGGCCAGCGCTACCAGCGCCAGGATCAGGGCACGCTTCATGAAATCTCCCCCAGTGCT
>Ga0335077_10004998_pt1 | contig 16210 bp, 16 predicted proteins | sample Lox_Sample_31_FD_207151 | JGI IMG/M metagenome (GOLD analysis project Ga0335077, IMG submission 207151) | Soil microbial communities from Loxahatchee National Wildlife Refuge, Florida, United States - Lox_Sample_3.1 | ecosystem: Environmental > Terrestrial > Soil > Wetlands | place: USA...
GGTGGCCGCAATGTCTCGCGAAATGGGAATCGCGGTGGAAGCACTGACTACTTCCATGTTGGAACGCATATCGGTGCTGCAGGCCGAAAGCCGCGTTCGGGAATAGAGAAATCAGATATGCCTGAAGCAACCGAAGTCACTTATGACGGCCTTCCGACAGGCGCGACGTTAACCCGGCGCTGCTGCCGTGACAGGGAGCTTAGACTGCCAACTTTAACAGCACGATCGAAATTGGAAGCCGGACTGCTTAAGATCTGCCGAAGGACATCCCAGGGCACAAGTACACGAGGGGCATTCAATGGCCACTGCCACCAGATTCCGTATTGACGTCGATATTCATGATCTCTTGAACAAACCGGGTCAGCAGGCCCCGACTCCGGTGAAACCGAAAGGGTTGGTTTTGCCTGACCCAGTCTACCCACAATTCCCCGAGCGGCTGAACGATCCAGGGCCGGAGGTGCCACCGGAGAGGCGAAAGTGGGGCCGCAATTATATCTACCGGGCATCGCGCGGGTGGCTGTTCCCCTACGTCCGGTCGCGTGTCATGCCCGGGCAGTTCCACCCGATTACGGCGTACTTGTTCGTTGAGTACAAGTGCAATCTCGACTGCTGGTACTGCTGGTCGTATAACAATGCCGTCAAGGGAATGACCGAGGACGCCGCGCGGCGTTCCATCGACTGGCTCTACGACAATGGCTGCCGTGTGCTGGCGTTGATGGGCGGCGAGCCCCTGCTCCGGCCGGACTTCGTGCACAAGGTCGTCTACTACGCCGCTAAGAAGGGCTTCTGGGTTTACATCGCGACTAACGGGCGCCTGCTGAGGCCTGAGGTCGCGGACCGTTTGGGTGATGCGGGCGTTTCCGCATTCAACTTCGCGCTAGACTCGTGGGACGTCAAGCCAAGCCTTCCCAAAGCCCTGGTCCCCGCACAGAAAAACCTGGAGCACATCTTACGAAAGCAGTACGTACACGGGTACGTCGTTTTCTTCAACATCAATATCTGCCGTAATAACATCGAGGATGTCCGATTACTGACCGAGTACGCCCACGATCATCGGGTCGCCACCGACTATCACATCAACGAGTCGCCGATGCTCGAGCAGGACGATCACTTTAAACACCTCTACGACAATCCCACTTATATCCGGCCCGAAGATTGGCGTGAGATCGACGCGCTGGTCGACTGGCTCATCCAGAAAAACCGCGACGGCTACCAAATGGTCAACTCGGTGCAGCGGTTGCAGGAGATCAAGGCTTTCATTCGTATGTCCTCCGGACTCGATCTGAAGGAGTACGGCTGGAACGGCGATGGGACCAGCGAAAATGGACATCGGGCCGAGGTGCTGGCGTCGATGCCCGGGATTGTCCAGGACCCCACGGGAGAATTGCAATTCGCCGAATGGAATTGCCGCGCAGGGCAGAATAACGTCATCATTCGCACCGACGGAACCGTTGCGCCCTGCTTTCCCATGTATGGCGCAGCGTACGATTGGGGAAACATCGACCAGCCGAAATTCGATCAGAAGCAACTGGCCGGCATGAAATCCACCTGTCAACAACACTGTTTTTCGACCTTGAACCACAACCTCGCCTATTGCTACAACGATGCCCGAGTGATCAAGTGGCTGTGGTCGAGCGTGATCAAGAACAAATTTCAAGGCGGCATTCGTAGCTTTGAAGACTGATTCGAGCGGAGATGATGAGAGCAAAAAACCTCGCGTTCTTTGGCGCAACGGCATGGCTTACCTTCATGCCGGGTGCCATGAGTGCATCGAATATCGATGCGGATCACATTTTGGCCGAACTGCTGGCCCACAACACCTTGCGCAGCGATGCCTTGCTGGAATACACCGCGAACCGAACCTACCAGATCGCCGATATGAAGGGAAAGGTTCATGCGGAAGAGAAGGGGCGCATGGAGTACCGCGCCCCCGATCAAAAGACCTTCGTTGTCACATCGGAGGAGGGTTCCGGGCTGGTTCGGCGCCTGGCGCTGTATCCGCTCGTCGCGAGCGAGATTAAGGCCGCATCCGGGAAGGATCATCACGATAGCGCCATCAGCCCCGCAAACTACACACTGGAGTGGATCGGCGAAGAGCAGCTTGGCGATTACCATTGCTACGTTCTGCGCGCAAGACCAAAGCGGCCGGACAAGTATCTGTTCGAGGGAAAAGTGTGGATCGACGAGCAGGACTATGCCGTGGTGCGCATCGAAGGCCAGCCCGCGGCGAACCTATCCTTTTGGATCAAGCGGGCGGAGTTCGTCCGCCAGTATCAAAAGGTGGATGGCTTTTGGCTTCCGCAGCGAGACACCACCGTAGTACAGGTGAGGTTCTACGGCAGGAAAGTTCTGACCATCGATCATCGCGATTACGTCGTGAAAGGCAGTGGCGAACCTGGAAAGCTGGATCGCGCTCGTGAATCGGCGAGCGTCCGCGGTGGCGTCGCCGGAATGACTCAGCAATAAACTCCCGGCAGCATCACCGCAGAAATGTTGCTGAGATCGGATAGTGATCCGATCCGTGGGCGTCATCGTGCACCCGGCCCTGGAAATCCAAACCAGCGGAAACGAATATCCAGTCGATTGTACCCGCGTGGCGGGGCAGTCCGTGGACAGGCGTAGTCGGGCGCCCAGGCAGTCGCACCGCATCATAAAACCCGGCGCCGCGGAGAGCCTTCGCGGCATCGCCGCTGCCCGCATTCAAATTGAAATCTCCGCCGATTACGAATGTGCAGGGATCCGTGTACCGCCCGCAATCCTCCAGCACATCCCGCAATTGCCAGACGCGAAGCGCATCGTTGCCCTTGCTCTCCAGGTGAAGATTGTAGATTACTAGCTTCCGGCCGTAGACTCTTGCTTCCGTTGCCAGCGCGATCCTACCGCCGATCCGCCGCTGGAACACTTCGAGCTGTGGCACATACCATCGTGGCTTCCAGAAATCGGACTGGTGGCGAAAATGAATAGTCCTCGCATTCGAGAGCGGCCACGGAGACAGCGTTGCCTGACCCTGAAACGCAGGCGAAGCATGGGAGGAACTCTCACTGAGTTCCTGGAACTCTACGCGAAAAACAACGTTCATCGCGAGCGCGTGTGCAAGCTGGCTCGCGATATCGCGATAGTGCGTCCGGCGCGCGTTCAGGTCCACCTCCTGCAACAGGATCAGGTCGGCCTGGGTTGCGCGCAGGAATTCCAGAATCTTACCAAACTGTAACCCGCGCTCGATGTTCCAGCTCACGATGCGAACAAAATCCCGCGACCATGGTGGGGTCCAAACGCGGGATGGGCGACCGTCCGATTGACTCATGCGGGCGTCCGCACCGGTTCTAACGTAAAGTACGAATACAGGGCAATGGGCCAGACGATGTTGGCGCCCACCGCGGCGCCTATGAAAGCCACATACGTGAAGCCGAAGACCGCGAACGCGAGGAACAAGTAGGGCAGACAGCACCGCCGGATGAGGAACTCCGTGTAGCGGCCGAGGTACAGAAACGGATTGGCGCGATGTTTCGATGCCTGCCCTTGCCAGATCGTCAGATACTGTTCGGGACGGGCCCCCGCCAGCCTGTGCCGCTGTAGCGCGATGGTCAGGAAGCTCGCCACCGCTCCAAAAAAGAGCAGCGTGCCCCAGACCCTATAGACGGGGCCTCTCTCCAACAGCCCGATCATCATTCCCGCAAAGATGAAAATGTAGTAAAGATAATCACAGACCGTCTCCAGCCAGCAGCCAAAAGCCGATTCCTGGAACGTGAGGCGCGCGACCTCGCCGTCGCATCCGTCCAAAATACTGGCAAACACCGACAGGATAGCGCCCACCAGCATGTTGGCGCGGCCGCCGAGCGCGAAGAACGCGCCCGCCAAGAAGCTCACCCCGAGAGTAAACAGACTCACCATATTAGGTGTAATCGGAAACTTGATGAGCTGCCGGCTGATCGGTATCGACACCTTACGATTCATCCTCGCAAAAACGCCATCGGTTGGCTTGACCAACCATTCGTTCAGCTTCTGATCAGCCGCCAGGCGGTCTTCCGAAGTCACTACGCGCTGCCATTTGTCCGAGGGAACAGGTACACATTCGACGGAACCGGTGGAGATGAGACTCTCGTGCAACTCCTCGATGGTCCGTGTTCCAGGCGGACAATCCTTAGCAAGTTCGATCGGACGCGGCGCAGTGAATGCGTAAATGCCAACGGGCTCCCCAGCCATGGTCAGCGCCAAAGCACTGGACTCTACCCACTCCGCGGCGCACCGATGCAACGAAGGGTGGTAGGTCCTGTCGCCCGCGATCAGCACGATGCGTTCCTCATGGTTGATGACATCGCGTAAGATCTGCCCGATTTCACCCGTGCCTGACAGGTACCACTCGACATTTTCCGGAAGTCGGCTCGTACGCCGCAATTCCTCCGGAAGGCGAGGCGCCCTCGCCGGGTCTACAGCCACCACGATCCGCGCCGCGCCGGCCTTCTGCGCCCCCAGAATCGCCCGCAGCAATACCGGAAGGGCGCCCACGCGCGCCAAAACGGAATCGGTCGGAAGCCCGTGTGTGAGAATGATGACAGCGTGGCCGCGGCCGGCCCGTTCGGCATTATCGTCGCGCGTTTGTTTAGCGGGCTGCACTGATTTGGGCAGCACCACCAGACAGACGGCGCCTGCGGCCGCCCAAAATAGAGCGCGAATTCGACGAATCAGCGCCAGCGTTAGTCCTGCCGTTCCGCCAATCCCCACCAGTTTCGCAAAGAGCATGTTTCCACCTTCATAAGTGCCGATATTTCCCGGGTTGAACAGTCCAATTACACTCACCAGCTTGGTTAGCCCTTCGATCGCGAGAGCCGCAACAAATCCGGTGTGTTGGCCCATGAGCCGCAGGATGAGGTAGACCTCCAACACCGCTGCCAGTTGGGCCCCCAGATTGAGCCCCAGCGCGCCCCAGAACGCTCCACGTGCGTGGTGAAAGAAGTCGAGTAGCTTACTTTCCACTGACAGAATCGTGGATCGCTTGCGGTCCAGCCAACGCCTGATGAATCCGAGCCGGCCCAACGCTTGTGCTGGACCGGAAAGCACTGCCCATCGCCTCTGCACGGCGATCGCCGCCACCAAAATGGCCCCGGCAAGCCCAACAAGGAAGATGTCTGCGTAAAGAGCGGTCTTATGCCGCAGCGGCAGAAGAAACAGCACCGAGGTTATGCCCGCAATAGTAACGACGGCACCGGCTAGTGTGAACAACGCTCGATCCAGCGCTACCGATGTAATTCTGCTGGCCACCGGCAACTCCGCGCCCAGCCCTGCAATCCGCCACGCTTCGCCGAAGACTTGGCCGAATATCCCAATCTGTCCCGCTGCCTCCGACGTCAGCCGCAACGCGAGCATTCGGCCAAACGAGGCGTGGTGCTTTTCGTTGAGGAGCGTGACACGCCAAGCGTAGGTCCGCACAACGTGAGAGAGTCCCGCGAGGCCGATAACAGGGACCAAACCCCATCCGACCACCGCGATCCCTTCGAGAACCTTCGCGGGGCCGGCGCGCTGCACCAGGTACACCAACAGCAACAGGCCAATCAGCGTAGCTGCCAGGCGGACCCACAGCTTGCTTCCCGTTTTGGGCTCAAGCATAAATGGGGCTCTCCGTGTAGGCGTGAGCCAGTGCTTCTGGCGTGTCCACGTCGTGCCACCGCGCGTCGCCGATCTCCAGGCCGCGGAGCAGGCCCTTACGGGCTAGGCGGCGCATGCCGTCGGAAAGCGAACAGTTCCCATCCTTGCTGGCGGCTTCCAGTTCGTCAAACAGCGCCGGGCTGCACAGGAACATGCCCGTATCCAACGCGTCGTATTCTTCGATTTCTTTGCCGATGTCAACGATCAAGTTGCCTGTGCGCCGGACCTTGGTTGCGTCGTCGATGTCGAAGTTGCAGTCGATCTTGGGGTCGACGGCGAGGATCACCTCTCCAGGCGCGAGCCGCTGTTGCAGCAGCTTCCTCGCTGTCTCGGGCTCAAAAAGGTGGTCCGCCATTAGCAGCAGGAAATTACCGTGAAGCGCATGTCTGGCTTTCAGGGCGGAGATGCCGTTCTGTTTGTGATAATCCGGATTCTCCACCCAGGTGAAACGCGCCTTCCCGGTCCAGCGGCTCTCAAACCACTGGCGAATGAGATCCCCGCGATACCCCACAACGATCACGAATTCCTCGACGTGCGCTTCCTGCGCTCGAACAACGACATGTTCGAGGATGGGTTTGCCTCGAAACTCTACCAGCGGTTTGGGCAGGCTGGCCGATACCGCCCGTAAACGACTGCCGTTGCCCGCGGCCAAAATCAGACACTGCTTGACGTGTACCATTGATCCTCTTAGAAGCCCAGGACGAACTTTCCTCTGAACGAGCGCGGCGGCGAGTTGAAGAGCGCGCCGAAGCGGTAACTATCCAAATTGTTCTGTACGTCTCTCGGGTCGAATTGATTGAATAAGTTAAATACGCCGAAACCTATCTTGGCCTTCCGCTCCCTGAAATGCGGCAACCGGATCTCCTTGAGTACCTGAAGGTCGAATGAGGTGAAGTGGGGAAAGCGATCGACGTTCCGCGGACCCACATATTCGCGAAATTCGTTCTCGATCGAATAGGGGAACCCGCTATGAAGGTCCAGAACCGGGACAAGGGTGATCTTCCCCGGAGCAACGATCTCGCCCCAAACGAGGTACCGGTTTGGAGCGTCAAATAGCAAGCGCCCACGCGCGTTCGGCTGAATGATCGCCAGTGGGTCGTTCCCGAAGAACTGATTGAAGTCGTTCAGATCGCCGAACGCTCGGGACCTCACATACGAAGCATTCACGCTGTTCTTACGCAACTGATAGGCGCCCGTGATCTGAAATTCACGGTAGGAATCCCGTCCCGAATTCGAGACAATCAGGGACGTGCCGCTCGGGCTCACCACGAAGTTATCGCGAGTGTTCCGCTCCTGGTAAGCAACCCGCAGCGCGAGGTTTCTCATTACTTCGCGGTCCAGTTCCAAATTCCAGGCGGTGCTACGTGGATTTCGAAGTCCCCCAAAGAGGCGGTTCGTGTAAGCTATGGCGCCAAGCACTTCCCCTTGCGGCCCCAAGTCGATCACGGTACGGCTCGGAAACTGCGGGAATGCGGGAATGTTCAGCGGGATGCGGTCGTAAAATATTCCCGCGCCAGCTCTGAACATCGTCCGTCGATCGCTAGTGAGCGCGAGTGTAACGCCGGCCCGCGGCGCCGCGTGCGTGGAATCCGATATCGAATCCCGGTCGAACCGCAGTCCCAAATCGACCGTCAAACGCGGTGCTGGACGCCACTGATCGCCAACAAACCAGGCGAACTCATTCTGATCGACCGAAAAACTACTGGGAGCGCCGAACTCGACCCGCTCGATCGAGTATCCAGCCGTCCCCCCAATATCCACTGGTAAGAAGGCTTGGCGCCCATCGTAAGAGCTGTGGGAAAAGTCGAGCCCGGCCTTCAAAACGTGCGCGCCGAGAAAATTCCGCTGGCCCGATTGATAGATTTCCTGCCATTCGAACCGGTTGCTGCGCCGCCTTTGCTGGTCGAAGAACCCGCCTTCCGTGGTCTCTATGAGTAGCCGGTACGGATCCGTGCTGTTTGGCAGAATGTCGGCGTCGTATTTCTCGTAATTGATCTGCGAGGTAAGCAGCCCTGTGCTTCCCACAACGTAACGGTCCTGCACGGAACCCTGATACCCGCGCTGATGCAAGTCGGGCGTAGAAGGTTGTGGCGTGAACGTATTCAGCCCCAGGTATGCGAGCTTTTCCGGGAAGACGGAAAGCGAGAACGTCGCGTTGTGCCCCTCGCTCAGTGAAACATCCACCTGAGTGAACGAATCGAAACTCTCCAGCTTCGTATCACGCTGCAGGGGAGGCAGACTCTGTACTGGAGTACGCACAAACCGGTACTCGAAGGACTGGGTAATGGCCATCCGATTCTTCACCAGCGGACCAGTCACGGTGAGCCGGGGCGTAAGGGATTCCAGGCCGACAATATCCCCATCGCGGTCGCGGGCCCGCGGAAGAAGATTCTGCACGGAAAGGTGAAAGTTGTCGAAATTGCCCGTCCGTGTCTCGACGCTGGAGACGGCTCCGGTGAATTTCCCGTACTCGGGGTCGTAGGGATTCGAGAGCACCTGCACGGACGAGACGACGTCGATCGGCAGGTTCATCGCCTCGCCGCCGGTCGCCGGATCGGTCACGTTCGCTGAATTGACCAGCCATCCACCCTGTGTCGACCGCGCGCCTTTCATATTGATGTGCCCGTCGGCTCCTCTGACCACTCCGGGGACTAGCGGCAACAGGCTGTCGAATCGTTCGTCTGGATTTGGGGCGGCCTCCACGGTCGATTGGTTGATGGTCGTGGATTGGGCGGACGCCGCTGGCACGCCCGTTTCGGTGCCAGTCACAGTCACGGCACTCGTCACCGCGTCAAGTTTCAACTGAATCGCCGCTGCCGTGGTCTCTCCGGCTGCGACATCCACCGTCACCGTCCCGCTAAGGCCCGGCGCACTGGCTTCCACCGTGTATCGGCCGGGCGGCTCTCGCTCGAAGCGGTACCGCCCGTACGCGTCCGCTGCCATTTCCTGCGCTATCGGCCCGCGGAGCGAGACGTGCGCACCCGGCACCATCGTCCGCTGTCCGTCTACGCTGCTGGTGAAAACCTCTCCATCAACCGCGCCCGGCAGTACTTTCGCTTCCTGCGCGAAGCAGCAAGCACACGTCAGCAAGGCGCAGAAGGCACGTGGCAGTTTCAAGGATGGGTCACCGCCGAGAGCTTCGCGATCAGAGGCTGCGCGGCAGTTGGTGTATCACCGCTCCCCACAATTTCGCTGTTCGTCTCGCTCTTCCCATACAGCGCTTTGGTGCCCGACTCGTCGAGCGAGAGCGTCGCACCGTCCAGGCCGAACCCGCTGAATATTCCCTTAGTGCGGCCGAAGAACAGGATTTTGGCGTTCGGATCTTCGTGCGACGTTTTGCCGTTGCCCCAGGCTGCCGAAGCATCGGTCCCGACCGCAAACCGTTCCGACAGCAGCTTCACGCGACGGCTCGGATCGAAGGACAGCATGACGATGTCGATCTCTTCGCCGCCCACCTGAACTCCCAGGCTGCCGCTCTCCAGTGTGACCGCGCCCGGTGCCGACCAGCCGCCGTCCTTGCGGCACGAGATGAACCCGCGCCCATAACCGATTCCAATCACGGCGGCGCCCTTCTTGAATCCCGGAATCACCGCGACACAGTCGGCGCTCGCCAGTTGTTCCGCCTTGATGCCGCCCTTCCCGGCGGTCATGGAGTCCAGAACCGCGACGGCCCTGGTCACTCTCGCAGCTACGCCATTGCCAGACGCCATCGCACCGGCGCTGATCATCGCAAAAACAACAAAAATCCAAGCTCGCATTTGTGTGAACCTCAATGTGATTTGTGTGGACGCTAAGAAGCACCCACGGTGATAGGAGAGGAAAGTTCGAGAAATTTGTTGGCGGTGCGGAGACTACCTCAAACAACCCGAAACACCGAAGCGATTCTTTCCGATGACAGGTTGGTCTTCGGAAGACCAGACATCTCCCCTCGGCCAGGTGTGGACGCTACTCAGCAGGTTTCTAGGATTTGCGTGGCCCGGCTGAGCCAGTGCCGCCAGTTTCCTTCGCTTCCTGAGCACGTTGGCGCACCGCAAACGGCTGCCCGTTGGCGCCCTGGCTGCTCGCTTTTGGCGATGCGGCTCAACTGGTGCACCAACAGATCGAAGCCGCTCGGTCCGAAATCGCCGAAGAACTCCGGCGAGGGTGCCGTGCGTCCATGCCCGCGATGGTCGTTGCCGTAAACGACCAGCCCTGCATAAACGAGACATTCGATTAAACCGATATAACGTCCAATGTGTTCCCCCCAGACCGTGGGCGATCTGCACGACGCCGCTGGCATTGCGGTCGCTGTCCCAACGCGTGCAGAAGATGCTCAAGCCGTCAGCGCTGGTGAATCGAAATGTATGGCACCGGACCACCTAATGAGGCACCTTCCTGTCCTGCGCTTGCCGTATTCTGATCAGGCTCCACGGACGCTGCTTGGCCTGGTCGGTAAACTGATCGAGGTTCTCCGTCGCCACCCGAAGGTTCTCCAAGGTGTCGCGAATATTGTCCTCGTTGGCACGCACCCCGCTTTGAATGCCGGCAATCAAACTCTTCGCCTGGCCGAGCGTCGAGTTCAGTTGCTGGAGGTCCTGCTGGATCGGATCACGCAACTGGTCTATTGTCTGATTCACGTTGGCCACCGTGGCGTCCGTGTGATCCAATAGCGGACCAACCTTACCGATGGCCGCATCCGCATCCCTGGCGACCTGCAGCACTTGATCCGCCATCCGGTCGAGTTTTGGCGTCTCCTTCGCAAGCAGGTTGTTGGCTTGAGTGAGAATGGCCGCCATCTGGGCGCGATTCGCCGGCCCAGTCATGTCGTTCATATTCGCGAGCAATACTTTCGCCTGTCCGCCTATGTCATTGACTTCGCCCTGGACCTGCACGATGAGGGATTCAGCGCTGTCCGCGATCCCAGCCAGCTTGCGGGTCATGTCGTCGATGCTGACCGTCTCCTGCGACGCGATCACCTCTCCCGGTCGAAGGCGTTCGGCGTCTTGCGCGCCTGTTGTGATCGACACCGCGGGGCTAGCCATTAGGCTGACCGCGCCCAAACTGGCCACAGACTTCCGATTCACCGGTGTCCCTTCCTTGACATCGAGCAGAATTTCAATGCGAGTCGGATCCTTGTCCCATGCCTGAACCGCCTTGACCCGGCCCACCGAGATTCCACCGAAAAGCACCTCCGAACCGGAACCGATCCCCCCCGCATACCGCAAGTACGTTCTATACGGTGTCACGTGCCGGCCCCACTCCTCATTGCCTACGTAATAGACCGAGGCGCCAAGGAGCACGGCGGAGACAATCACGAATATCCCGACCTTTACTTCAGTGTTCACATCGCCCTTCCTTCCAGGTATTGCTGAAGGTGTTGGCCAACGGCAGCAGTATCGGCAATGTTATCCGGGACGCGATCCAGAAACTGCCGGATGCGCGGATGCCCGCTCGCTTGAAACTCTTCCTTGCTGCCCAGCGCGATCAACGAGCCTTTGTACAACATCGCCATCCGGTCCGCGATCCGGAATGCGCTCGCCATTTCGTGCGTAACCACCACCACTGTCATACTGAACGCGCGCTTCAGGCCTAGGATCAATTCGTCCAGCTCCGCCGCCACGATCGGATCGAGCCCAGCGGAGGGTTCGTCGAATACCAACACTTCGGGATCGAGCGCCAAAGCACGCGCCACGGCGGCGCGCTTTTTCATTCCGCCCGATAGCTCCTGCGGCGTCAGTTTGGCGGCGTCAGCCAGCCCGACCACCGCTAGCTTCATCCAAGTCATCAGCCGGATGGTCGATTCCGCCAAGCGCGTATGCTCCCGCAACGGTAGCGCGATATTGTCTTCCACAGACATCGAATTGAATAATGCCGAGTTCTGAAACGCCACTCCAATGGAACGCCGAACCCTCTTCAGCTCCCGCGGCTTCGAGCGCGCGAGATTCACACCGTTGATCAAGACCTCACCGGACTCCGGTCGCTCCAGGCCAATGATCTGACGCAGCAGCGTGCTCTTCCCGGATCCGCTGCCGCCCAGCAGAACCATCGTCTCCCCGCGATGAACCTCAAGACTGACTCGGTCCAGCACACGTCTTCCGCCGTAGCTGACCACCACGTCCCGCACCGAAATTGCCGGCTGATTTTCAGTCATGGTTTCACCGTGCGGCCGTCAAGTAGAAGATGGCGGTGAAGACCGCGTCGGCGAGAATCACCAAGAACGTAGACTTCACCACTGCCGCCGTCGCCGATCGTCCCACTGCATCAGGCCCTCCCCGTACACGAAAGCCCTCCAGACAACCCACCTGAACAATGATCGTGGCAAACGCAATGCTCTTCACCAGTCCCGTGACGATATCTCTTAACACCATGGAGTGCACCACTGAAGTCAAGTAGATGCTGAGCGCCATGTCCGTGCTGATTCGCATGAACAGACCGCCCGCCAGGATTCCACAGGCACTGCCCAGGATAGTGAGGCATGGCAGCACGATCAACGCTGCCAGGTACTTCGGCGCCAGTACGAATTCGATCGGATCGATGGCCATTGTGCGAAGCGCGTCGATCTCCTCCGTAACCACCATGGTGCCAATCTCGGCGGAGAAGGCCGATCCCGACCGACCGCTCACCGCGATTGCCGTAAGCAGCGGCCCCAACTCTCGCATGAACCCGATCGTGACCAGATCGACCACCATATTCATCGCGCCCAGACGCCGCAGTTCCGAAGCGCCCTGCATCGCCAGGATGAACCCCGCGCATACGGACATGATTGCCACCATGGGAAACGCGTCGATGCCGGCCGCCACCATCTGTCGTAGGGCCGATTGCCAGCGGAGCCGATTTCCCACAACCGGCAGGGTTCGCCAGATCGTGCCGAGTGTATTCCGAAACTGAATCGCGAGCGCGCCCACGTACCCGGCGTGACGCAACGTCGCGCTTCCCAGCCGCTCGACCACAGGAGTGCTCATGCCATACCACCGCAGTCAGACTTGCCGGCCGAATGCGCTTCCCGATCCACTTCCAGAAAAAAGTGCAGCATCTGGGTGGCTTCCAGCAGATAGCGCGGTTTGCCTCGAAGGCCGCTTAACCGGAGCTGCTTCCCCTGGGATCTCGCGCCTCTTAAGACTTCCAGCAATACGGCGAGTCCTGAGGTATCGATATACGCAACGTCGTACAAATCCACGGTCAGGGTTTTGCAGATCGAAGAACGCACGCTCCGCAGTAATAACGCCTGCAAGTCGGGAGAGGAATCGATCGTGATTCGGCCCGAAAGCTCCACGCGGCACTCATCTGTGCCGTCACTGCACGCGGCACGGACCTCCGCGTCGACAAAGGCACTCCTCTCTGATAGTCGCCAGGTGAAATTCACAGGTCTCGTACAAAAGGACAGGATCTTTTCGGTTTTTGTTGGCGGGGAGCTTCCGATGCCGCTCAAACCAACCGGCGGCCGCCCAATGCCATATGGAAAACATACTCGAAGCCTTCGGCGGTGGGCGACGCGCTCGCGCTGCCCGCCGCCTGAGTGAGCTTCGGCATAATCTTCGGAATCTACTTCTCCCCGAAACGAAACGCCACGCCCGCGGAATACCGGATATCGTTCTGGTGACCGCCGAAGCCGTTCGTACTGTTGATCTGCGTCATGACGTATTCCACCTGAATCGGCTTGAGCGAGATATGCCTGCTCAAGTTGTAGTCCAGACCGCCTCCGGCCGCCATCGCGAAGGCGTTCTGAGTAATCGACCTCGTGTTCAGATCGTTCCACACGTACGCTCCTCCGAACAAAAACTGCACGTAGGGCGTGAGGCGCGCATGCCGCCAGTTGAAGCGCGGCCCGAACATGTAGGTGAACAGCCGGTCATTGATTCGAGTGTTGGCGTAGCCCCCGAAATCCCCGACCACGCCGAGCACCTTATTGATGTTGTACTCGAAGGCCCCGGAACCGCCGTTCCCCGTCCGCTGCCGGTCATCAAATCCTTGAGCGGATTTGACGTGCAGCCAGGAATAGTTGAGGTCGACTTCGTACTGGGGCGTGACTACCTCCTGTGCGCTTAGCGCGGCAGCGGACGCCAGTACGATTCCCAAAGCGATTTTCAATCTCTTCATACTGCTTCTTCTCCTTATCCAAATTTGGCCTAGTTCGTGTGCCTGATAATTAAAGACCCCTCGATCCACCTTCCGGACACCAGATTCCGGAGCAGAGTCTTGTGGGATCGCATTCATCAGAAACGATCCGAACTTCGTGCATTTTTGTTTGAACTGTCTCGATATGTCGGAGAAACGACTTCAAGATCGCTTGATCCGACATGGAAACGCGAATGTCTCGGCACGAGAGCTACCCGGGGCGTATCATTCCACAGAGAATCCGTGCACGTGAAGTGGAAGGAGGCGTGGCATATGTTTTGCACCGCGCATGGATATGAAACAGCCCCGAGGAACCGTTGGATGCATCACCGCAGCGCTGATCATCAGTCACAGCTTGTGCGCGCAGACCGGAATTGGGCCCGGCCAAAGACTTCGCGAAGACACCACCGTGACTCTCCAGGAACTACGGCACGTTGTTCCTAAGGCGGCGCGGGTCGAGATGGAAAAAGCGTACAGAGCCAGGCTGAAACGCCAGGCGGAGCAGGAAATCGATCACCTGAAGAAGGCAGTCCTCATCGATCCTGACTATATTGCCGCGAGAAACGACCTCGGCGTCCGCCTGCTGGCAATCGAACCTACTTCCGCGATTGCTCAATGGGAAGCAGCAATCAAAGTCGATCCTCATAAAGGGATGCTGTTCAACAATCTCGCGGTTGGCTATACCGTGACCCGCAATTTGAAAGCCGCCGAACGCGCGGCCCGAACGTCCATAGAGCTGGACGGAACAAGCGACCGGGCACGCGCGCTGCTGGGCCTTGTCCTTTTCGAGCAGCGCAAGTACTCTGCGGAAACCTCCGCGCTTCTGGAACGCGCCAGTGAGGCATATTCCTTTGCGCATGTGTTCACGGCCAAAGTGCTTCTGGAGCGAGGCGAGTTTCAGAAGGCAAGAACCCACATTCAGGCATATTTGTCCAGCGGCGATACGGAACATCGTGCGGCCGCATTTGAAATGCTCGACATCATCGATCATGCGGGTCCGAGAGTCGTCGCCGAATCGGGACCAGATTCCCCGCTGGCGCAAACAAATCAGGTGCGGCGTGCATTCGAGGGCGATGGACAATGAAGTCATTTCGAACTCGCTGAGGTCAGACGCATGACTTGCCGTCGCGCATGGACGATAAATCGCTTCGGCGCTGGCCCCACGTGCGTGAATGGGTAGCAGGTCACGAGCGTCAGTTCTGGATCAGTCGTCCGGTGGAGGACTCGGACGTCAGTTGGATCGACGATTTCGGTCGCATCCACGACATATCGAAATGTCCCGTACGATGTCGTCAAGACGATGCTATCCTGCGGCCGGATCTCACGCAGCGGCCGAAAGAAGGTGTCACGATGAGCGGCGATGCCAATATTTCCGCTGGGCCCCGGCAGAGCAGTACCCTTGACGTGGCCGGCGGCCACCCGAAGAATTTTCGGAGCCGTTCCTTCGAGAACCATCACCGAAAGGTGAAGGCGGGGGATCTCGAGTCGTCCGATCGGCTCTCCTGAACGAGGCGGAACTATGACGAGAGCATGCGGGATAGGTCCCGCAGGGGTTGATACCGAAGGGTGCTTCTTCTGCCCATCAAGGAGCTGACTGGCCTCGCGTTGCACCTGAATCATGTCCAGCCGTAGATACCCATACCAACCGAGAGCGAGTGCGCCCCCAAGAATCAGGGCGCACCCGAGAAAAACAAGTAGCTTCCGCATCGCACACGACCCGTTCAACTCTGTTTGGTTGCGAATCGAAGTGCCGTGAAGCCGCCCGACAAGAGTACCAGGCCGAGAAGCGGAAGGCTCGTGAAATTGCCCGCCGTTTGCGGAAGGGTGTCAGGGATGCCGGTGTTATTATCAGCCGGCTCTACCGGGGTCGCCTGGGCGATGACGACCTCTTCTTCTTCGCGCACGGCAACGGGTTCGGGGGTTTCGGTGTTGGGCTGCTCCGGAGCGGCTGCCACTGTCGGGGCCGGCGGGGGTGCAGGAGCAACTGGCGCGGGAGGCGCTGGCGGTTCCGATCGATCGGCATACTGCTGTTCCGACTTTGGATAGACAAATTCGAAGCCATAGTTATCGCCCGGGTAGAACCACTTATGCATCGCTTCCGCCGAGCCCGACGGTCGCTCTTCGAACGTGACTACTGTTTTGCCCGTTCGTTCTTCCCGATAAGCCGGTATCGCCATGACAGTTGTGACCAGGTGCTGCTGATCTTCCGTGAATATCTGAACGATGTTTCGATCGGATGAACTGTCAAGCAGCTTGAAGACGTAAGTCCCTGCCGGCAGGACCTGGCCGGGGATTTCGACTGGGTTGTTAAAGGTTAGGATAGTCAGTTTGTCCCATCCATCTGCTTTCGCGGTAGGAGCCAACCAAGCGGCGCCGCCCACGAGTAGTGTCAAAAATGCAAACTTCAATCGCTGAATCATACTTCCGGAATCTTCCTTTCAGCATTGCAAAAGGCACGCGCGAGACCAACGTC
>Ga0335077_10004999_pt1 | contig 16210 bp, 11 predicted proteins | sample Lox_Sample_31_FD_207151 | JGI IMG/M metagenome (GOLD analysis project Ga0335077, IMG submission 207151) | Soil microbial communities from Loxahatchee National Wildlife Refuge, Florida, United States - Lox_Sample_3.1 | ecosystem: Environmental > Terrestrial > Soil > Wetlands | place: USA...
GCGAGAGATGCCACGTCGTGTGGCGCTGCGGCACGAACTCGACGCGCGCGACGCCGTCGACGGTGATCGCGAACGGCTCTCGGGGAGGTCCGAGCTGCTCGAACGTGAGCCGGATGCCGGTCCCGGCGCTCACGGAGATCGGCGCATCGAGCTGCACGCCGTTCGGCGTCGGGCCGAGCGGAATGCCGTAGATCAAGAGCTGCGAGGGCGAGTAGCTCCGGCCTTCGGTCTCCACCCGCACCTGGCTGGCCACGAGGGGGCGCTCGCCCGTCACGCCGGGGAACCTCAGCTCGAGCTCGAAGGGTGGGGCATGGTCGACGACCGGGAAGAACGGCACCAGGAAGCCGAACAGCGCCCACGTGCGCCCGTAGCCCTTCACGTAGATTTCGACCGGCAGGTTCGGATCTTCCACCGCCACCGCGGGCCAGACGCCCCTGGGCACCTCGACCTGATGCGGCGTCGGAACCGGCTCGGGCGTCACGCTGAACTCGACGAACGAGAGGCCCGGCATCACTCCGCAGCCCGCGAAGACCGCGGCCGACGCCGCCAGCAGAAGCCAGCGACTCACTTGCCCTTGTACTCGACGCCCATGATGACCTTGCCCTTCCCTTTCCACTCCTGCTCGCGCAGCTTGAACTTCTGGATCTTGCCGGTGGCGGTCTTGGGCAGCTCGCAGAACTCGACGGCCTTGGGGCACTTGAACGCGGCCAGGAGCTCCTTCGTGTGCGCGATGATGTCGTCCGCGGTGGCCTTCGCGCCCGGGCGCAGCGTGACGAAGGCCTTCGGCACCTCGCCCCACTTCTCGTGCGGCATCGACACGACGGCGCACTCCAACACCGCCGTGTGTCGCACGATCGCGTTCTCGACCTCGATGGTCGAGATGTTCTCGCCGCCGGAGATGATGATGTCCTTCGAGCGGTCGCGGAGCTCGATGTAGCCGTCCGCGTGCATCACGCCGACGTCGCCGGAATGGAACCAGCCGCCCGCGAACGCCTTCGCCGTGGCTTCGGGGTCGTTGTAGTAGCCGCGCATCAGGTTGTTCCCGCGCATGACGACCTCGCCCATCGTCTCGCCGTCGGCGGGCACGTCGTTCATCTCGCCGTCGACGACGCGCAGGTACACGGCGTGCGGGTACGCGACGCCCTGGCGCGACATGAGCTTCGCGCGCGCGCCGCTCTCGAGCTTCTCCCAGCCGTCCTGGACCTCGCACGTGACGTGCGGGCCGTAGGTCTCGGTGAGGCCGTACAGGTGGCTGATCCGCACGCCGAGCTTCTCCATCTGCTCGAGCAGCGTGGGCGACGGCGGCGCGCCGCCCGTGCACGTGGAGATCGGCGGGTCGAAGTGCCGGCCCTGCGCGGCGGGATCGCTCGCCAGCATGAGCAGCACCGTCGGCGCGCCGTTCAGGTGAGTGACTCCCTCCTCGTCGACCAGCCGGAAGATCTCGGCGGGCTCCACCTTGCGCAGGCAGACCTGCTTCCCCGCCGCGCCGACGAAGGCCCAGGCCATGCACCAGCCGTTGCAGTGGAACATGGGCACGGTCCAGACGATCGTCGAATCGCGCGACAGGCCGAGCTTGCCGATCTGCGACAGCGCGTTCAGGAACGCGCCGCGGTGCGTGTACATCACGCCCTTGGGCATGCCGGTCGTGCCCGACGTGTAGTTGATGGAGATGACGTCTTCTTCGTCCTCGACGGTGTTCGAGATCGGCAGCACGGGCGCGCCGTCCGCGAACGTGTCCCACGACAGCTTGCCCGTGCGCGCGCGCACGATGCCGTCGGGGATCTCCACGACCTGCTGCAGCGCCTTGCGCGCGCCGAGGAGCGCGTCGAGCGGCGGCGCGAGCTCGGGATCGACCAGCAGCACCCTGGCGCCGCAGTGGTCGAGGATGTACGCGATCTCGGGCGGCGCGAGCCGCGTGTTGATCGAGACGAGCGGCGCGCCGAGGAGCGGCATGGCGAAGTGCGCGACCAGGTGCGCCGGCGTGTTCGGCGCCAGCACGGCCACGCGGTCGCCCCTCCCGACGCCGGCGCGGCGCAGCGCGCCCGCCATGCGGCCGACCTCGCGCGCGAGGTCCGCATAGCTCCAGCGCAGCTCGCCGTGAACGACGGCCTCGCGCTTCGGGAACACGTGCGCGTTGCGGAGCAGCATGACCAGCGGAGTGAGTGGATCGGTCCAGACGTTGGCGTGCGGCTTCGCGGACATGGCTCTCCTCAGGCCTTGTAGCGGTCGGCGGCGGCGTACTTGTCGGGCAGGCCGACGAGCTCGGTGAACTCGTCGAAGCCCATGCGCGACTCCAGGTCGTTCCGGCTGGTGCCCTTCGCGACGAGCTCGCGGAAGGCGCGCTCGAGCGCGCGCGCCGCGGTGAGCAGGCCGGTCAGCGGATACACGACGTACTCGAAGCCGAGCGCGCGCAGCTCGTCGAGCGGCAGGATCGGCGTCGCGCCGCCCTCGACCATGTTCGCCATGAGCGGGCCGGGCACCTCGCGCCCGATGCGCGCCAGCTCGTCGCGCGACTGCGGCGCTTCGACGAAGATCCAGTCCGCGCCGGCTCGTCGGTACAGCTTCCCGCGCCGGATCGCCTCGTCCAGGCCGAGCGGCGCGCGCGCGTCGGTGCGGCCCAGGATCGTGAACGACGCCGCGCCGCGCGCGTCCACCGCGGCGCGGAGCTTCTGCGCGTGCTCTTCCGCGGGGATCACCTGCTTGTCGCGCATGTGGCCGCAGCGCTTGGGCCAGACCTGGTCCTCGAGCAGCATGCCGGCCGCGCCCATGCCGATGAGCTCGCGCACGAGCCGCTGCACGTTGAGCGGCCCGCCGTGCCCGGTGTCGCCGTCGACGATCACCGGCACACGGACCGCGGCGACGACGCGCCGCGCGGTGTCGAGCATCTCGGTCTGCGTGAGCAGCCCGAAGTCCGGCTCACCGAGCTTCGTGCCCGCCACGGCGAAGCCAGACAGGAACAACAGCTCGAAGCCCGCGCGCTCCGCGAGCCGCGCCGACAGTGCGTCCCAGACGCCGACGGAGAGCTTCACGCGAGACATCCCGTCAGCTCGCTGGCGCTCCCGAGTGACTCGAGTCGCGCAACGGTGTCGATGAGCCGCTCGGCCTTTGCCGAGCCCAGCACCGGACCGACGCACGCGCGCACCTTCGCGAGGCGCTCGGCCTCGGTGAGGGGAACCTCGGGGTTGCCTTTCGCCAGCCGCGCCGTCGCGCGCTCGCGGGCGCCGTCGGCGAACACGAGCTCGACCTCTTCCTCGGCGCCGCGCGCTTCGCGGACCGCCACGCGGCGCAGGAGCGACTGCACGTCTTCGCGCGCGGCGCGCGCGTCGGAGAACGAGCCGAGGCCGGGCCAGCCGTCGAGCCACGCCACCGCGGCGCAGTACTGCAGCGAGAACTTCGCCTCGAGACCCGTGCGCGGCGTCGCGTAGATCAGGATCTTCTGCCCGAGCGGATCGCCCGCGACTTCGATGGCCCGCAGCGCGCGCTCGCCGTGCTTCTCGCGCAGCGCCAGCACGAGGTCGATCGCGCGGTGCGTGAACCGGCACGACGGATACGGCTTCAGCTCGAGCCCCGGGCGCTCGAGCGCGAACGGCGCGCCGAGCGGCGGCAGCGCGGCCGGCCGCTTCGCGCCGTAGAGGTCGGCGAGGCCCATCTCCGTCTCGAGGATGTCCTCGCGCGCGGTGACGCCGAGCTTCGCGAGCTCGGCGGCCTCCAGGCCCGCGCGCGCGGCGAGCCCGGCGTGCAGCGGCTTGGTGTCGGTGCCGAAGTTCGCGCGCGTGCCGGCCGCACGCGAAGCCGCGATGCCGAACGCGCGGCGGAGCTCGCCCGCGTTCAGCCCCAGCAGGAAGGCGCAGGCGGCCGTCGCTCCGAACACGCCGGCGGTCGAGGTCGCGTGCCAGCCCTTCTCGTAGTGCGGGCGGCCCAGCATCTGGCCGATCCGCGCCTCGACCTCGAACCCGGCCACGAACGCGCGCAGGAGGTCCATGCCCGAGGCCCCCGCGACCTCCGCCGCCGCGAGCGCGGCGGGAAGCAGCGGCACGGTCGGGTGCCCGTTCATCGCCCAGCTCACGTCGTCGAAGTCGAGCGCGTGCGCGGCCGCGCCGTTGGCCAGCGCGGCGAGCGGAGCCGGAACGCGCTGGCCCGAGCCCCAGAGCGTGGCCGCCTCGCGGCCGCCCTGCGCGCGCGCCCACTCGCGGACCCGCGCCGCCACCGGCTCGTCGCGGCCGGCGATCGCGCAAGCGAGGCCGTCCAGGATCGCCACGCGGGCGACTTCCGCCGTCGCGGGCGGAATCGCGTCCGCGCGAAGCCTGAGCACGAACCCGGCCGCGCGCGCCGTGTCGCTCAACGGAGGTGCACCGTCACACGCCCGCGAAGCGCTGGATCTCTTTCGCGGACGCTTCCGGCTGCTCCTGCAGGATCAGGTGTCCGCAGCGTTCGATCGACACGATCTGCGCGTTCTTCACGTGCTTGGCCCAGATCTCCGCGTAGGACGGCGCGATGAAGCGGTCCTGCGCGCCCCACAGCACGAGCGTCGGCACGCGGATGCGCCAGAGCCTGCGCTCGAGCCCCGTCTCGGGCACCGGGAACAGGAACTTCGCCGCCGTGCGGAAGCCCATGAGCAGCGCGATCAGCTGCTCGACCTGCGCGTCGGTCTTGTCGTCCTTGTCGCTCATCAGCTTGGTGAGCTGCGACATCGCGACGGCGGCCGGGCTCTTCATGTCGTGGAACAGGAAGGGCAACAGCTCGCCGATCTCGAGCCCGAACAGGTCGGTCACCGGCGCGTCGTCGCGCCAGAGCCCGACGGGCGCGAGCACCGCCAGCTTGCCGACTTCCTTCGGCCGCAGCGCCGCCATCTCGCCGGCGATCCAGCCGCCGAACGATTCGCCGACGAGCAGCGGCTTCTCGATGCCGAGCGCCTCCATCACGTCGAACTGGTGCTGGAACAGCTCGAGCTGGTCCTCGATCAGCTCGAGCCCCTCGGCGGCCGACTTGCCGAAGCCCGGCAGGACCGGCGCATACACATGAAAGTGTCGAGCCAGGATCGGCAGCGCGCCCGCCCACGCCACGCCGCCGGCGCCGTGCAGGAACAGCAGGCTCGGCCCCTGCCCGGCTTCCACCACCTCGATCGTCGGCCGGCCCGAGCCCAGCTCGAGCATTCGCGAACGCGGCTCGCTCATCGCGCAGCTCCCGCGGAGGCGCCCGGCACCGCGCGGCGGCTCGCGGGCAGCGGCTTCGGCCACCAGCGGTCCTCGAAGTCCGAGAAGATGTGGCGGAGCTTGGGCAGGATGTGCGTGCCGGCCAGCCGGGTCGAGCGCGTCACGAGCTCCGCCGGCGACGAGCCGATCTGACAGCCGAGCAGCACGTGTCCGACGCGCAGCTTCTTGATCAGCTCCTCGATCTGCTGCCGCACCGTGTCGGGCCCGCCCGCGATGATGTAGCCGCCGTCGACGAGCTCCTTCCAGCTCTTGTTCTTGCCGTGGTTCGCCGACGTGTTGCCGACCTGGGCCACGACGCCCGCGCGCAGGGACGCCGCCGTGCGGTAGCCCGGCGCCTCGGACGTGCCCGGATACAGGTGCAGGCACTTGTTGAAGAAGTAGTCGACGTGCGGCCACCACTCCTTCTCGCACTGCGCGTCGGTGTCGCTGATGCACACCTGCTGGAAGAACGCCGCGCTGTGCGGGTTGTCGTCGACCCCGAGCGCGGCGCGCCGGTCCCAGTAGCCCTTCAGCAGCGCCTCGCCCTTCTTGTAGCCGCTGAACGACAGGCAGCTGTAGTTGTAGTCGTGCTCCGCGCAGAAGTCCCAGGTCTCGATCGAGCCGAGGCCGGGGATCCAGACCGGCGGATGCGGCTGCTGGACCGGGCGCGGCCACAGGTTCACGTAACGCAGTTTGGTGTACTTGCCGTTGAACGCGAACGGCTCGCGCGCCGCCCACGCCTTCATGATCAGCTCGTGGCCCTCGCGGTACTTGTCGCGCACCGTGGCCGGGTTCTGGCCCGCGCAGTAGTTGATGTCCATCGACGTGCCGACGGGGAAGCCCGCGATGAGCCGCCCGCCCGAGATCACGTCGAGCATCGCGAACTCCTCGGCGACGCGCGTCGGCGGGTTGTAGCAGACGATCGAGTTGCCCAGGACGAGAAGCATGGCCTTCGAGGTCCGCCGCGCGAGCGTGGCCGCCATGATGTTCGGCGACGGCATCATCCCGTAGGCGTTCTGGTGGTGCTCGTTCACGGCGACCGCGTCGAAGCCGCAGCTCTCCGCGTACTCGAGCTGGTCGAGGTACTCGTTGTAGAGGTCGTGCCCCTTCTCGGGGTCGTACAGGCCGTTGGGCAGGTCGACCCAGACGCTGTGGTAACGCTGCCGGAAGTCGGCGGGCAGCCAGCGGTACGGCATCAGGTGGAACCACGTGAACTTCATGGGGGACGCCTCCTGCGGTTAGTTGACCGCCGAGTCCTTCCCGGGTCAAGTCGCCGCCTCGGGGCCGCCTCGTCAGGCTCCGGCGCGCCGGCCCAGCACCAGCGGGGCGATCTCGCGCGGGTGCTCGACCAGGAATTCGACGCCCGCGGCGCGCAGCTCTTCGCGGCCGCGCAGGCCCCAGCCGCAGCCGATCGTGCGCGCTCCCGCGGCGCGCCCGGTCTCCACGTCGACCGCGCTGTCGCCGATCATCCAGACCTCGTCCGGCTCGGCGCGCAGGCGCTCGAGCACGGCCGCGAGCACCGCGGGATCCGGCTTGCGGATGGGCAGCGCATCGCCGCCGAGCACGGCGCCGAACACGCCCTTCATGCCGAGCCCGTCGAGGATGCGGTCGAGGAAGCGCGCCGGCTTGTTCGACAGCACCGCGAGACTCTCGCCCGACAGCGCCTCGAGACAGCCCGGGATGCCGGGATAGAGATCGGTGGTGTCGAGACAGCAGCGGTCGTAGTGCGCGCGGAAGCGCTCGTAGTGAGGCTCGAGCCGCTCGGGTGCGCGTTCACCGGGTGGCAGCGCGTTCGCGAGCAACTTCAGCGCGCCGTCGCCGATCCACGCCTGCACCTGTGGACCTTCGACCGGCGAAAGGCCAGCGTCGGACAGCGTGCGGTTCAGCGCGGTCGCGAGATCGCGCCAAGTGTCGGCGAGCGTTCCGTCGAAGTCGAACACCACCACGCGGCTTCGCTGCGCTTCGGCCATCAGCTCTAGACTAAGCCCGGCGGGCTTTCTGCGCGAGACTCCCGATGGTACGTTGAACTCGTGATCTTCCCGCTGCGCTTCAAGCTGGCGCTCTTGTCGAGCTTGTTGCTCGTCGTCGCCATCGGCACGGTGTCGCTCGTCGTGCTCGACCAGAGCGCACGCGCGCTGGCGGACGAGGCGGGAAAGCGCGCGGTCGTCCTCGCCCAGCAACTCGCGCGCAACGCGCGCGAGCCGCTGCTCCTGGAAGACGACCTCATGCTGGCGCAGCTGCTCGGCACGCTGTCGAAGGAGTCCGAGGTCAGCGTGGTGCGCGTGCTCGACAAGGACGGGCGCGTGGTCGCGTCGTCGCCGCAGGATGCGGCACCTCAAGCGCAGCTGGCGCGCATGACGGCCGACGGCCCGCTCGAGACGGTGGCGCAGAACGGCATGCTCGTGGTGGCCGCGCGCATGACGTACCGCGACGTCGACATCGGCGAGGCGCAGGTGGTGCTCGACGTCGCGTCCGTCACGCGCGGCGTCGTGCAGCGCGCGCGCCGCAACGTGTTGATCGCGTCGGGCGTGCTGCTCGTCGTGGGCCTCGTCATTGCGTTCGTGGTGTCGGGCATGGTGAGCCGCCCGCTGCAGCGGCTGCGGCTCGCGGTGAACGCGCTGGCGGCTGGCGATCTGTCCGCGCGCGTCGAGCCGACGTCGCGCGACGAGGTCGGCGTGCTCACGCGCGCGTTCAACGAGATGAGCGAGAGCCTCGGCGAGAAGCGCCGCATCGAGACCGCGTTCCGCCGCTACGTCTCCGACCACGTGCTGCGCGAAGTCGTCGAGTCACCCGAGGCGATCCACCTGAAGGGCGAGCTGCGCGAGGTGTCGGTGTTGTATCTCGACATCCGCAAGTTCACGCGCCTCACCGGCTCGATCGGCCCCGAGCGCGTGGTCGCGTTCCTGAACGAGTGCTTCGACCTCATCACCGGCCGGCTGCTCGAGCACGGCGCCACCGTCGACAAGTACATCGGCGACGCCATCCTCGCGTACCTGGGCGCGCCGATCGAAACCGAGGACCACGCGCAGCGCGCCGTCGCGGCGGCCATCGCCGTGCAGCGCGCCATCCACGAGCGCAATCAGCGCAGCGAGGCTTCGCTGCAGCCGTTCGTGCGGCTCGAGGTCGGGATCGGCATCCATACCGGGATGGTCGTGGTGGGGAACATCGGCTCCGAGCTCAAGATGGACTACACCGCGATCGGCGAGCCCGTGAACGTGGCGAACCGGCTGCAGGCGCTGGCCGGGCCGGGCCAGATCAAGATCACCGGCGAGGTCCGCGCGCGCGTCGCGGAGCTCGTGCAGGTCAAGCCCGAGGGCGCGCGCATGCTCGAGGGGGTGGATCACCCCATCGAGGTGTTCGAGGTCGTGTACTAGAGCGCACGGCGCGTTCCGTTAGACTCCCGAGGGTGTCGCGCGTCGGTCTTGCAGGCGCTCTAGCGCTGCTGCTCTGCGTGCTCGGCTGCGCACAGGCGTACGAGCGCGGCGAACGCCTCTATAGTCAGGGCGACGTCCCGGGCGCGCTCGCCCAATGGCGCAGCATTCCCGAGACGAGCCGCGACTACGCGCGCGCGCACGCGCGGCTCGAGGCGATCGAGTCCGAGCTGGCGGCAACGTTGCAGCGCTACGAGAAGCGCGCGGAGTTCTTCGAGGGCGAAGGCCGACTGGCGGAGGCGGTCTTGTACTACCGCCTGGCGCTGAAGCTCGACCCCGAGCGGCCGGCGACGCTGGAACGCGTGCAGAACCTGTTTCGCGCCCAGCACGAGCAGGAGGCCGCCGAGCGCGCGCGCCTGTCGCGCGCCCTCGCGGCGGGCAATCTGCGCGAGGCGAACGCGTCGGCCGAAAAGCTCTCGAAGCTGAACCCGTTCGACCCGGCGATCCAGATCGAGGTGCGCCAGGTGCAGGCGGAGACCGGCGCGCAGGTGCTGCGCTCGCTCGAGGACGGCAAGCGCGCGTACGCGAACGGCGACCGCGCCGGTGCGAGCGCCGCGTTCCAGCGCGCCCTCGAGCTCGACCCCGAGAACGAGGCCGCGCTCGGCTACCTGTCGTACATCCGCCGCTACGATCAGGAGGTCGCGGAAGAGGACCAGCGCAAGCGCACTGCCGCCGCGAGCGCGGGCCGCGCGCCCCCGCCGCCCACGCTGACGTCGCAGGACATCCTGGCCGAGGGCCACTTCCGCGCGGGCCAGCAAGCCGAAGAGGCGGGCGACCCGTACCGCGCGCTCGAGGAGTACATCGCCGCGCTCGAGATCGACGACAAGCACCAGGGCGCGCGGCGCCGGCTCACCGCGCTGCGCCAGGAGCTGCAGCCGCGGCTGCCCGGGCTGTACGAGCAGGGCAAGCACTACTTCCAGACGGAGGACCTGGAGAAGGCGCTGTCGGTCTGGCACGACGCGCTGCTCATCGCACCCGACGACCAGCGCACCAAGGAGAACGTCGACCGCGCGGAGCGCATCCTGTCGCGCCTGGAGGAGATCCAGACCCGTGGCCCGTAGCGAACGACACTTTTCGGTGTACGTCGCGCTGGCGTGCGTCCTAAGCCTCGGCTGCGCGGCCACGGCGGAGAAGGTCGCCACCAAGATCTTCGCGGCCGACCAGACGCTGGTGTTCGACCGCACATCCGAGCTCCTGCCGCCCGACAGCCTGCGCGTGACCTCGAACGCGGACCGCCAGATCGCGCTCGCCTGGGACCCGGTGCTCGTCGGCGACGTGACGGGCTACGTGATCCTGCGCGCGGCGGGGAACGGCGAGGGCCAGTTCAAGCGCGTCGGCATCACGAGCTCGCGTTTCGGCACCGTGTTCACCGATTCGGGCGAGACGCCTGGCGCGCTCGGCGACGGCCAGACCTACTCGTACCGTGTGCACCCGTACGACCGGCAGGGCCGCGTCTCGCGCAGCCACGCCGCTCTGACCGCGACGACGGAGCAGCGGCCCGGGGTGCCCGAGGGGCTGGTCGTGTACTCGAACCTGCCGCGCAAGGCGGTGCTCTCGTGGAAGCCGAGCGACGAGCCGCGCGTGGCGGGCTACGGCGTGTACCGCTGTCCGACCATGGCGGGCCCGTGGGAGCACGTGGCGTTCGCGGACGGGCGACTCAATTCGGTGTACGAGGATTCGATCCCCGGCGATCTGCGCGTCATGTACTACCGCATCACCGCCGTGAACCGCTTCGGCGGCGAGAGCGAGATGACGGAGACGCCGATCCGCGCGGTCACGAAGGCCGAGCCGCTGCCGCCGATCGGGCTCGCCGCCGAGACGCCGCGCCTCGGCCGCGTCGCCTTGCGCTGGGCGCCCAACGTGGAGCCGGACGTGCGCAGCTACGAGGTGTGGCGCAGCGAGAAGAGCGCCGAGGGCTTCGGCGAGGAGGTGCGCATCGCGTCGGTCGAGTCGGCGAAGAACGCCTACGTCGACGCCGCGGTCGGCTGCGGCGAGACCGTGCGCTACCGCGTGCGCGCGATCGATGCCGACGGCCTCGAGAGCTACTACTCCGAGCCGCTCGAGGTCGCCGCGCGCGACCTGGGCCTGTCCGTGAAGCGCGCGCCGACCGGGCTCGTGCTGCGCTGGGATCCCAAGCGGGCACAGCCCTTCGGCTCGGCCACCGTCCACCAGCTCCGCTCGTTCCTGCCCAACAAGGAGCTGGCGGAGGTGTCGAACGCGAGCGAAGTGGCGCTTCCCGAGCTCGGCCCGGGCACGCGCCTCGAGGTCGCGCTGGCGGGCGCGGCCGACTCCGACGGGCTGCCGCCCGTCTGCCGGATCGACGTCCCGAGCGGCTCTTGATCGCCCGCCTCGGATCCGTAGACTGAGGCGCCCATTCCCCGGTAGCTCAGTCGGTAGAGCGGGTGGCTGTTAACCACTAGGTCGGCGGTTCGAGCCCGTCCCGGGGAGCCAAATCCAGCCCATGGCCGGACCGCCGGAGCGCCCTCAGGCCTCCGGCGTGAAGCGCACCGGCATGGACTTGATGCCGTTGATGAAGTTCGAGCGGAGCTGAGTGACTCGGCCCGCGAGCTCGATGTCGGGCAGGCGCGGCAACAGCTCCTCGAACATCACGCGGATCTCGGTGCGCGCGAGCGACGCGCCGAGGCAGTAGTGGACGCCGAAGCCGAAGCCCACGTGCGGGTTGGGCTGACGGGCGACGTCGAAGCGATTCGCGCGGTTGAACATGCGCTCGTCGCGGTTCGCCGAGCCATAGTACACGACGACCTTGTCGTTCTCGCGGATGGCCTGGCCCGCGAGCTCGGTATCCCGCGTGGCGGTGCGCCGGAACTGCACGACGGGAGACACCCAGCGCACGATCTCGTCGGCGGCGCTCGCGAGCAGCTCCGGCTCTGCCAGCAGCCGCGCGCGCTGCTCGGGGAACTCGCACAGCGCCTGCATGCCGCCCGAAATGGCGTTGCGCGTGGTCTCGTTGCCCGCGAAGACGAGCAGGAAGAAGAACATGTTGAACTCACTCTCGGTGAGTCGCTCGCCGTCGATGTCGGCATGGATCAAAGTCGAGACGATGTCTTCCTGCGGAGTGACTCGCCGCTGCTCGGCGAGCCAGGCCGCGTACTGGAACATCTCCATGGTCGCGAGCTGCGCACCCTCGGGCGTGCCGTACTCCGGGTCCTCCGCGCCGACCAGAGCGTTGCTCCACTCGAACAGCTTCCAGCGGTCCGCGACGGGGACGCCGAGCAGCTCGGCGATCACGAGCAGCGGCAGCTCCGCGGCGACCGACTTCACGAAATCGCACTCGCCCTTGCGCGCGATCCTGTCCACGATCTCGCGCGCGTGCTCGCGGACATGCGGCTCGAGCTTCGCCATCGTGCGCGGCGTGAAGCCGCGGTTCACGAGCTTGCGCACGCGCGTGTGTTTCGGCGGATCCATGCTGATGAGCTGCTGCCGGAACATCTCGAGCTGCGCCGGCGCCATGTCCGCGAGCAGCACGCTGCCCCGCTCCGCCGAGTACAGCTCGTGGTCGCGCGACACCGCCTCCACGTCGGCGTAGCGCGTCACCACCCAGAAGCCTTGCTGATACGGCTCGACGGGCACGGGGCGAACGTCCGCCGCCGACTCGCCCGGCGCGGGGATGGGCATCGTCTCGCGCCCGGGTCTGCCGGGGATCCAGTACAAGCCGGGCCGGGCGCGAAGCTCCGCGAAGAAGGCGTGCGGCGGTCCGTTCTCGAAGCTCCTCGCGTCGAACAGGTCCACGCCGTCACTCATGGAGAAAACGCGGAGTTCCGATCGCGTAGACCGTGGGGAACGGCGCGAATGGGTAGGGCATCTCGCCGATCTCCCAGTCGTAGCTGTCTCCCCCTGCCTGGCGCGCGAGCTCGCCGAACTCGTCGGGTGTGTAGCTGCGCAGGCTCGACACGATGCCGTCGAACGTGACCAGCGCGGGGATGAGTGGGATCAGGTAGGTCAGGACCAGGCGCGACAGCTTCACCGGGCGAATCAGCGGCGTGAACCCCAGCACCAGCAGCCAGACGAAGCAGGCGACGAAGATCGCGCGCGGCGTGCGCTGAGTGACTTCGAAGATCGCGATGCCCCGCCTCTGGCGAACCGCGTCGCGGATGATCTCGAGCCCTTCCTCGGGACGAAAATGGTGGAACGCCGCAAACAGCGTGCGGAAGCCGAGGATCTCCTTCGGCACGTTGCGCGCGTCGATCGGCTGAGGAATCGGGCGAATCACCCCGTGCGAAGCCTCCGCTGCCTGCGCCCATGACTCGGGGCTCGGACGTTGGTCGCTGAGGCGCACCTCGAGCGGACCCCCGCCGCTCTTTTCCCACGAAGACAAGAGCGGCAGCCACGGTCCACCCGCACCCGAGCACAGGTCGAGCACGCGCTCTTCGTGGCAGCGCGCCAGCGCGGCGCGCAGCCGCGGCAGCAAGAGGTCATAGGGGCGAAAAACCCACTCGAGCTGCCGGAGGTAGTCAGTGAGTCCGTCGCGGAGGATGCGGGGACACCAGGATTGATCTGCGATCTCGAACAGGTGCAAGCGCCGCTGCGGCATCCACCGGCATCTCGCCGGAATCCGCCCCGGAAGTCAATCCTCCGCGCCAGGGGACTTGCCCTCTTCCCTCAATCGCCGTTCTCCTCGGCGACCAGACACCAGCCGCGCGTGTGCCCCATGTACTAGACCTCGGCCATGCGGAGCGCGTCCGGTGCGCTCTCCACGGTGGCTGCTTCGCGGCGCGGCAGCGTCTGCGCGAGCACCTGCGCGGTGTGCAGCGCAGTGCGCCCGGCGAGCTGGCGGATCTGCTCGCGGCAGCTGAAGCCGTCGGCCACGACGAGCGCGTCGTCGGGCGCGGCGCGCAGCGCCGGCAAGAGCTTCCGCTTCGCGCATGCGACCGACACATCATAGTGTCGGTCCTCGTAGCCGAACGCGCCGGCCATGCCGCAGCAGCCGCCGTCGATCACCTGCACGTCGAGCCCGAGCTTCCGCAGCACCTGCTGCTCGTTCGAGAAGTCGAGCACGGCGCGCTGGTGGCAGTGCGCCTGCACGAACGCGGCGCCGCCGAGCGCGGGCTGGATGCTCTCGGGCGCGTGGTGCAGCAGGAACTCGGGCAACAGCCAGGCCTGCTTGCCCAGCCGGCCCGCCTCGGCGCGGCCGGCCAGCAGGTTGGGCAGCTCGTCGCGCATGACCGACAGGCAGCTGGGCTCGAGCACGACGATCGGCATGCCCTCGCGCAGCGCGGGCTCGAGCCCCGTGAGAAGTGACTCGAGCGTGCGCTTCGCGCGCGCGAGCATTCCGTAGTCGTACAGCGGCCGCCCGCAGCAGAGCGGCGCGTCGGGAATCGCGACCTGGAAGCCCGCGTGCTCGAGCACTTCGACGGCCGCGACCGCGACTTCGGGCTGGAAGTGGTTCGAGAACGTGTCGACGAACAGCAGCACCTTGCGCGTGCCGGGGTGCGCGCGGCGCCGCCTCCACCACGCGCGGAACGTCACCGGCGCGAAGCGCGGCGGCGTGCGGCGCGGATGGATGCCCGCGAGCCACTTGAGAAGGCGCGTGCGCGCGAGCGGGTTCGCGAGCCACCAGAGCGGCGCCGCGAGCCGCGCCCAGCGCGCGATCCCGCCGAACGCGTGCGCCGACCGCGGCCGGAAGTGCCGCTCGTAGTAGTGCGACAGGAACTCGGCCTTGTAGGTCGCCATGTCGACGTTCATGGGGCACTCCCCTTTGCAGCCCTTGCACGCGAGACACAAGTCGAGCGCCTCCTTCACGGCGTCGCTCTGCCAGCCGCCCCGCAGCGCGTCGCCGCGGCACATCTCGAACAGCAGCCGCGCGCGCCCGCGCGTCGAGTGCTGCTCCTCGCGCGTCGCCATGTAGCTCGGGCACATGACGCCGCCGTCGAGGCGCCGGCACTCGCCCACGCCGACGCAGCGCTCGAGCCCAACCGCGAAGCTCGCCTTGTCGTCGGGGAAGCGGAAGTGCGTGGCGAGCTCGCGCGCGCGGTAGCCGGAGCCGTAGCGCAGGTTCTCGTCGAGCTTGTACGCCGACACGAGCTTCCCCGGGTTCATGAGGTGACTCGGGTCCCACAGCTCTTTCCATTCGGTGAACGCGCGCATGAGCTCGGGCCCGAACATGCGCGGCAGGAGCTCGGCGCGCGACTGGCCGTCGCCGTGCTCGCCCGACAGCGAGCCTCCGTGCGCGACGACGAGGTCGGCTGCGTGCTCGACGAACGAGCGGAACTTCGCGATGCCGGCCGTGTGCTTCAGATCGAACGGGATGCGCGTGTGCACGCAGCCCTGCCCGAAGTGGCCGTAGAGCGAGGCCCGGTAGCCGAAGCGGTCGAGCAGCGCGCGGAGCTCGCGCAGATACTTGCCGAGGTACTCGGGCGGAACGGCCGAGTCCTCCCAGCCTTCCCACGTGTCGGCCTCGCCGGGCACGCGCGCCGTGGCGGCGAGACCCGACTCGCGCACGTGCCACAGCACCGCGGCGTCGCGGGTCGAGCACAGCTTCATGGCGGGCGGACCGCCGACGTGCTCGAGGCGCGCCATGAGCGCGTGCGCGCGCGACTCCGCCTCTTCGGGCGTCTCGCCGCCGACCTCCACCAGCAGCCAGCCCCGGCCCCGCGGCAACAGCCGCTCCCGCTCGGGGTGGAGCTTCTTCTTGATCATGTCGTCGACGAGCATGTCGTCGATTCCCTCGAGCCCGATCGGCCGGCACGCGCGGATCTCGGGAATGTGGTCGGCGGCCTCGAAGATGCTCGGGTAGCCGAGCACCACGAGGCGACGGACGCGCGGGCTCGGCACCAGTCGGAGCTTCGCGCCGAGCACGGTGACGAGCGTGCCCTCCGAGCCGACGAGCGCGCGCGCGACGTTCGAGCCGTTCTCCGGCAGGAGCGCGGGCAGGTTGTAGCCCGACACGCGCCGCTCGAGCTTCGGGAAGCCGTCGCGGATCGCCTGCGCCCAGCGGTCGCGGAACCTGCGCACCGCGGTGTGGAGTCGCGCGCGCTCGTCGCCGCCGCGTTCGATGCGCGCGAAGTCGGCCTCGCTCGTCGCGCCGACGACGAAGCGCGCGCCCAGGTACGTGAGCACCTCGAGCTCGTGCACGTTGTCGGCGGTCGGGCCCGCGAGCATGGAGTGCACGCCGCACGAGTCGTTCCCGATCATGCCGCCGAGCGTGCAGTGGCTGTGCGTCGACGGGTCGGGGCCGAACGTCAGGTGGTGCTGCTCCGCGCGGTCGCGCAGCTCGTCGAGCACGAGCCCGGGCTCGACCCAGGCGGTGCGCGCGTCGGCGTCGAGCTCGCGCAGCGCGTTCACGTACTTCGAGAAGTCGACCACGACGGCCGCGTTGCACGTCTGACCGGCCAGGCTGGTGCCGCCGCCGCGGCTCGTGAGCGGCGCGCCGCGCGCGCGGCACAGCTCGATGGCCGTCACCGCGTCCTCGACGTCGCGCGGGAGCACGACGCCGATCGGCAGCTGCCGGTAGTTCGACGCGTCGGTCGCGTAGAGCGCGCGGCTCGCCATGTCGAAGCGCACCTCGCCGCGCAGGCTCGCCTGCAGCTCGCGCGCGAGATCGCCGGCCTGCTCCGTGTTCACGTCTGC
>Ga0335077_10005001_pt1 | contig 16208 bp, 6 predicted proteins | sample Lox_Sample_31_FD_207151 | JGI IMG/M metagenome (GOLD analysis project Ga0335077, IMG submission 207151) | Soil microbial communities from Loxahatchee National Wildlife Refuge, Florida, United States - Lox_Sample_3.1 | ecosystem: Environmental > Terrestrial > Soil > Wetlands | place: USA: Florida...
ACCAACTGCAGATCAAGTTCAAACCCAGCGAATCCCTTCCCGGCCTACCGTGCTGCTGCGCGGGAGACAACACACAGTGTGTGCGGCAAGAGACAAAGGAAGAAAGCGGTTGCGATAACTTTTTGCGCATTTTTAAGGAGAAATAACGCGGCAAGGCGATTGCTTGGGTATCCGCGAGGATGGAATTCGATTATAGTTCGGCATCCTCGCGAGGGTTGATGAAGCGGGTGAAGAGAGCGGTGTGGGTATCCGTAGCCGCCGGTGCGACGGCGGGTGCGCTGGCTGCGGGGCTCTTTGGGCTGAAAATTTCGCGCGTTCTGCAAGTTTCCCAACAAGAAGTACGTTCCCAAAACCAAATTGAGTTTGCGGTGAAGGCCTATGCGCCGCCGGCGGAGCAGCCGTTTGAGGCGTTGAGCACGCCGGCGGATTTCGGCGAGGCGGAGCGATTCCAAGACCATCTTTATATTGCAGGGCCGGAAGGCCTGCTGGAGTACCAGCCCGATGGGAAATTGCTGCGTGAATTTGCGGTGGGACGGGACTTGCCGCCGAGCCCGTTGGTGGGGATGACGCGGGCAGTGCTGGCAGACGGGCAGGAAGAGGAAATGATTGTGGCGACGGCGGATGACGGTTTGCTGGCGTACAACGGGAGAGGATTCCGGCAGATTCTGCCGGAGGTGAAGGAATTTCGCGAAGTGACTTGCATGCTGGCGGGAGGGAACGGCCACCTGCTGATCGGAACGAAGAAACGGGGAGTACTGGTGTTCGACGGGAAAAAGATCGAGGTGCTGCATCCAACGCTGGGAAAGATCTACGTGACGGCGCTGGCGGGGAATGAAGCGGATTTGTGGGCCGGAACGATTGACCGCGGCGTGCTGCACTGGCATGCAGGCGAGACGGAGACTTTCGGTGAGCAGGAGGGGATGCCGGATCCGCAAGTGCTTTCCATCGCGCAGAGTGGAGAGAAGACGTACGTGGGAACGGCAGTGGGAGTGGCGGAATTTGACGACGGAAGGTTCTCGCGGGTGATTGGACCCGGGATTTTTGCCACGGCGCTGCTGGCGACGACGGAGAGTGTCGTGATCGGGACGGAAGACGAAGGAGTGGTCACTGTTCCGCTCAATGAAGCGCACCCGGAGGCATTGCGGCGCGCCACGGTAGGACATTCGGAAGTGCGGCAGGTTTTTCGGATCGGAGACCAGATTTATGTTCTGACAAAAGTGCAGCTCTTCCGCATGAATGGGAGAGGGCTGGGATGGGAACAGGTTCTGCAGAGTGGCAAAGCGACGCTGAGTGATGGAAATGTTTCCGCGCTGGCGATGGATGGGAGCGGAAGGTTGTGGATCGGCTACTTCACGCGAGGGCTGGATGAATGGGAGCTGGCGAGCGGACGCGTGCAGCACGTGGAAGATGAGCATGTATTCTGCGTGAACCGGATTTTGCCGGATGCAAAAAGGGGAACGGTAGAAGTGGCGACGGCAAACGGGCTGGTGCGTTTCGGGGCAGAAGGAAATGAGCAGCAGGTGCTGACGCGCGCGGATGGATTGATTGCGGATCACGTGACGGACGTAGCGGCGTATGGAGACGGATTGGCTCTGGCGACGCCGGCGGGACTGACCTTTCTGGACCGCGACGGGGCGCGCAGTTTGTATGCGTTTCAAGGATTGGTGAACAACCACGTGTACGCGCTGGGAGTTTCGGGAGAGGAATTGCTGGCGGGAACACTGGGCGGAATATCGGTGATTGGACACGAAACGGTGCAGGCGAATTACACGGTGGGCAATTCGGGATTGAAGCACAACTGGATTACTGCGGTGGTTCCCGTGGGAGACGGATGGATGGTGGGCACCTATGGTGCCGGAGTACTGGAGATGGACCGAGATGGGCGTTTCCACCCGATGGAGAGGGCAACGGGGGCGTTTGACGTGAATCCGAACGCCATGCTGGTGACGCCGGAGCACGTGTTTGCGGGGACGCTAGGCGAGGGATTGTATGTGTACGACCACTCGACGGGACGATGGACCCAGATGCGCGAGGGATTGCCGTCGGCAAATGTGACGGCGCTGGCTGCGAGCAGCGGCACCATTTACGTTGGAACGGATAACGGCCTGGTGCGAATCGAGGAGCAGAAGCTACGGCAATGAAAAAGCTGTCCATTGCGTGTTTGCTGTTGCTTTGCCTTCCCGCTGCACTTTGTGCGGATGGCGGGGTGCTGATTCCACGCGACAAGGCGCAGCCCGATCCGGCGATTCTTTCGCTGGAGGAGATGGAAATCACCGTGGTGATTGACAACGGGGACGCGCGGGTCTTTGTGAAGCAGATCTTTGCGAACCACACGGCGGCGATTGAGGAAGGGAATTACATTTTTGCGCTTCCGACCCTGGCCACGGTTTCTGATTTTGCGGTGTGGGACGGGCCGACGCGCATTCCCGCGGTGGTTTTGGAGCGGAAGCGCGCGGAAGAGATCTACAACCAGCTGAAGCAGCAATCGATTGATCCCGGATTGCTGCAAATGGGGGAGCGCGGGCCGGAAGAGGCGAAGCGCAGCTCGATTTTCAGCGCGAGGATCGTGCCGATTCCAGCGTACGGAACCAAGCGATTGGAATTCGAATACCACGAAAAGATCCCCGTCGAAAACCTGAAATCGTATTTTGCGATTCCGTTGCGGCCGGATGCTTATCACGCGCAGATCGCGCGACACTTCCGGATCAATTTTGAATTGCACTCGGCGCTGGCGATCGCGAATTTCCAGGCGCCCGCAAAAACCTTCCCGCTGCAATACGAGCAGAACACGGCGCATCTGGTGAAGGCGCACTCCGAAGGAGAAAACGTCAACCTGGCCGAAGACTTCGTGACGACGTTCGACGAGGACCCGGCAGGAAGCGACACATCGCAAGTGCTGGCTTACCGGAAGGCGGAAGGAAATCAGCCATCACCGACGGAGATGGCGCCGGTAAAGAAGACAAACGAGCCAGGGTTTTTTGAAGTAGAGGCGTTGCTGGGCAATGGAAACGCGCAACTACCCGCCCAAGGGGCTTCGGCGACGGCTCCAGGGCCATCGAAGACGGTCATCATCCTGTTCGATGTTTCGCTTTCGATGCAGTGGGAAAAACTGGAGCGCAGCTACGAGGCTCTCGAGACTCTGCTCCGTTCCCTGAAGCCATCGGACAACTTCAATTTAATTCTATTCAACAGCCAGACTCACGCCTACCAAATGCAGCCCGTGACCGCTGATGGCACCGGGATTCAGCATGCGCTGGACTTTGTGCGCGCAAGCAAGCTGCGCGGCGGAACGAATTTGCAAGCGGCGCTCGAAGCGGGGTTGCGACAGTGCGCCGGAAGGCCCGGCGGCAACGCATATCTTGTGCTGATCAGCGACGGCGGAGCGACACGCGGACCGATTCAGAACGGCCACATTGCGGCGTGGTATGCGTCAGCGTGGAAAAAGCTGCCGGAAGCGGACCGGCCGAAGACGTATATTTTCGGAGTAGGTGATGATGCGAACGTGCCACTGCTGCGCATGCTGGCGCGCAATGAGGGCGTCCTCGAACAGGTCCTTTCGACCGAGCCGATGGAGTTCAAGCTGAATGCGTTTCTGTCCAAGATTGGAAGGTCGCCTGTCGGCCAGCTTCGCATGGACGCGGCGGCAGACGCAGGATTGCAATTGGTCTATCCGCTGCAGGATACCGCGTATCCGGGTTCCGTGGCGGGTTGGGTCGGGAGGTACCCGCAACCGCGCAAAGACGTGAAATTCACGGTTCGGGGCGAACGAGACGGAACTCCTGTGGAGATTTCACAGAACGCGGAGCTTCCCGCGCGATCGTTGGAGCACCCGCAATTGCCGCGGCTTTGGGCGCGGGCCAGAGTCGATGCGTTACTGGAAAAGATCGAACGGGAGGGAGAGGACGAGGCAACGATTGACGAGATTATCCGGCTGGCGCGCGAATACAAGTTCGTGACGCCGTATACGTCGTTTCTGGCGGTACCACGCGCGCTTCTAAGGCCACGGGTGATCCGGCCGGGCGATCCGGTGCTGCGCGTAAAAACAAATGGAACATTTGAATCCGTGGTGGCGCTGTTTCCGTTCGGACTGGTCCAAGGATTGCGCTATCTGCAGGATGAAGATGTGTGGGAAACGCGTTTTTATGCGCCGGACGATATGCAGGACGGCACTTACACGGTGCGGCTGATTTTGCGAGATAGCGCTGGGCGGACTTACCGGGAAGCCAAGACCTTTGTGATTGCCAGCAAGCCGCCGGTGATTCAAATCAAGCTTGACCACAAGAGGTTCCGGCGCGGAGAAGCGCTGAAGCTGAGAGTCGCGGCGTCTTCGAGCACGCGAACTCTTGTTGCGCGGCTGGAAGGGACCGCGCCAGTCGAGCTTCACTGGGACGCCAGCGCGGGAGCGAATACCGGAGAGTTGATTGTGCCGGAAGAAGCGATCCCGGGCGTCTACAAGCTGACGGTGACGGGCGAAGACATCGCGCACAACATCGGCTCGCAGGGGGTGGACGTTGAGATCATTCCCTAGAGTTGCGCGCCCCAAGCGAATTTTCTCTGCCGCCGCCGCGGTGGCGATGCTTGTCGGGATTTTCTTGAGCAGCGCCTACGCAAAGCTGCCGTTATGGATCCGCAACGTCGAAGCAAAGAGCCCGCTGGAGCTTGTTTTCTTCCGATGGATGGAGTTGCCCGGCGGGGAAGTAATGCACCGACGTCCGCCAAGCGAAACACGGCCTGCATTGGGAGCATTGATCACTCAGCAGCCGAAGAACGCCGAACTCTATTCTCTGCTGGCGCTGGAAGATGAACAGCAACTGGATTTTGCCTCTGCGGAAGCCGACTGGAAAAAGTACGTTGAAGCCAGCTCAAATAAAGCGGAAGCAGAAATCGGGCTGGCGGATTTCTATCACCGGAGACTGCAGCCTCAGAAAGAAATCAAAATCCTAAGCGAAGCCGCCAATGCTCCCGCAGAGGAATCCGAAAAACTGACGCCGCCCGCCGGCCAGGAGTCTTGGCTCGCGTTCGAGCGAATTTTCACTGTCATCGAGCAACAGGGATTTCCGAAGGAGGTTTCGGAGGCGCAATATCGAAGCTGGATTTCGCGATATCCGAACGAGCCTTCGCTCTACTCGCGGTTTTTAGGTTTTCTGATCTCGGAAAAAGAATACGATGCCGCGAACCGGTTGATCGAGGAATACCGGAAACAGTTTCCCGGCGACGAGATTTTTCCGGTGAAGGCCAAGGCGTTGGTCGAATACCGTCAAGGTTCACTGCCGCAGGGATTGGCAGTTTACGAGAAGACGTTCCAGCCGCTCTGGGATCCGGAATTGGTAAAGAGCTATTTCGACCTGCTTGGGCAAACGCACAGCTTGCGAAAATTTCTGGACGAGCAAAGAGCGGCGCTCAATGCGAATCCGGAAGACCTGCGGGCAACTGCGCTGACTTTTTACTACTACCAGCAAGAAGGGAAGCTGGACGCGGCCCAGGCGGAGATCACTCGCTTCAGAATGCACAAGGAATCCGCGCATTCGGAGTGGACCAGCAAGGAACTTTACGCGTGCGCGCAACTGCTCGAAGAGATTCACGAGTATCCGGAAGCGGCGCGATACTATTTTGCGCTTTACAACGTGAAGAGCGCGGACGATTCGCAAGAGCGCGCTCTGGCTGGCCTGGCAAGGCTGCTTTTCACTGCACCGGAAACGCCGATCCGCTTTGGAACCGGCGAGATGTCCATGTATCGCGATATCGCGACGATGGATCAGGGACCGGGATACCTGAACGGCATTCTCTCGCTGATTCTGAACACAACTGAGCCCGCCAGCGAGTTTTCCGACGAAGAGCAACGCGCCGTGCCTTATTTTCATCGCTCGAGCGGAACGAGATTACTGGCTTTGCTCGACTCGAAATTTCCGAACTCACCCGACCGCGCGGCCTTGCACACGAAATTGCTTGAATATTACGCAAGCGCCGGAGAGAGCGACGCGGTGATCCGTGGTGGAAAAGAATTCCTTTCCACGTTTGCGCGAGCGACACAACGCACCCAAGTGGCTCTTTTGATGGCGGATGCCTACGCGCGCAAAGGACAGACAGCCGATGAGTTTGCCATTTACGACTCTGTTCTGAAAGTACTTGCTACGAAAGCGCAAGGCGTGCCGCTGGGCAGCGCTGCGGCCGGCATGGAGGGATATTACGGAGCAAGAATGGATTATGCGCCGCAGGAAGACAACGGAGAAGCTGAGCCTGACGGGGAGGTTGGAAACAACACTGATCGTGGCGCTCAGCGTGGAGCGAACGCGGCGTTTCAAGTCGCGACGCGCGCCGCCAAGAGCGAAGAAGAAGGAGTGCGTTCGCCGGAGTACGCGAGGGTTCTGGAGCGCTATCTTGCGCGGCTCGCAGAGTTGAAGCAGATTCCGCAAGCGATCGGAGTGCTGCGGAACGAGATTGCGCACAATCCGGATGATCCCGGGCTCTATGAGCGGCTGGCTGTTTTCCTGGAACAAAATCGCATTGGCGCAGAGGAAGAAGAAGTCTACAAACAGGCGATGACGCGGTTCCCGGACCGTTCCTGGTACAGCAAGCTTGCTCGCTACTATCTGCGCCGCAAAGAAAATGCGGAATTCGAGTCGCTCACGCAAAATGTGGTGAAGCTCTTCAACGGCACCGACCTGGAGAATTACTTTCGCGGCGTGGTGAGCGGAGGCAGCCCCGCACTGTACGTCCGGCTGAATTTGTATGCCAATGAGCGCTTCCCGCACAATCCCGTCTTTGTGAACAACCTTTTGATGGCTTACCACTGGCGGGATACGTACGACCAGGCAGCTTGGGAAAAGCTTTTGCGGCAGCACTGGTTCGAGGATGCCAATCTGCGCAACGAGTTTTTCTCCTACTTGAGTTACACCGGGAAGCTTGAATCAGAATTACAGTCCGTGCGCCAGGAGGAACAGGCAAAAGGGAATTTGGGAGAGTTCGTCAAGGAAAATCCGGCCGCGGGCGAATACCTTGCGCAGGCGGAACTCTGGCGGTGCCACTTCGAGGAGAGTGCGCCGGTGCTCAAAGATCTTGCGGAGGAATATCCCGCCGATTCCGAACTGGGGAACACGGCTTCTTCTGTTTTTCGATCGTTGGCTTACCTTAATCCGGCGGATACGGACACCGCTGTGAAAATCGAACAGAACCTTTTAGCGGCCGATCCGGCAAACACCGAGCTCATGGCACGGATTGGCGACACGCTCGCTGATCGCGAACTTTTCGAGCGGGCCGCGCCGTTTTGGGACCGCATCCCGCAGGTAACCCCGGGAGAGTCGAACGGCTACCTGGACGCAGCAACAATCTATTGGGACTACTTTGATTTCGACAGATCGTTGCAGCTATTGGAAGAGGCGCGGAAGAAATTTGGCAATCCCGCGCTCTATGCCTATGAAGAAGGCGCAATCAATGAAGGCAAGCGCGATTACCCCCACGCGACTGAAGAATATGTGAAGGGCAGCCTGGCGGCAGGCGAGTGGTCTCCCGCGGAGAACCGCCTTCTGCAGCTTGCGCAACGGCCAAAGTACCGGGATCTGGTGAACCGCGCGACGGAGAAGATCGCGCAAGAACCGGGAGCATCGTTCGCTGCTGTAACGCTCCGGGCACGGGTGCTGGAAACGTTGAACCGCAAGAAGGAATTGGAAGAATTGCTCGATGCGGCAGTCAGCAGCGCGACGACTCTCGAAGAAGCCACGCAGCTCGAAACTCTGGCGGAGCAGAAATCCCTGGAAGGCGTGCGCGAACATGCTTTGGTCAAGGAGATTTCGCTCACTTCCGATCCTGTTGCACGGCTGCAGTTGCGCTATGCATTGATCCGTCTGTACCAGGCGCGCAAGGACAATTCCGCGGCCCAGCAGAAAATTGAGGAGCTGTATCGAGAGAATCCGAAAATCCTTGGGGTCGTGCGGGCGACGGTGGATTTCTACTGGGCAGCCAAGCTTTATCCGCAGGCGATCGCCGTACTGCAGCAGGCCACGAAGGATGCGTACCCGGATCTCAGCAGGCAGTTCGCCTTTGAAGCGGCGCGCAAATCCACGGAAGCCAAGCTTTATCTCCAGGCGCGGGAGATTCTCACGCAGCTTCTGAAAGATTCTCCTTACGACGCGCAATATCTCGCGGCGATGGCTGATACCTACGCGAAAGCCGGGGACCAGCAGGGATTGAAGCAGTTCTATACCGATGAGATCTCAGCGTTTCGCAACGCACCGCTTTCTACGGACGCAAAGAAAGCGCAGGTAGCGACTCTCCGGCGCGGATTGATTCCAGCGCTGACGAATTTGAATGACACCTCCGGGGCCGTGGACCAGTACATCGAGCTGATCAATGCCTTTCCGGAAGACGAGGGCCTCGCCGACGAGGCCGGATTATACGCGCAGAAGAATCATCTTCAGCAACGGCTGGTGGATTTCTACGCGAAAACTGTGCAGCAGTCTCCGCGCGACTACCGTTGGGCGATGGTGTTGGCGCGGATCCAGACTACCCTGGAGGACTACCCATCGGCGATTGACGCGTACGGGAAGGCGATTGCGATTCGGCCCGACCGCGTGGACCTGCGAACCGCCCGCGCCGGGCTTGCGGAACGCCTCATGCGGTTTGACGACGCTGCCGGCGATTATCAGAAGCTCTACGATCTTACCTACAAAGATCCGCAATGGATGGAGAACGTTGCGGAAATCCGCGCGCGCCAGGGAAGGACCCAGGATGCCATCGCGGCCTTGAAAACCGCGCTCATCGAAGGAAAGCCCGAACGCCCGGACAAATATTTTGAAGTTGCGCGGAAGCTTGATGGCTGGGGAATGGTGACGGAAGCACGCGCCTTCGCGGAACAAGGGCTCGGCGCTGCGGGCGCCGAATTGCTGGCTTCAACAGACAATCATTCGGGCGCGGCGCTCTATGCGCACATCATGACGCGCCTGCGCCAACAAGATGCCGCCTACGCAAAATTGCGGGAAGCGATGGCCGCCGCATCGGCAAGCCTCCCTGTCATTGAGCAGCAAGCTGCGAAACAGGGCATCGCTGCCGTGACAAACAGCGAATGGCGCCAGCGCGTGCAGGAAACGCGCCTCGAGAACGCGCGAAGCGGCATGGCCGCGGCGCTCACAGAGATGGGAAAGACAGTCGCGACATACTTCACGCCGGAAGAGAAGGCGTCGTTCGCCCAATTTGCGCAGAAGTTGCGCGCGCCGATGACTCCTATGGACGTGGAAACGTTCGCCATACCTTTGGTCCAATCGGCGGGATTGACGGATCTCGAAGCGCAGTGGCGCTATGAGCTGACCTCGGCCCCTACAACGAATCCAGGGGTGATGCTTGCGCGAATGCAAAGCTATGCGGAGCTCGAACGGCGGCGGCTGAAATTTGAGGAACTGGCTCCCCGGCTCGAGCAGTTCGCTCCACTGGTGAATTCTGTCACACGCCCTTCGATCTTGTTGCAGGCCGCGGACACTTATCAGTCGGCGGGGGACGCGGAGAATGAGCTGCGTTTGTCGTCTTCTGTTTGGCCGGGCAACATGGGAAGCGGCCAACTCAACCGTTATTTCGAACTCCTATTGAGCAAACGGCCCGACCAGCTTGTGCAAGTCGCCGCCAACTGGACGCCGTGGGGCGAGCAGGCGGCGGATTTTGTGATTGCTCATGGCACCCAGGAACTGGCGCACGAAGTGGTTGGGGCGCGCGCTCGGGCTCGCGTGCCCGTTTGGAGAAATGCCTACGATGCGCTGACCGGAATGTATTTTGCCGAGAACACTGCGGCTGTGGACAAGAACTTTGTGGATGCCCTCGGCGACGAAACGATCGGCGAGCGCATCGGGAAGAAATTGAACCGCGATCAGGAGCTTGCCGGCGACATCTGGTTCTACTACGGTTCGCGCTACGGCGAATACCTGGGAGATTCGAATTTAGGCAATCCAGAGGATTTCCTTCCCGCTGTGCTTGAGCAGAGCCCGGCCTCCTCTTCAGGTTACCTGCAAGTGGCCGATTATTATGAAGAAAAGGGCGACACGCGGGCCGCGATTGCCGACTACTTCCACGTGCTCGAGCTGAACCCCGGCAGCATCACAGCGCACGACCGCCTCGCCCTTGCTTATCTCAAGCAAGGTGACCGCGCCGAAGCCGTAAAGCAGTGGAAGCTCGCAATTGCCACGCTAACGAGTGAGGTGGACCAAGCCTCCGTTCCGGAGAGCTTTTGGACAGACTTTGCTCGCATCGCCGCGGACTCCGGCTCGCATCGAATCTTCACTGAGCTGCGGCCTGATTTGGATGTTCTTTTGCGTGCATATCTGAAAAAGAATGGGACCTACCGTTCGAATGAGTTATTGAAAAGTGCTTACGCGGGTTTGCACGACCCCACGCCGGCCACGGCATGGCTGCTCGATCTTTCCACCGCGGCGGTCGACCCGATCTCCGTGCTCGCAGACGTAATCAATGCGCCCTGGATTCCTCTCGCGCAGCGCGCGCCGGTTTATCAGCGGATTCTGTCTGCAAAACGTGACGCGGTGGACAAAGCTGCCGAGGCCGACAAAGAAGCCGCGGTGCAGGATCTGCGCACCTGGCAAATCCGTTGGGAAGGCTATTTGATCGAAACGGAGCAATTCGAGACGGCAAACGATTTTCTGGCGTCGCTGCCGGAAGAAATGAGAACAGCAAATGCGACTGAGTTGACACCCATGGAACTACAGATCGCAGCGCACGTCGGGACGCTGGACGAGAAGCTGGCAGGTTATCGCTCGAATGAAGAAAGCGCGCCGCCGGAGGAAACGCTTCGGGCGGCGGCCAAAAAGCTGCAAAAGGAAGGCGACGAAAACTCAGCGCGCAAGATTCTGGAATTCGTTTTCTCGCGAGAGATTAACAGACACAACCTGTCCGTCACGAACTTTCTCGGGCTGGCGGAAATCCGCATAGCGAACGGAGATCTGCCGGGCGCGATGCAATTACTGCGCAGGCTGGTCGTTGTTGTCGGGAATCCGTTCGAGAATTTGGATCCGCCGGCATCGCTGCTTGAGAAAACCGGGCACGACGCGGAAGCTGTCGAATTTCTGGAGCAGTTGGTGAACGCAACGCCCTGGGACGCATCCTTCAAATTACGCTTAGCCCAGGCAAAGCTCGCAGCGGGGCAGGAGCAAAGCGCCAGCCGCGATACCCTGGTCAAGATCGCATCAAGCGCGGACGATCCTTATGCAATTCGGACGAAAGCCGCCACCGCGCTAAGAGGCCAGAATACGTCCGCCAACCTTGGTTCGCAGGAGTTGCGGCTCCTTGCCACCTCTTCCGCGCAGATATCGCCCAAGGATGCCGATCAGCCATATTTCTATCCGGCCAGGATCGAAGCTGCGAAGACTGCGACCGACCCGCAAAGCAAACTGCAGCTCTTTCGAAATGCCGTCGCGGACGCTCCCGCTCGTGAAGAGGCGCGATATCTCTTGTTTGAAACGGCGGCGGAACAGCATGCCGATCATCTCGCACTAGCAGCGCTGGAGGGGACGCCAAGGCCGCAAGTTCTCTATCGCTATCAGCAAGCTACCGAAAATCGCTACGGGATGGACACGCCTATCGAAGAAATTGACGCGGACAACGGCGAGCCCGCGGCGTCAGGACAGGAAACGCAATTGACGCAGACTCTGCGAGCGCGGATCGCTTATGAGGCCGCGGAAGTTCTGGAAAGACTCGGGCGGCTCAAAGAGAGCCTTCCGTATCTGGAAGCGGCGCAAAGATTGGAAGAGAATGCGCAAAGCCGGAAAGAAATCGCCACGAAGATCTCCACAGTGAGAAAAGAATTGGACAGGGAACGCCGGAATGAAGCGCGGCAGCCGATTTTGCATCAAGCTCTCGAGCAGGACCGCCTGGTGCGGCCGCGCATTCCGTCTGCGAGCGCCGCGCAGGCGGAGAAAGGATCGGCACGGCCATGAAACGATGGATTCTATTCATCTCCGCATGCGGCCTTTGTGTTGGTGCGGTGCTTGCCGCGTATCGTGCGCTGGCGCCGGAAGAACCATCCTTGTCGCGCTACGCGCCTTCGGGCGCCGTGCTTTATCTGGAAGCAAAGGATTTTTCCGGGCTACTGACGGATTGGAATGGTTCGCAGCAGAAAAAGGATTGGCTGCACAGCGCCGACTACGATGCATTTTCGCGTTCCCGCCTGTTTCTTCGCCTAAAAGATGCGAGCGACGAGTTTGCTTCTGCCGCCGGACTTCCGGCTGATATGAACTTTGTGTCCCAGGTGGCTGGAACGCAAAGTGCCGTCGCGCTCTACGATATCGGCAAACTGCAGTTCCTCTACGTCGCGAAATTGGATTCCAACAAGGTCGAACAGACGGCTTTGCTGCAATCGCGGGCAAAATTCGAGCCGCGCGCCGCTGGCGGAGTGACCTTCTATTATCGCCAGGACGCGCAATCCGGACGTGAAGTCGCTTTCGCAACCACCGGTGGCTATCTGCTCCTGGCTACTCGCGAGGATCTCATGGCAGGTGCCCTGGTGTTGATCGCCGGAAGCAAGAATCCCACGATCGAAACTGAATCCTGGTGGACGCGCTCCCTGGGCGCCGCGGGCAATCCAGGCGATCTGCGCATGGTGTTGAACCTCGAAAAAATTGTGCCGAGCCCGTACTTCCGCTCGTACTGGATTCAGAAAAATATCACGGACATGAAATCCTACAGCGCTGCGGTTTCGGATCTCTTTCTTTCAGGCAGCGAATATCGTGAGGAGCGCGTACTGATCAAAAAGACTCAGGGTAGCGGCGCGACCCCCACCGGTGATGGAAGCGCCGCGGTCGCTGCGCTCTCGCGTCTGGTCCCCGCGAACGCCGGAGCTTATCGCATTTTCTCTAGTCCCTCGGCGGATGCCTGCGTCACCTTGCTCGAAAGCAAGCTGCTCGCGCCTCACGCGGGTCCGGGAACTCCCTCGAAAATCGCGCCGCAGGTCCAGCTTTCCTCGGGCGAAACCGGTGGCACCGGCGACATGGAGACGCGCATAGATCAGCCGCCGCTGAAGCTTCAGACGCAGGCAGCTTCCTCGGATGCGCTAAAGGAGCTATTCACGCAAAATGAAGTGCAGGCTGGCATGAGCATCCAGAGAACGGATACGGACAAGGACGGAGTCTTTGTCCGCTTCCACTCCGCCATTGCCCTGCTGGGCAACTCGGATTGGAATGATGCAGCCGTGCGCTCTGTACTCGTCGGCTTTGTCCGGCCGATGCTGACCGCAAGCGACCTCGGCGTTTCTTGGCGGCCGAGTTCCGGCCACGTCGAGCTTGATGGCCTCTGGACTCTTTCTCTCAGCGTGCGCGGCAAGAATCTCTTCCTTTCAGACGATCCCGTTCTTCTCGACGAAATCACGGCAGGCTTGAACCAAAAAGCCAACGCCGAGCCCGCGGAGCTGATCGCCGGTTTCAATCATGCCGGGGAGCGCAAGAGGTTTGCGCGCCTGACGAGTCTACTCGATGATCAGGGGAACCCACAGAGAAGCGGACCGGGTCGCACGCCGCAGTTTTTTTCAGACAATATTGAGAGCTTAAGCTCCGTGCTTGCCGGAGTGTCCTCGGAGAAAATCGTCGTCCGCGATGCAGGCGACCACGTCCTCCAAACGGTCACTTACGAATGGCGAAATTGAGTGCCCTGACGGCCACCCTGCTCGTTTCCGCCTCGCTATCGTGCGGGGCAGCGGTTCGCGGCCAAACGCGCACAACTCACCAGCCCGCCTCAACGGCTGACGCTAAGCCTCATTCCCTCTTTTCCCAATCCGCTCGCGAAATCCTCGACCGCGATTTCGCCAGCCAGGATTTATCCTATCTTCTCTTGGACGCGCGGACGGGCGCGCTGCTCGCATCCCGCTGGCCCGGCGCAGACCAGCCAATTCCTCTCGGATCGCTCGTGAAGCCGTTCACCGCTCTCGCCTATGCCGAGCATCACATGTATCGCTACCCGATTTACGTCTGCCGCGGCGCCGCAAGTGGCTGCTGGCAGCCGCGGCCGCACGGCCGGTTGAACATCGTTTCCGCGATCGCTTATTCCTGCAATTCCTACTTTCGAGAAATGGCCTCGCATCTCACTGGCGATCAACTTCGAGAGATTACGAGTCAGCTCGGCATAGACTCGCCCGCTCCGACTCTGACCGGGCCTCCACTTATGGGCCTCGGAGATGAGTGGCCCATCGCTCCCTTGCGCATGGCTCGCGCGTACCTTGAACTCGTCCGCCGCCGCGACGAGCCCGGCGTGCGCGAGATTGTCATGGGCATGCAGGACTCGGCAGTTTGGGGTACTGGCGCAGGAGTGGGTCACGCTCTGAAAAACACCAGCGCCCTTGTCAAAACGGGCACCGCGGTTTGCCGCCACGAGCACCGCGCGCCGGGCGACGGGTTCGTGATCGCTCTCGTGCCCGCGGATCAACCCGAACTCCTTCTGATGATCCGCGTCCACGGAGTGCCCGGAGCCACCGCAGCGGCAAACGCCGGTCAAATGCTGGCCCGGCTGGAGCAATAGCATCGTGAGAAGCGGTTTCCTCGCCTTCTTCTTTCTTCTGGCAGTTTCGTCCTCCGCATCCTTCGCACAAGAAGTCCGCATCGGCGTCCTCGGCCTGTTTCATCCGCACGAACTCGAATTGCGTGCTGTGCCCACAAAAGCCCTTGTCATTACCATTTCCGGCGAAACCTTCGTGCTTGAGCCGCGATCACCAAATTCCGATGCGAGGATCAAAATCTCCGGCCATCAGATGCTTGTCGCCATTCATGGCGGCGAGATACGCGGGGTTGAACTCCATGCATCGGGACGCAACAGCGCCTGCTCCTTTTTCTTGTCTGTTCCAGGACGGGTTAACCGACGTTATAGGGGAACGCTCTCCATCACAGTTAAAGATGGCGAGCTCAGCCCTGTAGTGGCCATGGATCTGGAGACGGCAGTGGCATCTGTCGTTCAAGCGGAGTCGAGGCCTCACACGCCGGACGAAGCGCTGAAATCGCAAGCCGTCGTGACGCGCTCCTATTTCGTTGCCGGAAAAGGCCGTCATGAAAGTTTCGATTTTTGTGATCTCGCGCATTGCCAGGTGATGCGCGACGATCCGGCGCAAGGCAGCCCCGCGGTCCATGCCGCGGAAGAAACGGCCGGGCTGGTTCTCGCCTACCAAGGCAAACCGATTGCCGCGATGTTCACGCGGAGCTGTGGCGGGCGCACCCGCACGCCGTCAGAACTCGGAATGCCGGTCAATGGTTATCCCTATTTCTCCGTGGTCTGCGATTACTGCCACACCAGCCCGTTTCGCTGGACGCGGAAGCTCTCGCGCGAAGATGCTGCGCTGCTCATCGCTAAAGGCGAAGCGGGACGCCTCGCCGTAGACCGGCGGCTCGGCTGGAATGCGGTCCCCAGCAACAATTTCACCGCTCGTCCTGAAGGTGATGAAATGATTCTTGAAGGGACGGGGCAAGGCCACGGCATCGGCCTATGCCAGCGCGGCGCAATGGACATGGCCACGCGTGGCGCCGATTTTCGCCAAATCCTGGACCATTACTTCCCGAACGCTACTTTGATCCATGTCGCCACTTCATTCGGACCTTAGCTTCAGTGTGAGTTCTACCTACGATTTTTTGACCCCGCCATGCCTCTTCGGAGAAAATAGCAAGGGAGGGAAGCCCGCCCCATGCTTTCTCGCAATCCTGCAATTCCTCTGAGCAAAAACGACCACCTGTTGCGCTGGGTTGAAAAAATGGCCGAGTTGACCAGGCCTGCGGCGATCCACTGGGTGGACGGATCGAAAGAGGAATACGACCATTTCTGCTGCGAGATGGTCAAAAGCGGCACGTTCATCAAGCTGAATGAAGAATTATGGCCGGGTTGCTTCTACGCGCGGTCGGATGCCGGTGACGTCGCCCGCGTGGAGGATCGCACTTTTATCTGCTCCTACGCGAAGGACAGCGCCGGGCCCACCAACAATTGGGAAAATCCTTACGAAATGCGCAAAAAGCTGAAGTCGCTCTTCAACGGAGCGATGCGCGGCCGAACCATGTACGTGCTGCCCTTCAGCATGGGCCCTGTCGGTTCGCCCTTGTCCAAAGTTGGCGTGCAACTCACCGATTCGCCATACGTCGTCGTGAACATGCGCATCATGGCGCGCATCGGCATGCCCGTGATCGAACAGATTGATCAGGGGATTCGCGTCGTTCCCTGCATGCATTCGGTCGGTGCTCCACTGGCTCCCGGCC
>Ga0335077_10005003_pt1 | contig 16199 bp, 14 predicted proteins | sample Lox_Sample_31_FD_207151 | JGI IMG/M metagenome (GOLD analysis project Ga0335077, IMG submission 207151) | Soil microbial communities from Loxahatchee National Wildlife Refuge, Florida, United States - Lox_Sample_3.1 | ecosystem: Environmental > Terrestrial > Soil > Wetlands | place: USA...
TCGGGCGCCAGACCGCGGGACTCGACATCTTTACCGGCTTGCTCGAAGAGGCGGCTTTTCCCGACTCCTTCTTTGATTACGTTCGTTCCAACCACTCATTCGAGCATGTATCCTGCCCGCGGTCGACCCTGGAAGAGATTCACCGCGTGTTGCGTCCCGACGGCAAACTCTTTATCGGCGTCCCCAATATCGCCAGCCTCAACGCCAGGCTCTTTCGCGAGTACTGGTGGTATCTGGGAGCCCCGGTGCATCCCTTCTCGTACTCGGTTGAAACCCTCTCCCGGCTTTTGCGGGAACACAACTTTCTGCTGCAGGCGGTGCGCTACAACTCCGATTATTCCGGCATTCTGGGAAGCCTGCAGATCTGGCGCAATCGTGGCAACGGCCGAAAGTCAACCGAAGGGCGAATCATCAACAACCCACTGTTGAAGCTCTCCTGCCACTGGACAGCCAAGCTGGTGGACCTGTTCCATCAGGGCGACGCCATTGAGATTACGGCGATGAAAACGGCGGCTTCCATATGAATGTTCTGGTCACTGGTGGAGCGGGTTTTATTGGCTCGCACCTGGTGCGCAGGCTGCTTCGCGAAGGCTGTACCCTGGCGGTGCTGGACAACTTCAGCCCCCAGGTGCATGCCGGCGTGGACGATCTGCCCGCCGATGTTGCCGGCGAAGTTGAGCTTTACCGCGGCGATGTCGCGGATGCCAATCTGCTGGCGCGCGCCTTGGCCAAGCGGGACGCTGTGGTTCACCTCGCCGCTGAGACCGGAACCGGCCAGTCCATGTACGAGGTGACGCGCTATCAGGAGGTCAACCTCGGCGGGACGGCCGCCCTCATGCATTGCCTGGTGAACGACAGAAGCTGCCGCGTCAGCAAGGTCGTCGTCGCCTCTTCCCGCGCCATCTACGGAGAAGGCAGCTACCGCTGCGCCCAGCATGGACTGGTTCATCCTGGCCCGCGGGCGCCGCAGGATCTCCGCGCCGGCCGGTATGATCCGCCCTGCCCGCACTGCGGAGTGGCTTGCACTCCACAGGCCACGCGGGAAGACGCCCCCCTCCAGCCTCTTTCTTTCTATGGCCTGACCAAACGCGTGCAGGAAGAAATGGTGCTTATGTTTGCGCGCTCCTGCGGCTTCGCCGGATGCGCATTGCGCTACCAGAACGTTTTCGGACCGGGGCAGTCTCTGTGCAATCCCTACACCGGCATCCTGGCGATCTTTTCCAGCCTCGCCCGCTCCGGCTCCCCCATCCAGGTTTTCGAAGACGGTCAGGAGAGCCGCGACTTCATCTTTGTGGAAGATGCGGTGGAGGCAACCTGGCGCTGCATTGAGAATCCTGCAGCGGCCGGAAGCTTCAACGTGGGAACGGGGCAAAGCACCACCGTACTGCAGGTCGCCACGGCGATTTCCCGATTTTTCGGGAGCAGGGGAGAGATCCTGCTCACGGGAGCGTTTCGTCACGGCGATATCCGGCACAACTTTGCAGATCTGAGCAAGACTTGCCAGGCGGTGGGATTCCGCCCTCGCTTCAATTTTCAGGAAGGCCTGGGAAAGTTCCTGGATTGGGCGGCCGCGCAGGCCCCGGTACCCGCCGCGCACGACACTTCCCTCTATGAGTTGCGGGAGCGAGGCCTGCTGCATGGCTAGGCGCAGCCGTATCGGAGTGGTGACCGTGACCTTTGAGAGCGGGCAGGTGATTTCCGCATTCATGGATTCCCTGCTGCCGCAGACGCTGGCCGATTTCACTCTCTACGTCATCGATAACGCATCCTCCGATGACACCCTGGAACAAGTCGCTCGCTATGCCGATCCTCGCGTCGTAGTAGTCCGCAATGCCGGAAACGTCGGCGTCGCCGAGGGCAACAACATCGGCATCCGCGCCGCTCTCAAGGACGGCTGTGACTGCATTCTTTTACTCAACAACGACACCGTGTTCGACGCTACCCTGCTGAGCAGCCTGGAGGAGGGACTGGTGGAACACGCCTGCGACATGGTCGTCCCCAAGATCAACTACTTCTCCGACCCGCAACGGATCTGGTGCGCCGGCGGCTATTTTCTGATGGGCTGGTCAAGCCGCCATTTCGGCGTCGATCAGAAAGACGATGGCCGCTTCGACAAGCCTCGCCTTGTGACCTACAGTCCAACCTGCTGCATGTTGATCCGCCGCCAGGTCTTTGAGCGCATCGGCTTGATGGACCCCAAGTATTTTGTCTATTACGACGACACCGATTTCTGTTATCGGGCCTACCGCCAGGGCGTGAAACTGTTCTATGTTCCTTCCGCCCGGCTGCTGCATAAGGTGGGCAGCCTCACCGGGGCCAGTTCGGATTTTTCCATCCGTTATGCCATCCGCAACCACGTGTACTACTTCCTCAAGCACTTCCCCTGCTGGCGTTTTGTTCTGGTGCCCGCTTATCTGCTTCACTTGCTGGCGTTGTCCGTATTTTCATTGCGTCGGCGGCAGGCTTTCTGGCTGGCGCAAAAGGCGTTCTGGGAAGGCATTTCGCTCTTTTATTCGCCGGCGGCAGGATAAGGATGCGCACCAACAACCATTTGCTCAGTTCTAACCAGCGGCGCCTGGAATAACCTGTGATTTTCCTGCTCTGTCTCTGTTCCTTTTTCGTCTCCGACGATCTCTTCTCCGTGGTCAAGATCGGCGGTTTCACCCTGCGCCTGTTCCAGGTAGCCATGTTGCCGATTCTCGCCGCCGGGCTTTGGAAGTCTGTTTCCCGCTCGGTGTGGCCGACGGGCTTCGGATATCTCCTGCTATGGACTTTGTTCATCCTCGGCTTCGTGCCGAATACGGTCTTCCTCAGCCGAAGCATCGGTTATGGACTCTTCCTGATTTTCAACGTCCTCATGGTGCTGGGAATCACCGCGGTGGTGGACACTGAAGCCAAATTGCACACGGTCCTCCGCTTCTACGTGTACAGCTTCGGATTTTCTGCGGCCTTCGGACTTCTACAATTTGCGCTGCCCCTGGCCGGATTCCAGCCCCCCCTGGTGATTGAGTGGTGGTTTCCGGGCACTCTGGCTCGCATCAATGGCTTCACCTACGAGCCCTCCTACTACGCCACCTACATGCTCACCGGCTGGGTCATGATGGACTACCTTCGGCTGAAGAAGTATTCCATCCCTTATCTGCGAACCGTGTTCTGGCTGGTCACCATCGCCTTATTCATGTCCAGCTCCCGCATGGGTTGGGTCCTGATGGCGGCATGGTTGGGATTGAAACTGTACTGGCGCGTGCGCGAAGGAAAGTCGCTCTGGCTGCCGGTCACGGCCGCGTGCGGAGTCGTCCTGCTGGCAGCCGTGGCCTTGCGCGGAGTGGACCTCAGCACTCTCGATTTCCTCACCAATGGGTTGGGAATCCTGGATGACTACGGATCTCATTCCACCAAGGGCCGCTGGGATCTGGCGCTGCAGACGCTGCACATTTACACCTCCAGTCCCGTGATCGGCGTCAGCCTGGGGGGGGTTGCGCCCGCGATTGGCGGTCAGAATCACGTGACCATCGATGACAATGAGGACGCCAAAGCGAACGAAGGACTGTGCACCACGCTGGAAATATTGGCGGCCAGCGGTACTTTCGGTTTCTTGTTCTATCTCGCCTACATGTCCGGGCTGTTCTACACCATCGTGCAGGTGCCCGACGATGCCGTGCTCAACAAGGCTCTGGGCTGGGCGCTGGTGTTTCTCATTCTCATTCTCCAGTTCAATCAGAACATATTGCGGCCGTATGTCTGGTTTCACATCGGCCTGCTGAGCGCGGCCTATCGGCTGCTGCCGCGGGTCAGTCATGCCGTTCGTCCGGTTCAGGTCCATGCCTGAAGCACTCGCGGTTACAGAACCCCCGGCTTCCCCCGCTGCCCGTGTGAATTACGAGGTAGCCGTGGATGCGCGCTGGCTGCGCACTGGCCTGGGCACTTACATCTACAACCTGTTGGCCGGGCTTTCGATTTTGCGCGACCGGGTTCGCATCCGGGGGTTGGTCATGGAGGAAAACGCCGGCCGGGTTTCGCCTTTCTGCCAGTCGGTGCGCATCGTGAAGGCCCCGATTTATACCCTTCGGGAGCAGATCGAGATCCCAAAGGCAGCTCGCGGCTGCGACCTCCTGCATGTGCCGCACTACAACGCGCCCCTGCTCTATTCGGGAAAACTGGTGGTGTCGATACATGACCTCATCCATCTCATGCCGGAGGGGCATAACCACAAATTCCCGGTGTTTGCATACGCCTGGACCATGTTGCACCTTGTCGCCCGCCGCGCGGACCACATCGTGACCGGGTCTGAACATGTAAAACGGCAACTCGTAGAACGCCTGGCAGTGCGCGAGTCGAAGATCAGCGTCATCTACCACGGGGTAAGCGAGGAATTTCGGCCTTCGAACCGCGAGCAGGCACGCGCCCTGGTCGCCGCCGCCCTGGGACGGCAAACCCCGTACATGCTTTGCGTGAGCGCCTTGCGGCCGCACAAGAACCTGGCCCGCCTGCTGGCCGCGGCGCAGCTCTTTTGGCAGCGCACGAACTCGGCATGGGAGCTGCTGGTTATCGGCGCAGGCCCGGAAAAAGCCCGGCTGATCGAGCAGTGCGCCCGGCTGGGCATCACCGCCAAGGTCAACTTGGTCGATCAGGTAGCGCAGGATGTTTTGCCCTCTTTCTATGCCGCGGCCCAGTTCCTGATCATGCCCTCGCTGGTGGAGGGTTTTGGTCTTCCCGTGCTGGAAGCAATGGCGTGCGGCACACCAGTACTCAGTTCCAGCAGCAGCTCTCTGCCTGAGGTCGGCGGCGACGCGGTGGCATATTTCGATCCTCTGAACGTCGAGGAGATGGCTGCCGCCATGCAGACCGTCTCCGCCAGCCCCGAGACCCGCGCCGCTCTGCGAGAAAAAGGCCTGCTGCGCGCGCAGAGATTCTCCTGGCGGGAAAGTGCGCGCAAGCACCAGGAAGTCTATTGCGAAGTTCTGCAGAAGAAGGCGCGGGCAGCGCCGGCCGGATCCGGATCCTATGCTCAAAACTGATCTCAAAGTCGCCATCGTGCACTACTGGTTCCTCGGTTGGGGAGGCGGGGAGCGGGTGTTGGAAGTGCTGGCGGAGATTTTTCCCCAAGCCGACTTGTTCTGCCTGGTGGCCAATCCCTCGACCATGAGTCCCGGCCTGCGGACGCACCGGCTGACTACCTCGTTTCTGCAGCGGATCCCGGGAAGCCACCGCTGGCACCGCCACTTCCTGCCCTTGCAGCCTTGGGCGCTGGAGCAATTTGATCTCTCGGACTACGACCTCGTGCTCAGCCATGAGGCCGGCCCGGCCAAAGGAGTTATCACTTCCACCCGCACCTGCCACATCTGCTATTGCCACTCCCCCATGCGCTATTTGTGGGAAATGCACGCGCGCTATCGCAAGGCCCTCGGCCCGGTGGTGGGCAGCGTGTTTTCCTTGACCGCCAATTACCTGCGCTTGTGGGACCTGGCCTCGGCTTCGCGCGTGGACCACTTTCTGGCCAGCTCACAAAATGCCGCCGCGCGCATCCGCAAGCATTACCGCCGCGACGCAGGCGTGATCTATCCCCCGGTGGATCTCGCCAACGGCTACCTGGCAGAAAAAATCGACGACTACTACCTGGTGGTAAGCCGCCTCATTGACTACAAGCGCGTGGATCTTGCCGTCGACGCTTGCACTCGGCTCAAGCGCCGCCTGCGGGTGATCGGCGAGGGCGCCTTATATAAGAAGCTGCGTGCCGTGGCTGGGCCTACCGTGGAGTTCCTGGGAAGGCTCGACGATGAGGGGGTTCGGGAGAACTATGCCCATTGCCGCGCCTTGCTCTTTCCCGGCGAGGAAGACTTCGGCCTGGTGCCGCTCGAAGCTCATTCTTTCGGGCGGCCGGTGATTGCCTATGGCCGGGGGGGAGCCCTGGAAACGGTGATCGGATTGCCCGCTGCGGATTCCGCTGCCGCCAACGCCGCCACCGGCCTCTTCTTCGCGGATCCCAGCGCGGAATCGCTGGCGCAAGCCATTCTGCGATTCGAATGCCTGGAGGAACACTTCTCTCCTGAATTTATCCGCGCAAGCGTGCAGCGTTTCGACATTCCCCGCTTCAAGGCGGAGATGGAAGATTTCATCGAGACACGTCTGGCGGAGCACAATCCGGCAGGCCGCGCTGAGGGCCGCGCCCTCTCCGCAGTTTCCTGAACCATGCTTTTGCTTTTGGGTTCCTGTTTTGTTTCTCGCCACTGAGTTCCTCACGGAGGTAAGGCGCTATGCAAATCTTCATTGATTCTGCCGACGAAAAGGAAATCCGCTATCTCCTCAAGCAAGGCATCGTCGACGGGGTCACGACCAACCCCACGATCATGCTGAAAGACGGCATTCACGACGTGGAAGGGGCGTCCAAGCGCCTCAGTTCCCTGCTGGGCGACCGGCCGCTCAGCGTGGAGGTGACTACCAACGACCACCAGCAGATGCTGCAGCAGGCGCGCACCTTCGCCACCTGGGGACGCAACATCGTGGTGAAAGTTCCCGTCGTCAACGAATTCGGCGAGTCCAGCCTGGACGTGATCAACGAACTCACCGGCGAAGCCATCGCCGTAAATGCCACCGCCGTCCTGTCGTTCAACCAGGCGGTGCTGGCCACCAAGGCGGGCGCGACTTATGTGAGCATCTTCGCGGGGCGCATCGCCGACGAGGGCAACGATCCCACCCAGACCATTCGCAACGTGCGCGCCTGGCTGAATGACTGGGAGTATTCGGCGAAGATCATCGTGGGCAGCGTGCGCACCGCCATCGACATCCAAAATGCCGCCCTGGCCGGAGCGCACATCATCACCGTGCCGCCGCCGTTTTTCGCCAAGATGATCGACCACAAATACACTCGCGACACCGTGCGCCAGTTCAACCGCGACGCCGAAAAAGCTTTGCAGGAGATCGCGGTGGCGCAGGCCGCTTCCTCGATTTCAGGGAACGGGAAATAAGCGGCCCAGCCGGTCGCGGCCCGTTTTTAACCGGAAAAGACGCAAGGGAAAACTCGCACCACGCTTAAGACAGATCGCATGGCCACTTCAGAAACCATTCTCTCGCAATCGCCGGAACAGCAGGGCGTGCCGCAATCGCGGCTGGCGGCGGGGACGCGCGGCCTGGGCAAAATCGTCCGGCAACCCTGGTTCAAGAAGGCGCTGTTCCTGGCGAGCGACACCATCGCGGTCTGGCTGGCGCACAAACTCGCGGAGGTGCTGGCCCTGAAAGGCATCGGTGTACCGCCGGAGTCGCTGAATCCCTCGAACTACTATCTGTTCTACGTTCCGCTTTTTGCCCTCGTGCTGTGGCTCTTCGAAGGCTACAAGGAGGCTGGCTTGCGCCGCCCGGAGAAAGAGCTGGAGCTTGGGGTCAAGGCCATCTCGTTTTATTTCGTTGCCCTGGTATGCGCCAACTTCGTGCTGTTCAAGGCGCAGGGCTTTTCGCGCTATTTGATCGTCGCCTGGTATGGGCTGGCGCTGCTGCTGGTGCTGGGAGGCCGGTTCTCCATTCGCGGTTTGTACAGCGCTCTGTGGCGGCGCGGTCTGGCGCGGGAGACGGCGCTGCTGGCCGGCCCGCCGCATCGCCTTGCCGGGCTGCAGCGACAACTGGCGGTGCAGCGGCATCATCGGTATGACGTGGTGGGAGTCCTGGTGGAAGGGGATTCCGGCGCCAATTCTGACCGCGATCTGGACGGCTTGCCGTGCTTGGGCCGGCTCGATGAGTGGGAGCAGGTTCTGGAGCGGCATCCGGTGCAGTGGGTGTTGCTGAGTCTTTCGGCCAACGAGCTGGGGCATTATCCGCGCGTGCTCGAGATTGCCCGCAATTGCCGGGAGCGCGGCATCGCGGTGCAGGTTTATTCCGACCTGCTGAGTTCTTCAGAATTTCAGTACGAGCGTGACGAATTCTCCGGGTTCTTTCGCTTCAGCTCGCCGCCGCGCTGGGCGCGGCCGGTGCAGATTGCCGGCAAAGCGGTGTTTGACCGGCTGATCGGCGTGGTGGGCAGCGTAGTGACATTGCTGCTGACGCCCCTGATCGCTTTGGTGATCAAGCTCGAAGACCGCGGCCCGCTTTTCTACCGCAGCGCCTATCTCGGGCAGGACCTGCACGACCACTACTACCTGAAGTTCCGCACCATGCGGGTGAACGCCGACGAGCAGTTGGCGGTCGATCCTGCGCTGCGCACCCAGTTCCAGGAAAAATTCAAGCTGCAGAGCGATCCCCGGGTAACGCGGGTAGGAAAACTTCTGCGCAAATACAGCCTGGACGAATTCCCCCAGTTCTTCAGCGTGCTACTCGGAAAACTCAGCTTTGTGGGACCGCGCACCATTCGCCGCGAAGAAGCCGAACGCTACGGCGCCCTGCTGCCCAACCTGCTCAGCGTGAAACCCGGGCTCACCGGCTTCTGGCAAGCCATGGGCCGCCAGACCACCACCTACGACGAGCGCGTGCGCATGGATATGTTCTACATCGAGCACTGGTCAATCTGGCTGGACCTGGTGATCGTGGCCAGGACGTTCTGGGAAGTGCTACTGGGGCGGGGAGCGTACTAGGGGCTTTTCTTCGCGTCCTTTGCGATCTTTGCGGTTTCAAGCTTCTTGACCGCAACGGTCGCAAAGGACACAAAGAACACCACGTACTTTAACGAGGAATCATGAAAATACTGGTCACTGGCGGCGCGGGCTTCATCGCCTCGCACGTCGCCGATGCGTACATCAACCTGGGGCACGAAGTTTCGATCCTCGATGACCTCTCTCGCGGCTCGCGCCGCAATCTGAATCCCCGGGCGCGCTTTTTCGAAGGCGACATTCAGGACCGCGCCTTTGTCGATCATGTGTTCGACGCCGTTCAGCCCGAGGTAGTGAATCACCACGCGGCCCAGATGGATGTCCGCCGCGGGGTGCGCGAGCCGCTGTTCGATGCCCGGGTCAACATTCTGGGATCGCTGAACCTGCTGGAAGCGGCCGTGGCGCACAAGACGCGGCGCATCATCTACGTCTCCACCGCGGGCGCGGCCTACGGCGAGCCCAAGAGCCTTCCGGTCACCGAGGAATGCCCCATCAATCCGATCACGCCCTACGGCATCAGCAAGCACACGGTGGAGCACTATCTTTTTACGTTCTCGTTCCTGTATGGAATCAATTACGTGGTGCTGCGCTACGGCAATGTGTACGGCCCGCGGCAGAGCTCGCAGGGGGAGGCCGGCGTGTTCGCTATCTTCAGCGAGCAGATTCTGGCCGGCATCCAGCCGGTGATTTACGGCGACGGCAGCAAAATTCGCGACTACGTTTACATCGATGACGTTGCCCAGGCCAACGTGTGCGCCCTGGAAAGAGGCGCGGGAGAAATTTTCAACATTGCCGACGGCGTGCCCACCACCGACCAGCAAGTCTTTTCCGCGACCAGCAGCCTGCTGGGCCACCCGGAACTGAAAGCCCGCTACGTGCCCAAGCGTCCCGGAGAGATCGACGCGATCTGCCTCGACATCAGCAAGGCCGCGCGCATCCTGGGCTGGAAGCCGCGCGTCAACCTCGAAGAAGGCGCCCGCAAAACGGTAGCGTTCTTCCAGCAGACAGTTCAGCAGCCACAAACCGTGTAGGGACGAGGCTTGCCCCGTCCCTACACCGTTCGTTTCCCAACCCACACTGCACCGGAGTTCGCACTAAACCGAGGAGCCCATGATCATTACCAAAACTCCCTTTCGCATCACCCTGGGCGGCGGCGGCACCGACCTGCCTTCCTTCTACCGCGAACATGGCGGATTCATCCTGGCCGTCGCCATTGACAAATATATGTACCTGAACGTCAATACGCCGATCCTCGACGACTTCATCCGCGTGCAGTACAGCAAGACCGAACTGGTGAACTCGGTCGATGAAGTGCAGCACACCCTGGTGCGCGAGGCGTTGCGGCTGTTTCAGATCGACAATGGCATCGAGGTCGTCTCCATCGCCGACATTCCCGCCGGCACCGGCCTCGGCTCCTCGAGCGCCTACCTGGTGGGCCTGCTCAACGCCCTGCATACCCTGACCAGAACTCCGGTCAGCACCCAGGACCTGGCCGAGGAAGCCTGCGACATCGAACTGGAGCGCCTGGGCAAGCCCATCGGCAAGCAGGACCAGTACATGGCGGCCTTCGGCGCGCTCACCATGCTCGACATCGCCAAGGATGGCCAGGTTAAAGTCTCGCATCCCGCGCTGAGCACGGAACTGGTGAACACGCTGGAAAATAACCTCATGCTCTTTTACACCGGAGCGGCGCGCGACGCGGCGACCATCCTGGAAAAGCAGGATGGAGCCACCAGGAAGAACGATCGCACCGTCGTCGGCAGTTTGCAGGAGATCAAAGACATCGGCATTGAAACCGGCAACGCCATCGCCAGCGGCAATCTGCGGCGCTTCGGCGAGCTGCTCGATATTCACTGGCAGGCGAAGAAGCGCCTGGCGGGAACCATCAGCAATCCGCAGATTGACGCCTGGTATGACCTTGCCCGCCATAATGGCGCGCTGGGAGGAAAGATTTGCGGCGCTGGCGGCGGCGGCTTCCTCATGCTTTACTGCGAACAAAACAAGGCGCGCCTGCGCGAGGCCATGGTGCACGCCGGACTGCGCGAGTTGAACTTCCGCTTCGAGTTCGAGGGCAGCAAGGTAGTGTTCGACATCGTGTCTCGCGATGGACGCCTGGCCCACATGCAGCGCCAGGAGCGGAATAATCACGTGCGCGCGGTAGGATCACCCGTCGCCTGGGCGCACGCGTGATGTAGGCGCGCGCGTCCTCGCGCGTGCATCTTTGTTCCGAGACCTCACATAGTTTTTGGACCACTGGCTCGCACGGGCGCGGACGCCCGCGCCTACATGACAAACACCCAAGAACCCGCAGTCTTTCTCGATCGTGACGGCGTCATCAACCCGCTCATCTACCATCAGGACGCGGGAATTGTTGACTCTCCCTTCACGCTCGCCCAGTTTCGCGTGCTGCCGGGTGTGGCCAAAGCAGTGCGGCTACTCAACGATCTCGGCTTCCTCGTGGTCATCGCTTCCAACCAGCCGGGGATCGCCAAGAACCACTTTGAGGCCGCCACTCTCCGCCAGTTCGATAAAAAGCTTCTGGCGGCGCTTAAGCCTGCGGGCGCCCGCATTGACGCCATCTATTACTGCCTCCATCACCCCGAGGCACGCGTCAAGGCGTTGCGCAAACGCTGCGCTTGCCGCAAGCCGGGAATCGGAATGCTGCGCCAGGCGGCGCGCGATCTTGGCATTTCTCTCGCCGATTCCTTCATGGTCGGAGATGGCCTTACCGATATCGAAGCCGGCGCCCACGCCGGATGCCGCACGGTTTTCGTCGGTCGCTGGAAATGTGAGCATTGCCAGTTCATTCACCCCGCGGACCTGCGTCCTACGTTCGTAGCTAAGGACCTTTGGGAGGCCGCGCAGATCATACGCGAAGAAGTCTCTGCTGCTTCCGGCCGTCGTCTTCGATCGAATGGGAACCACACGGAATCCCCCATCGCCGCGCACCTCTAGCCCGCATCAGAAAAGCGCCAGGCATTTCTCATGGCTGCTCCTGAACTCTTATCAACTCGTGACGTCCGCCTCGAAGTAAGCTGCCGCGCCTGCGATAGCACGGCCTACGACGTTTTCCTTGAAGGCGGCGGCTATCGCATCGTCGCCTGCCGCGATTGCGGCCTGCGCTATGTGAATCCCCAGCCCAGCGACCGCGAGTTGCAAGACTTCTACTCCGGCTTCGAACAGGAGCAGACCTGGCGCGGCGATGCCGAGGAACCGTTCGACCGCGCCATGCGCAAGATTGTTCTTAGCCACCGCCGTCATGGCTCCATCCTCGATATCGGCAGTTCCCGCGGCAACTTTCTCCTATGCATGCGGGCGGCCGGATTCGAGGTGTACGGCGTGGAGCCCTCTGCCCGGAACGGCGAGTTCGCGCGCTCGGAAAACAAGATCCCCACTTATACCGGAACCGTGGAAGAGTTCCTGGCGGCGCCGCGGGGCGGGCCGTTCGATGTGGTCAGCATGCTGAATGTGCTGGAGCATCTGCGGGAGCCCAGGGCCGCACTCTGCGGCTTGCGCGATCTGCTGGTGGACGACGGCATCGTGGCGCTGGTAGTTCCTGATGCTCGCTTTCACGCCGTTGTCGGCCGCATTCGATCGGCGTTGGGATTCTCCGATCCCTACTGGATGGCCGCGGGCCACCGTCGGCTGGTGGGCTTTGATCCCCCGCAGCATCTCTGCTCCTTCGAGCCACGAACCATTACCAACCTGGTTGAGAGGTGCGGTTTCCGCAAGATCGCTTTGCAAAGCGCACCCATCATTTTCAATCGGGTCGCGGCCCGGGACCTGGCCAAGGCCGCGGTCCGCGCCGGTTCGGAATTTCTGCGGGCGGTGTCGTTCGGCCGGGTCGTAGCCGGCTACTCCACCGCCATCGTAGCGCGCAAAGTCGCGCGCTGATCGCTCTCGCAAAAACTGCCGGACGCTTTTGCTCTGATTCTTCCGCTCAAGACTCCAGAACTGCAGCGCCACGCCATGGGTTCGTCCCCTATCCGCAAAGCCGTAATACCAGCCGCCGGCCTGGGGATTCGCTTTCTGCCCGTCACCAAGGTGGTGCCGAAGGAAATGCTGCCGGTGGCGGCGCGGCCGCTCATCCAGTATGCCGTGGAAGAAGCCGCCGCCAGCGGGATCGAGAGCGTGGTGCTGGTAGTGAGCCGCGGCAAAGGACTGCTGGCCGAGTACTTTCACCGCAACCGTCCGCTGGAAAATGCCCTGGCGCGGCGCGGACAGGAAGGCGAACTGGAAGCCATCCGCCGCCTTTCCGAGTTGGTCGAGATCCGTACCGTGTGGCAGCAGGAACTGCTGGGGCTGGCGGATGCGGTCCGCACCGCGCGCTCCTTTATTGGAGACGCCCCCTTCGCTGTGATCCTGCCGGATGCTTTGATCGATGCCCCGGTTCCCTGTCTGCGGCAAATGATGGACTGCTACGAGCAGCATCGCGGCTGCATTGTGGCTACGCAGATGGTGGAACCCGCGGAAGTAGAGCGCTACGGAATTCTCGACGTCATGCCAATGCGCGATCCCTGCTGCGGTGGCCGGACCATGAATGTGACCTCGCTGATCGAGCGGCCCCGGCCCGGGACTACCGCGTCACGCTACGGAGTTTTCGGGCGCTATATTCTGGAGCCGGAAATTTTCGCCAGCATCGAACATACCCGCCCCGGCTTCAACGGCGAACTGCAGCTCACCGATGCGCTCAACCTGTGTTCCGCTCACGTGCCGCTTTACGCCTACTGCTTCGAAGGCCGCCACTATGATGCCGGCAGCAAGCTGGGACTGCTGCAGGCCAACATCGCCTACACGCTAAAAGACCCCGAACTGTCGGGTCCGCTGCGGGAGCATCTGCTGAGCTTGCAGCAGATGGCATTCAACGGTCAGCATTCGACGATTAGCTCTTAGCTGTCAGCTGTCAGCTCTCAGTTTCCGGCTCCTGGCTTTGCGTCCCCCTTCTGGCTTTGCGTCTGGCTTCGTTGCCACCTTCTGAAAACGCTGCCATCCCGCAAATGCATTGCCATCCCGAGCGAAGCGAGGGATCTAGGTTCTCAGCACGCCACCGCTGCTGGTGCCGCCGGCGGGAACCCGGATCCCTCGCTTCTCTCGGGATGGCAGTTTTGAACGCCAACTTCCCGAGGACCTCATGACCTACACCACTCAATATCTCGACGAAGCTATCGCCATCCTGCGGCAACTCGACCCACACCGCATCGACGATATGCTGGAGGTCCTCCTCGCCGTGCGTCGCCAGGGCGGGCGCCTGTTCTTCCTTGGCGTAGGCGGCGGCGCGGGGCATGCTTCCCACGCGGTAAACGACTTCCGCAAGATCGCAGGCATGGAGTGCTACGCGCCGACCGACAATGTCTCCGAACTGACCGCGCGCATTAACGATGACGGCTGGGAAACCTCCTACCGCAACTGGCTGCAAGGCAGCCGCCTGCGGGCGCAGGATGCGGTGTTTATTTTTTCCGTGGGTGGCGGCGATGCCGAGCGCGGTGTGAGCGCCAATCTGGTGTCAGCGCTGCAGTATGCCAAGCAGGTGGGCGCCAAAATCTGCGGCGTGGTCGGCCGCAACGGCGGCTACACCGCCAAAGTCGCGGATGCCTGCGTAGTCGTGCCCGTGGTAAATCCTGAAACCATCACCCCGCACACCGAGTCCTTCCAGGCGGTGCTATGGCATCTGCTGGTGTCGCATCCCAAAATGAAAGCCGCAGAAATGAAGTGGGAATCGATGGCCCCACTGGAGGTCTAACGCCGCCGTCCAGACCGTAGCGCAGAACACCGTACCGCAGAAGACCGTAGCGCCGGCATCCCGCCGGCATCCTTCCACCTTCCCGCACTTTCCCCTCTTTGCGGTTCAACCCAAAGCCGCAACGAACACCCCTCGAACAATCCACCGACTGAGGCTCACGCTCCGCAGGCAACGCTGCCTGCGAGACGCCGGCCCTGTGTTGCGATTCTGGTGCCGGGAGGGGGACTCGAACCCCCACAGGCCTTACGGCCCTGCGGATTTTAAGTCCGCTACGTCTGCCAGTTCCGTCATCCCGGCGCGGATTTCATTCTATCGCTTCGCCGGAATTGGGGATGGCCGGATGAGCTAAATGAGCAGGATGAGCCGCAAAGGCTGAGGGAAGTCGCTTCACGCGGGCCGGGGGGGCCCGCGCCGCACTCAACCGCTAGGCGTTGACCGCGCCTTCGCTTTCGGTATGGTGGTTGCGTTGTTTGAGCAACTCCACCTGAAATTCTTCCGCGGGAAGAAACGCCTTGCTGACGAAGAGATCGAGCAGCGGATCCAAATGTCCCGCTCTCGACTTGGCCGGCTGCGGCAAAGACGCTTCCAGGCCTTCCGGCTGCACCTGCAGCTCCGGGATCTCGCTTCCTGAACTCATCAGCGCGACGATAAAAGCCTGCACCTGCTGAATCTGCTTCGCTCCTCCCTGGGCAAACTCCACCCCCATCCCGATCTCGGGATGGGCCACCCGCACAATCCCTTCCACCTGCACCTGTTTTTCTCCGCTCGGCACCGAAAGCGTCACCTTGGTGCGGACCGGGAAGGGCGCAGCCATCTCCATGTAGCAGCCGCCCTGGCTCAGATCGGTGAGCTTCCCGGGCACCGGAGGATCGTCGTTTTCCTTGTCGGGATTGTTGTTGTCGAGCCAGGCCTTGATCCGGTTATGCGCTTCGCTGGGCAGATCGACAAAGCGCAAGCCGGCCTGGCGCCCACTGTTGTGCCACGCGATTTCGCCTTTGCATTCGATGACTTCCTCGATGTCGGGAAGAGTGAACACCACGCCGAGCTGGCCGGCGCCGTTGATCGCCTGCGGCAGTCGGAGCGCCAGCCCGCCTTCGCCCACATCGGAAGTCTCGGCCTTCACCCGCGACGCTCCCGCCTGCGGCACCAGCACCACCGGAATTCTCACCGGGATGCGGAAGTTGCGGCGCCGTTCTTTCTTCATCAGGGCGCGGGCCGCGCGGAAGCTGTTCTTGGCGCGCTCGGCGGAAATCGGCTTGTAGAGCACGAAGTGCGCCCCCAGATCGAAGGCGCTGCGCACCACTTTCTGGCTGTCGATGATGGCCACCGCCACCGACCGTTTGTTGCGCGGGGCGGAGCGGGCGCTTTTGAGCACCTGGCCGGCAATTTCATCGTCCTCGCAATCGACGATGACGCATTCATACTGGTCGCGAGTGAGCTTGTGAACCGCGGTATCGGCGTCGGGGCAGTGGTCGATATCGATTTCCAGATCGCTGAGCACGCGGCGCAGCACGCGCATGATCTTCTCTTCGGAACAGAGAAGCAGCGCTCGCAATTTCATAGTGGCGACATCCTTTTTGCCTGCGCCGGTTGGGCGTGCGTGATCCAACGCCAAACGCTCGGCGGTCCTGGGTTTGAAGCGAGCCCTTACGCCGCGGGCGCGGACTCCTCCATCTCTCAATGTAGGCACGCTGAGCTGCCTGGTCAATCCGCGGCCATATCCTGCGGGTTACGGCCGTAACCCTGAAATCTCAGTTGGATACATACGGAGTGCGCCTCGGGGACCATCTTGGTGAGGGGAAAAGTTGTGCGGGGAAAGTTGTGCGGGGAAAACGGTTGCGCCGGGAAAATGCCGTGCCGGCGGACGACCGCGCAGGACGAATGCC
>Ga0335077_10005004_pt1 | contig 16198 bp, 16 predicted proteins | sample Lox_Sample_31_FD_207151 | JGI IMG/M metagenome (GOLD analysis project Ga0335077, IMG submission 207151) | Soil microbial communities from Loxahatchee National Wildlife Refuge, Florida, United States - Lox_Sample_3.1 | ecosystem: Environmental > Terrestrial > Soil > Wetlands | place: USA...
ATTTCTTCTATAAGTACTGCGATGAGGACGGTCAAGAGAAGGTTTCTTGTCACTCTGAAGGTCAGGTTCAGAAATATGGCGGCATTGGGGCACTCGAGATCGCAATGAGCGACCACACGTCCTGGTTTTACCCGCTTGGCTCGCTGCTATTTCCCAGCTGGGTTGAGATACCCGAAAGCGGAATTGAGATTCCGTATCGACGAATCAAGGCTTTGGTCGATGCATGGCTCGAGCAGGGCTCACCGTGGAAGCCTGGGAAGTTCGCCCGAGATGTTGACGCTCCCCCGAAGGGCCACCCTTTGGAGGTGCCGGAACATATTGAGGAGACCGATGGAGGAAGGCAATGACAACGAAACAGGAAGCAGCAGCCGAACGGCTCGCACGTTGGAAAGATGATCAGATTCGGATTGCGCAAGTGGAAGCGGCGTCGCAAAGTTGGGGCGAGAAATCGAAGACGGCGAAAGACCTTTTGCATGACCGCTATTTCTTCCCTCTGTTAGCAGCCGATATCGGCAGAGCCGGACTTGTTCGGGAAAAGAGAAATGCCCTGGCGACATACATCGTCGCGACCTCTCGGCTTCGGGAAAAACCGTTGCACGAAATCATCAAAGGAGCGAGTTCCGCCGGAAAGAACCATCTGGCCAAGACAGTCCTGAAATTTATCCCCGAAGGCGAAGTCGTGCCCGGGAGCAGCATGACAGCGCAAGCGGTAAATTACGCTGGCACCAATCGTTTCGCGAACAAGGTCGTTTACATCGACGAGCAAGTAGGTTTGAAACATCCGCTGCGGCAACTCATTTCCGAGGGGCGCCAGATTCGTTGGGTAACCGCAATGGAAAATGGTCGTCGGATCATGAAGGAGCAAGTCACCCAGGGTCCGGTCGCTTGTATCACCACGACGACCCAGGCTGCGCTTGCGATTGACGATGAGAGCCGGAACCTTAGCGTCTGGATGGACGAATCATTCAAGCAGACGCAGGAGATCGCGAAGGCCCACGTGGCGAGACAACGAGAACCCCTCCCACCGGAACGTCTGCAGCAGTGGCACCTTGTTCAGCACATAATCGCGGATCGACGAGTGTCCATTGACACGCCGCCGTGGTTCGAAGAAATGGCTGAAAAAATCCTGCCGTATGGCGACCTTCGCATTCGGCGGTACTGGCCCAGTTTCGTCGAAGCCTGCAAAGTAGTGGCCCTGATTCGCGTTGCTAGATGGTCAGAAATCGATGATGAGGAGTGCACGGTTAGCTTTGAAGATTTCGCCACCGCCATCTGCATCTTTGACAGGATCATCGGCGAAAGCTTGACCCGGTCGGGTGGCGATGCGGAGATGGCAATCGGAGATCTGGTGGAACGCCTATCAGGGGGTACTCATGGCGGGGTTACAGCTTCGGACCTCGTCGGCCAGCAGGGCATTAGGTCGCTTGATCAGGCATATCGGGCGCTTCGCAGAGCAAGGCAAGCGGGAACGGTCTATATCGTAAATGAGCGCGAGCGTAATAATGAAAAGCGTTATGCGCGTTCGCCTGTGGCTACATTTCTTTGCACTCCCGAATACGCCGTGAACAAGCTTTGCCTCAAGATCGCGGGAACGTACATCCATCCGATCTCCGGCAAGCGGATAGCGTATGGCACCTGACGGCGGTGTGGTTTGGCGGTTTTGCAGGTTTTGCACGAGGGTATACCCCTCAGGACTCTAGGCCATGGAACGCAAAGAGCTACTGACCATCGAAGAGGTCGCTGAGCTTACGGGATTCTCGGTCGGCACGCTTTACCACTGGGTCAGCGAGTCGCGCATCCCAGTACGCCGATTCTCGTCGCGGTGTATTCGCTTCAATCGCGGGGCAATCGAAGCCTGGATGCAGGGCACATTGGAAATCCCGAAAGACCCGAGTTGAAGTCGAGCTCGCCCGACTCCAAACTTCCCCGTCCGGCATTCACGTGAAAAGGAGGCGGCAACGATGCGGAAAACAAAACGTGTCGGCTTGTATCTGAGGGTTTCGACGGATTCGCAGCAAACCAAAATGCAGGAATCTGAGCTTCGTAGGTATGCAGAGGCGAGGGGATGGGAAATCTACAAAATTTATGCGGACCAAGGAGTTTCAGGGCGGAAAGACATCCGGCCTGCCCTACAAGAGCTAATGGCGGCATGCCGGCAGCGGAAAATCGACGTGGTGCTCGTATGGAAATTTGATCGCTTCGCTCGAAGCTTGCGGCATCTAGTCACCGCATTGGAAGAATTCAAGCGATTGAGGGTGGATTTCATCAGCGCTACCGAAGGTGTGGATACTACGGTTCCGAGTGGCGAACTGGTCTTCCAAATCTTCGGGGCGATCGCACAGTTCGAGGCGGGGTTGATAAGTCAGCGAGTCAAGGCCGGGCTTGCCGAAGCGAAGAGAAATGGTGTGCCACTAGGAAGGCCTGCGATCAAGAAACTTTCTCAAGCCGAGATAACAAGTATCCGAGCGGCACGGCGAAAAGGAGTGACTCTCAGAAGACTAGCGACTCAGTTCGGTGCTTCACTCTGGGCGGTGTATCAGGCGAGCCGGAAATGAAATGGCATTTTTGTAAATTTTAATTTTCTAACACGGAGTAAGCGGTCTGGGAAATCGATGTTTTAGTGGTTTCCGAGAGGTGAGTTTAGAGGGGGATTTCTAACAACGCATTTCTTGACGGTTTTCAGCGGGACGCTCGAGCTGGAGCCGTTGAACATTTAAAGGACTACGGGAGCACCTTATGGGGCTGTATCAGAGGTCGTGGCGCAATCGCGATGGAAAGCTCATCACCAGTCCTCCGTGGTGGATGGACGCTATGGTCGATGGCCGCCAAGTCTGCAGGCCCACCGGCGTAACCAACAAAAAAACCGCTCAGAAAATTTACGATGCCTGGAGGGCTGAAATAGCTCAGGGCCGGTTCGACCTACTCAAGAAAGCGCCGAAGCTCATGGAGTGGGCCGAGAAATATCTCAAAACGGTCGACCATCCGAATACGCGCAAGCGGTATGAATCATCGAAAGAGAACCTCGTCTCGTTCTTCGGAGAAGGCGCACAACTGGATCATCTCTCAACCGCCCGCGTAGAGCAGTTCAAACAGCACCGGCGGGAAGAAGGAGTAAAAGGGTCGACGATCAACAGGGACCTTCGATTCTTGGCTCAAATCTTGAAGCAAGCTGAGCGGGAGCGGTGTCTGGCTCGGAGCCCTTTTGACCGGACGAAATTCTTCGTCAATGAAAGCAGGGATCGACGAAAACCCCACATCCTCAGTTGGGAGGAGGAGGAAAAACTTCTGGCTGTGGCTTCGCCGCGACTGCGGGTCCTCGTTGTCCTTGGCGTGGAAACCGGAATGCGAACGGGTGAAATGCTCAAGCTCCAGTGGAAGGACATAGACTTCTTAAACGATATGCTACAGATCGGATGCAGCAAATCGAATGCAGGGATCAGGGCTGTGCCAATTTCGGCGCAGTGCAAAGCAGAGCTACTGCGATGGCGAAATCTGATCGGACCGGAATTTTCCGAGTGGACGTTTCCTCGCTTCACAAACCGCCGACATCCTTTACAAAGAGGTGGTCGGAAGGCTTGGGCGAACGCACTGAAGAAGGCTGGGCTGCCGTTTTTCCCAATCTATTACCTGCGTCATACGTTTGCCTCCCGGTTGACGAGCGCAGGAGTATCGCCGCTCACGATTGCTCAGATGCTCGGACATTCATCGACACAGATCGTTCCCAGGTATGCGCAGGTCTTAGATCAGAACCGGCTTGATGCGATGAAAAAATTGGAAGCGCTGAAACAATCTACAGTCGGCGGTCACGAGGCAGTTAAATCAGACGAACCGATCCAGGGGATACGGCAGTAGTCGCGTCTGCGGAAGTGAAGCAAAGCCCGTCCGAAAGAGGCGGTTCCAGGCCGTTTACCGAACGCTGTTTCCTTATTCCAACGGGACGTATGGAGCCGATCAGCCGGGAGAAGAAGGCTGGTTGACTTCTGCATCTGCCGAAGTATCATACCGGAGAGGGGAAGGAGTTCGCCCTTTAACCGCTGTCCTTTGTTGCCGGGACAGATGATGACTCCTGACAAGGATCCTTGTCGCGGAGTCATATCCCCGGCGACGATCCCATAAGTTGACCAGAAGCGAGGACTGACATGCAAAATGTCTGGGCTCTAGCTTCCTTGTGGGTCGGATTGGCGCTTATCGCTACCCTACTTGCGATCTGGTTTAAGATCTCCACGGCCCTATCAGAAATCGTTGTGGGAACAGTGGCGCAGTTAATCATCGGAGCGATTGTCGGCCCGATGGGTTTGGCCGCGAAATCGGAATGGATCACTTTTCTCGCAGGCACGGGCGCGATTGTCCTTACTTTCCTGGCTGGTGCCGAACTTGATCCGGCAATCTTCCGAACCAAGTGGAAGGAAGCGACAGTCGTTGGGCTCGTAGGCTTCTTTGGGCCATTTCTAGGCTGCACAGCAGTCGCCCATTACGTCCTGCATTGGACAGTTATGTCCAGTTGGCTCGCGGGCGTAGCGCTCTCAACCACATCGGTCGCAGTCGTTTACGCGGTCATGCTGGAGCTAGGTCTCAACAAGACCGAATTCGGAAAGGCGATTCTGGCAGCGTGCTTTGTAAATGACCTGGGGACCGTCATTGCTTTAGGCTTGATTTTCTCGCCCTTTACGATTCGGACGGTGATCTTCGTTGTCGCGAGTGCCGTGGTGTTCTTCATCTTGCCTTTTTTGACGCCCCGTTTCTTCAAGGTCTATGGCGGTCGGGTGTCCGAACTCGAGGCAAAGTATCTTCTTTTTCTGTTGTTCGGTATGGGCGGCTTGGCTGTCTGGTCAGGGAGCGAGGCTGTTCTTCCTGCATACATCATCGGGATGGTGCTGGCTGGAACTGTAGGAAAAGATCATGTCTTGGTTCGCAGGCTTCGGACTCTGACCTTCGGACTCCTCACACCGTTTTACTTCATACGGGCCGGGTCTTTCGTATCTGTTCCTGCTTTGGTGGCGGCACCGCTTGTGTTTCTGGCGTTGTTTGGGGCCAAAATGGTCTCAAAGATGGTTGGTCTCTATCCGACCGTGAAATCCTTTAAGTACCAACGCGAAGAAGGCTTGTATTACACCCTGATGATGTCGACCGGATTAACCTTCGGTACAATTTCAGCATTGTTCGGTTTGAGCCATGGGGTTATCAACCAAGCTCAATACTCATACCTCGTCGCGACCGTGATAGGAAGTGCTGTTGTTCCGACGATGTTTGCGAACGCTTGGTTCATGCCAAGACATTTGCTGCCAAAGACAGAGCAAGAGTTAGCCGCGAAGGAAGTTACTGCCGTCAGTACGGACTAACGAGGTGAAAATATGACTGGACGGAGACACTCCCAGTTCAAAAAGATCCTCATTGGGTATGACGGCTCGGCCCCGTCGGACAAGGCAACGGAATCGGCTCTTGCTCTGGCTCAGTCGCTGGATTCGAAAGTCCTTCTTTTCGCCGTCGCTCGTCCGCCAGAACCCGCGACGATGGTTGAGGTCGATGCCATGCTTGACGACGCACGCGAGCATTTCGAAGCGCAGTTTAAGAAAATCATTCAACGTGCGAAAGATCTAGACGTTGAAATACAAACCGATATTGCCGTGGGCCATCCGGTTGAGCAGATAGTCCATCGTGCGGAAACAGATCATGTGGACTTGATCGTACTCGGGCGGCGTGGCAAGTCGAGGTTCGAAAAAATGCTTGTCGGGTCCACAGCCGAGAAGGTGCTTCGATATGCGCACTGTCCGGTTATGGTTGTTCGCTAAAGAGGGTGAGGGGAGATGGAATTGCAATCGACTTCAAGTGCGGATCGACTGAATGAGTTTCAGGCCGGTCGGTTGCGCATCACTTGCCAGTACGTTGACAAGCTGCTGGGTGACATCCAGACAATCCTCAATTCGACCACATCTAAGGCAGCATTTCCCCGGTATGCATTCGATGTAGCTCCGGCGCAGCGTCAGACGATTGAAGACTACATCGCACGAATTCGAGCTCAACTGGTGCGCGTCTTGGATGGGCAGTCGATTCCCAGGGAAGAACCATCGATTCCAGCATCACGAGCAATTCACGTTGCACTCGGCGCGATTGATATTGCGGTAGAAGAGCTGAAGCCACGCTACATGCGCGGATATGGTGATCTGCCTGAAGCGGCGGTGATCGAACTGAATGGAATCATAGGGGAGTTGCGCAGCCTGGTGTCGAAGCTCGACCGTTATCTGGTAGAGGGAGTTGGCCAAGACCTCAAGTTGCGCTTACAGCGTCTGGAACAGAAGAGCAATGACCTGGAGCTTCTTTCAAAAATTGAGGCGGCTGTTGCGGATCACGGCTTGGTCGAATTTCGCACGACCATCGCTTCGATTCTGGACCGTGCCGAAGACAAGACATTTGAGATCGCATTTTTCGGTCGAGTGAGTTCAGGGAAGTCGTCTCTCTTAAATGCAATCTTAGAGACAGATACGCTCCCGATCGGTGTTACGCCGATTACGGCAGTCCCGACACGAATCACATACGGAGAGCGTTCCTCGATGAGGGTTTCGTTTGCCGAAGCTCCCGCGAAAACGGAGGAGGTTGCCAGGCTTGTTGAGTTTGCAACGGAACAACAGAATCCCGGGAATTCAAGAGGTGTAACTAGGATCGTTGTAACGCTGCCCTCTGCACGTCTTCGCGATGGTGTGACCTTTGTGGATACGCCCGGTCTTGGCTCCCTGGCGACTAGCGGGGCGGCCGAGACCATCGCATACCTGCCCAAGTGCGACCTCGCCGTGGTCTTGATCGATGCGGGCTCGACTCTTACGACCGAGGATCTGCAAACGATCTTGACGCTCCGGGAAGCGGCAGTGCCTGTGAATGTGCTGCTTAGCAAGGCCGATCTTCTTGGCCCCGAAGATCGGGGGAAGATCATTCAATACGTCAGAGAGCACATTGCATCGGAATGCAAACTGGACTTGCCGGTACACCCGGTCAGCACACTCCCCTCCTTCCGGGAAATGTTAGACCAATGGTTCGAATGCGAGATCGTCCCTCTGTACGACCAAGCGCAACAGTTAAGAGCATCTTCATTGCGGAGAAAGATCGGGATCTTGCGCGAATCTGTTGGGTCTGCGCTGAAAGCAAGGATGACGCGGGGTAAGCAATCCGCCGCAAATTCAAAAGAACTGATTCGCGCTGCTGAAGCGCTCCTGCGAAGAACGACAGGCGAGATCGAGGAGATGCGCTCACTTTGCGAGCGCGAAATTGCGGAAGCCGCTGCCGAGATTCCAGAGGTAATTCGAAGCGCTGCCAGTCGGCTGATCGCTTCATGGTCTCGAAATGACTCCGCCCCAGTCGTTCCAGGCCAAATGGTTCGCGATGCCATCGCCCATTTTCTTCAACTGCGTGTAAAGAAGCTGCAAGAGGCTCTCTCAACGTTTGCCGCTCAACTTCGCCTTAATTTGAAGCAATGCGCCTCCGATCTTGGCCTGCCGTCTGCTCCGGGTGACGGCGAATTCCAAGCCGTGATCCGCGGCGCTCCGCTACTTGATCCACAACCATTCACTATTTCAATATCGCGCCCTTCATTTTCTCGTTTGCTTGGGCACCATTTCGCGGAAAGGCGAGTCGCAAAACGAATTGAGAGTCAACTAGGAAGACCCTTTCTCGGTGCTGTCGACATTTATTGGAGGTTATTGCAGGAATGGTCTGATTCAACCGTAGAGCAATTAAGACAGCTCTTTGACACTTACGCTGAGGACTACCGGGCGCAAGCCGAACAGGCGCTCGGCGGAAAAGCATTCGACCACGAGGAACTCGCAGCGGTCCAGGCGATACTTTTGCAACTGGAGACGGATTCCGCGCCAGGAAGAAACGTGCCGAACCCTGAACGCATCGCTGCATCATCCCGGCACGAGAGCTCCAAAACCGTCTGACGAAATTTAAAGGAGAAAATTAGACTTCGTTGATATGACCAAATACTTGATAGTGGCAATGGGAGGAGCACTAGGTTCGGTTTTGCGCTTTTGGGTAGGAACCTATGTCAGCAATAGCATGGCAACTCGTTTTTTAGCTGGCACCTTCGTGATCAACGTTACGGCGTGCTTTCTAATTGGGTTCGTCATCACGGTTTTGGCAAAACAATCCAGTTGGAGCCCAAATTGGCGATGCCTGATTCCAATAGGGTTTATCGGAGGCTATAGCACGTTCTTTACGTTCGAGTATGAAACCTTTCGCGTCTTACAGGAAGGCGAGTTTCTGATTGCTGTTTAAACGTAGCTCTAAGTGTGGTTGTTGGTTTCGTCTCTGTTTGGGTGAGTGTAATCACCGGGAGGACGATCCAATTAAGATAGGATCCCCTGCTATAAGATTGCCGATTTCGACTATCGTCGCCAAGGGGACTTGTCCCATTTGCGCGGCCCTCAAGGAGTTTCAGAACGACTTTGCAAAGACTCTTCCAGCGCGTGAATGCGGTCGCTTTTGCAATCTTCATGCTTGGGTCATTGCGAATTCAGCTCCCGCTGAATCAGCGGCCACGATATTCCTCGAATCGATCCGGAATCCACACTGGGAACCGAGTCCGCCAAACCCAGACAAGTGTGATTTCTGCAAGCGAATGGAGGTCGAGAAGCAAACTCGAATCAAACAGATACTAGAGGAATTAGGTCGACCGGGATTGCGGTCGTGGCTACATGAACACGGGATGCTCTGCTTCCGTCACGGAACAGAACTCATCGGGAAATTGCCTGAGGCATTGCAAAAGACCGTCGAAGAAGGCATGTCTCGAAAGGCACGAGAACTCGAACGGGAACTTCAAGAGTTCTTGCAGCATGCAAAAGCAGGTGATCATACAGGCGGAGGGGTACTCGGACGGGCGGCCGAATATCTGGTTGCCCAGCGCGGGATTGAGAGCTAGGAGGGAACATGATGAAGGCCGGACCTGCCAAGAAAGTGAGTATTTATGTCGGTCAGGACCGCCATTACCATGGCGAATCGGTGTACGCGGCGATTTTGGATTTCCTCTTCTATCACAAAGCGGCGGGAGCAAGTGTGAGCCGTGGAATCGCTGGGTTTGGCGCGGATCATCACTTGCATACGGATCGAATCTTGGTGCTGACAGAAAATCTTCCCATAAAGGTCGAATTCATTGAGTCGCCCGAAAAAGTCGAGGAACTTCTCCCGAAGTTGCATGAAATGGTGGGCACCGGCCTTATTGAAATTCAAGATACGACTGTCGTGAAGCCTTCTGAGGTTTCCGCAAAAGCGGGGACCCAGGAGAGGACGCCTTTAAAAAGCCAGGGTAAGGCCAAGCTCATGCGGATTTACATCGGAGAGAATGACAAGTGGAATGGCAAGCCGCTGCACAAGGCACTATTAGAAAGCATGCGCTCGAATGACATCGCTGGCGTCACGGTGTACCAGGGCATCCTTGGCTACGGAGCCAACCGGCGCATTCGCAAGGAAGGAACGCTGCATCTCTCGCACGACCGGCCAATCATGCTGTCGGTGGTAGACACCGAAGAAAAGCTTCGAGCATATTTCCCGATTCTTGACGGCATGGTTCAACAGGGACTCGTCGTCCTCTCCAACGTTGAGGTCATAAAGTATACCCATGACTACCAAGAAGAAGAGAGAAGGAAGGAGGCCAGACCATGAAGCTGGAAGGCAAAGCCAAGATGCTGCGCATCCATTTTGGAGAAGACGACAAGTGGAATGACAAACCCCTGTACCGGGCTATTGTCGAGAAATGCCGGGAGTTGGACATCGCTGGCGCCACGGTGTTCCGGGGCATCGAAGGCTACGGTGCGAGCACACTCATCCATCGGTCGCACCTGCTTTCCTTTTCATCAGACGCCGATTATGGTCAGCGTGATCGATTCTGAGGACAAAATTCAAACCTTAATTCCGTATTTGGACAAGATGGTAGACGAAGGTTTGATTGCAATGTCGGAAGTAGAGGTTATCAAGTACGTCCATCAAGACGGCACACGCTCGTAGTACGTCGCCAGTATTTTAAGAGAAGACTGAGAGAAATGGGGGAAACGGGTGAACTTGAAACTCTGATTGGCCGAAAGGAAGAATTGCGACAGCTTCGTGCTGCGATTCAAGAGCGAAAGAGTTTATTGATTTGGGGACCGGAAGATGCCGGAAAAACTGCCCTGATAAGGAAAGCGATTTCTGAACTCGACGGCTCAGAACGGCGGAGCTGTATTTATTGGACAGGGGCTGCAAGTGGGAAGGAATTGCTGGCGCACTTCGTCGGTCGGCTTTACGAAACGGGGGATTCCTTTGTACGAAAAAAGGTCCAGGCGGACGGAGCGACCGCCATTTCATTGAATCGATGGCTTCACAAACAAAAGAGCATGCGGCTTCGCGGGATTCTATTCACCGCTTCAACGCAAAGCGACTACCGATTCTTCGTGGATCATTTCCCTCCGCCAACGCACAACATGGCTCGACTGATGAAAGAGATCATGTACAGGTGTAAGTCGCCGATCTACTTAGCCGCACAGGGTTATTCGCAAAGTGAGATCGGTTATGCGTGGAGCCTGTACTGGAACGATGGGCTACGCATCCGTTTAGGGCCTTTGAGCGAACGAGCGGCGAGAGAACTACTGGAATGCTGCATCAACAAGTTTGGGCTCACTTCGCTCGACTTGAAAAACTTCCGTGAAGACATCCTTCGGCTTAGTGGGCATATACCTGGCTCCATCGTGAAGATGTGCGAGCTGGCAGCGGACTCAAGGTATCACCATGGAGATCAGATCAAAATCAAGCTTGTGCATGTGGATTACCTGATGCAGTCAGGTCCATCGGCGGTTGCGGACGTCTCGAATTTCCTTCAATGACCGGTAGCTCTCAAAATCGGCAAGATGTATTGCAGGACCTCTGCGGTGAAGCCACGCTCTATCGACTGGCGGAATTAGCTACCGAGTTCGGAGCAGAACAGGTGGCTTCCACCGCCCGCAGCATAGCTGAGAGGGTTTCCGAGGGACGATTCTATGTGGCGTGTGTCGGTCAGTTCAAACGAGGGAAATCGACCCTTCTCAATGCCCTGATCGGGTATTCGGTTCTCCCCACCGCTGTGGTCCCGGTGACTGCCGTGCCGACTGTCATTCGGCACGGTGTGCGTATGGCAGCGCGTGTTCGCTTTCAGACTGCGAGTTGGACAGATATTCCGGTTAGCGCTGTCGCAGAATATGTGTCTGAGGAAAATAATCCCGAGAATACGAAGAAAGTGGCGGGCGTGGAAATCTTTGTTCCAAGTCCGCTTCTGGAGACTGGGATGTGCCTGGTGGACACGCCAGGACTCGGATCGGTGTTTGCCGGAAATACATCGGCGACGCATGCATTCATCCCCCATATTGATGCCGCTATTGTGGTCATCGGGGTCGATCCTCCTCTCTCAGGCGATGAACTCCAACTCGTCGAAACCGTCTCTCAGGACGTCGATGATATTGTGTTGGTCCTGAACAAGGCAGACCGGGCGGACCCGGCGGAACGCTCTGCTGCAGTGGGGTTCGCATGCCGTGTCTTGGAAATGCGCCTGAAGCGGACCTTGTCCCCGATTCTTGAAGTCAGCGCTCTGGATCGATTGGAGAAAAGCGGTCCCGAACGGGATTGGGGACAGTTGATGCACGCGCTCGAGAATCTGGTGCTTCGGTCGGGACGTTCACTCGTTCGAAAAGCAACCGACAGGGGCGTTCGGCGTGCCGCAAATCAACTGCTTGCGGTGATCAATGAAGAGCGCAACGCATTGGAGCGACCGCTTGAGGAATCAGAGCGGCGAATCACAAGCCTCCGGAAAATTCTGGGAGAGTCGGAAGCTGCCATGCGCGATCTGGGAACTTTATTGAGCGCGGAACAACAACGTCTATCAGCCGTTTTTGCAGAACGAAGAAAAACCTTTCTGAAACGGGCGCAAGCCAGCGCTCTCGGCGAATTGACAGAGCGTTTGTCGTCATTGCCCCTCAGCCACAATGGACCTGGGTATCGCCGAAACGTAAACCATTTGGCGCAGGAAGTTGCGCGCGCACAACTCACTCCGTGGCTGAGAGGCGAAGCAGAGTTTGCGGAAATGGAATTTCGTAAGACGGCCAAACGTTTTGTTCATCTGGCGAATGAGTTTTTACATCGTTTAGGAGAAACGGACTTGCCTGGATTGGAAGACCTTCCGGAAGACCTTGGTTCTGATCACGGACTAAACGTCAGGTCGCAATTCTATTTCCATGTGATCGAGCGAGTAGCTGCTCCAGCGTCTCCGTTGATTTTCATCTCGGACCTTTTGCTCGGTGGTCTGGGATGGCGCGGCGGGATCGTCCGCAATGCCCAGGAATTCCTCGACCAGTTGCTCGAAGTTAACAGTTCTAGAGTACAAAGCGATGTTGATGAGCGTGTTCGCGACAGCCGCAGGAAGTTGGAAGCAGAGGTGAGAAAAGTCTTGCATGAGGCATCGGCAATCGCAGACCGGGCGTTGACACGCGCGCGAATTGCACGCTCTGATGGGACTCCGGGAGTCGAAGCCGCGCTTGCACGCCTCGACGCTTTCAACCTCGAAGTCCATCGCTGTATTCCTTTGGATTCTGCTCGGCGGTGGCCGGAAACTTAGACCTCGTTTCGTTCGTAGCAAATTTCGCGAAGAACGGCCTAGGTTCTGGATAATTGTTGCGAGCAGGAACTATCGCTATCTCAGCCTGAGATTGGTCCGGTTGCGTCGATAAAAAACGAGGACAACTTCTGAAAAAGTACTACGAATTTACTACAGTGCACCATTTTGGGGCATCCGAATGTTCGGCGCCATTCTCGCAAATAATATAAAATCATCGAGTTACAACCGTGGGGCCCGTAGCTCAGCTGGTTAGAGCATCGGACTCATAATCCGTTGGTCCTAGGTTCGAATCCTAGCGGGCCCACCAACATTTTCAATAGGTTGCAGCACGTCCGCGCTCGGCGTGTTTTCATCAGGTTGCTCCTGGGTTTGCCGAAAGTTGCGGATTTGACGCAGCATCCAGCTTATCAACCCACGCAATATGGGCCCCCGGCACCAAATGTCCGTACGTATCGATGCTCACCTGTATCGAGCCGTGCCCATTTGCCTGCCGCACGGCGTAAGCCAAACCTGACTTAACTCCTTCGGAAATCAGTGAGCGCTCGAATTGTGTAATCGATGCGATTATTCCAAACAGTAACTCACCACTCGGAATGGTCGTGTCGATTCTTCGGTCGCGCTGACAAAGTTGATTCTGAGCTCGCGAAATTCTTCGAGCGCAGTGACAAGCTGTCTGAGAGAACGCGCAAACCGATCGAATTTCCAGACCAAAACACCTCCCAAGATGCCGCGACGGCAGTCGAGGAAGAGTTCGTCCAGTCAACGGTAGCCACTTTCGCTCGCGGCCAGAGTCAAATGGCGCGCTCCTCGGAGTGCACGCCGAACCACGTCCAAAGAGTGCTTGACTCGGTCGCCATTGTTAAACAGCAGTCCATCGAACTCCACCGCAACCTGCGGATGCTGTGCCCACGCAAGCGGTTCAACACGTTCCAGCGACGGTTTGGGGATCGTCCGCGATTCAGAGTCCCGCTGCGGCTAGACGGTCCGTCGAAAGAAAGTACTATTTACCAAGTCGGAGAGCTCCGATTCCTGCTCGATTGACTCTATTTTGCCCTGTGCCAAACTGGCTCAAACGGATTTTACAGTCGAAATAAGGAGTTTCGGATGAGCTTGTTTAGGTGTTTCGTGGCGATGGTGCTTTGCTCTTTGCTGGCCGGCCTGCCGGCGATGGCGCAGCCGGGAGGCCATGATCAAGTGGCGGGCCAGATTAATGCCTTGATTCCTGCGGCGACGCGCAATTCCCAGACAGCCAAGGTAAAGGAAGAGCTGGACTGGAACGATTTGCTGAAGACCGAGAAGACGGGCCGCGTTCGCGCCGGTCTTAAAGACGGCTCGATCCTGAGCCTCGGTTCCGAGAGCGAACTCCGGATCGTGCAGCACGACAGTGTTTCGCAGCAGACTCAGCTTGAGATGGATTTCGGCAAAGTCCGCAGCCAGGTGACTAAGGTGACGAAGGCCGGTGGAAAATTCGAGATGAAGACGCCGAATGCCGTTATTGGCGTGATCGGCACCGACTTTTACACATCGTTTGAAGGCAACAAGACCACCGTTATCTGCTACAAGGGGAAAGTTACAGTGACGCCAATGGGCAACGCGGTGGCCTCCGGCAATTCCGGCGCTTCGAGTTCGAGCACCATTAACGTTTCGGAGGGTCAGATGGTGGTGGTTACCTCCGATGTGCCTCCGGCTGGGGCTTCGCAGACTCCTTCGGATGTGCTCGAAGCGAGTTTGTTGGCGACGGCTGTGGTCACAGCAGGTACGCCCGAACACCACGGACACGTCGTGCGGAATGTGCTGATCGGCTCGGGACTCGCAGTGGGACTTGGACTCGGGCTATATTTTGGCACTCGCGGCGGCGGCAATGGGACGTGCAAGCCCGGCAGCCCTGCCTGCAACTGAATTGTGCAGACGGAGCTTTCATCGCATCATTTGCACCGGGCGAATCGGCCGGAGTGAATTGCTTCCAGTGAATGGTCCGCGGTGGCGGGAGCTTTGACCGTGGAGAAGAAACCACACTGGATTGAGTGGGCCAGGAAATTCGCGCTTCGTCATATTGACCTCGGCCTTGCCATCGTCATCACGCTGGCGGGCCTGACGCTTTTTGCATTCTCCGGATTGCAGGGCAATTCCCATGCGGGTCTCGCTTTTCTTCAGAGCGTGGAGCAGAGATCTCTCGATTTGCGATTCGAAATGCGCGGCTTGCGGCCGCATGACGAGTGCATAGTCATCGTCGGCATCGACGAAAAGACGCTTCAGGCGATCGGGTCGTTTCCGCTTCCCAGAAACAATTACGCGAAGCTGGTGAATCAATTGAGCGCGGGCCGAGCGCGCGTGATCGCATTTGACGTAACCTTCCCGAATCCCGAAAGCAATTCTGCGCAGCAAACGCTGGAAAAATTGAAAGAAGAAATCGGGACGACCGCGACTCCTTCGCTGGTGCAGCAGGTGAACGAGCTTGAGGTTGCCAGCGATCAGGACTCGAAATTTGCTTCGGCTCTAAAAAACGCCGGGAATGTTCTGCTGGCACATATTTTTCTCGCTTCGGAGCCCAATCCGAAACGCGCTGAAGAATATTTCAATATCGTGTGGGCGCACGTGTTCCCCCAGGTGTTGAAAGTGAACAGCCGTGGCGCAGTGGATTTCGATATGGGCAGCGCGTGGTCCGACAATGGCGGAACGGTGAGGGTGGGGGTGGAAGCGAACATTACAAAGCTTGCGGAATCGGCCGCGTCTTTTGGATTCATTAACATCAATCCTGACCAAGACGGCACTCTGCGACATGCGCTCCTGATGATACGTTATCAGGAACAGGATTTTTTCCCGTCGCTTGATCTGGAGGCGGTGCGCGAGTACGAAAAGGTTCGCGATCAGGATATCGCGGCCTATATTGCGCCAGACGGCCTGGAGCACATTCAGTTTGGCCGCCACATCCTGCGGCACGCGCGCGACGGAAGCGCCCTAATCAATTACACCGGCCCTTATCACACCTATCAGCACTACTCCATGGCGGATGTAATTTCCGGCGCCGTGCCTCCGGAAACATTTCGCGACAAGATTGTGTTGATCGGTCCAACCGCGCTCGGACTAGGCGATATTCGCAACACTCCCTTTGCAAACCAGGACCCGGTGTATATGGGAGTGGAGGTGCATGCGAACATCATCGATAACATCCTTCACAACGAAGAAAAGGGGCGAGGTTTTTTACAGCGGACCAACTACCAGGAAATGGCCGATGTGGGATTTATTCTGCTGTTTGGCATTGGTTTCGGTTTGTTGTTCAGCCGCGTTACTCCGCTGTATTCGACGATTCTCGTACTGCTGACGCTGGCTGGTTACGGCTGGTTCGTGTATTTCGGGTTCGCGCAGAAGGGCCAGTGGTTCAGTTTTGTGATTCCCGCAGGCACGCTCGCCGCGGACTACGCAGCGATTACAAGTGTCCGCATGATCCGCGAGGAACGCGAAAAGCGGCGAATTCGCAAGACCTTTTCGCAGTACCTATCACCGGGCGTGATCGAGCTGATCGAAAAGGATCCGGAAAAGTACATCCGCCCCGGGGGTGAGGAGAAAGAGCTTACCGTCCTCTTCAGCGATATTCGC
>Ga0335077_10005006_pt1 | contig 16197 bp, 10 predicted proteins | sample Lox_Sample_31_FD_207151 | JGI IMG/M metagenome (GOLD analysis project Ga0335077, IMG submission 207151) | Soil microbial communities from Loxahatchee National Wildlife Refuge, Florida, United States - Lox_Sample_3.1 | ecosystem: Environmental > Terrestrial > Soil > Wetlands | place: USA...
CCGGCAGCAGCGCGGCGTACTGGTCGCGGGCCGCGGCCGGATCGCCCGCCCGCCCGGTCCAGTGGGCGAGGCTGGCGCGGGCCGTCAGGGTGTCGGGATGCTCGACGCCGGAGACCCGCTCACGGACTGGCAGCAGCGCGGCGTACTGGTCGCGGGCCGCGGCCGGATCGCCCGCCCGCCCGGTCCAGTGGGCGAGGCTGGCGCGGGCCGTCAGGGTGACGGGATGCTCGACGCCGGAGACCCGCTCACGGACCGGCAGCAGCGCGGCGTACTGGTCGCGGGCCGTGACCGGATCGCCAGTCTCCCCCGTCAAGTAGGCGAGATTGGCGCGCGCGGTCAGGGTTTCTGGATGATCGTCGCCGAGCACATGCTCGACCAGTGGCAGCAGCGCCGCATATTGGTCGCGGGCCGCGGCCGGATCCCTCGCCCGCGCGGTCCAGCGGGCGAGGTGCCCGCGGGCGATGAGGGTATCGGGGTGCTCGACGCCGGAGACCCGCTCACGGACCGGCAGCAGCGCGGCGTACTGGTCGCGGGCCGCGGCCGGATCGCCCGCCCGCCCGGTCCAGTGGGCGAGGCTGGCGCGGGCCGTCAGGGTGTCGGGATGCTCGACGCCGGAGACCCGCTCACGGACCGGCAGCAGCGCGGCGTACTGGTCGCGGGCCGCGGCCGGATCGCCCGCCTCCCCGGTCCAGTGGGCGAGGCTGGCGCGGGCCGTCAGGGTGACGGGATGCTCGACGCCGAGCACTCGCTGGCGTGCATCGACGATCTGCTGTTGAAGAACGCGCGCCGCTGAGTAGCTGCCGCTGTCCCCCAGGAATCTGACCACCCGCGCCATTGCTGCGTTATCGGCTTGGTGGGTCGCCTGCATGTGGGGTAGTAGCGCAGCACAGATGGGCCAAGTTTTTGGATGCGCAGTATCTGCGGGCAGGGCGGCGTTGACTAGTGATCTCGCGGCCTGCCGCCAGTTCCCAGCCTGATCCGCGGGCAGTTGGGCGAGGGCAACTGCTTGCACTAGCCGGTGTACTGATACCAAGTCGTCAACTGGGCGGCTGATCAGCGAGTAGCGCCGCAGCGCGGCGACCGCACCGTCCGCAGCCACCGGATCCTCCAGTAGCGGATGGATAAGCGACGCTACCTGCGGGTCGAGCGACTCGGCGAGCTCAGGCCGGGGCTGGAGCAGGAGATGGAGCGGGATCGCCTCGGGAGCGCAGCACGCCAGCAGCCGCAACAGCCCAATTGCCTGAGGCGAAACGTGCTGGAGTTGGTCGAACGCGAGAGCCCAGGTGGTCGTGACCTGTTTGTCGTATCCGGCAATTTCCCCGGCGGCGAGCAGGTCGGCGCGCCGCTGCCGGAATATGTCTAGGTACCGGACGACGCTCCGACCGGCAGCCTGCATATAGGCGCAGGCTTGCTCCAGCGCCACCGGCAGCCCGCCCAGCTCGTCCGCCAGCTGGCGAGCTGCGCCCTGGTCAGCGGAACCCGTACGGGTCAGCAGGAAGGCCGCCGCGATGTCCGTGTCGAGCATCGGCACGTCTACGGCCTGACGGCCCCCCCAGTGTGGGTTCTGGCTGGTGATCAGAACCTGACCATGACCTGCGGGCGGCAGCACACCTTGGAGCGCAGCCAGGCCGGGCGCGTTGTCGAAAACTAGCAGCCAGTCCCCAGGACGCGCGGCCAGCACCGCGTGCACTTGCGCGACCGGGTCACTGGTATCCAGCAGGTCACGGGCACCAAGCTGAGCCGCCAGGTCACCGAACCCGGCTGCCAGCGCAGTAGGCTCCTCAGCTGGGAACTGCCAGACTATTCCCAGCCTGGCCAGATGACGGTGAGCGTACTCAACCGCCACGCTAGTCTTCCCCGCCCCACCCAGCCCGCACAGCGCTACCACCCGCGGGTCCGCCCTATCACCCGCGGACAGCCGGGCATCCAGGTCAGCCAGCAGCTCCTCACGGCCGACCAGGAACACCGGCCGGGGCATCAAGCGCACTGGCTGGCTCGTCACCCTCGGCCGCTGATACTCCACCCGGCCCACAGCTATACCGCCGCGATCGGCATGCACCGAGCCCGGCGCGGGGAACCACGTCGCCCCGGGTGCGGCTACTGCGTCGCCGGACCCGGGCTCGTAGGGTTTCCCAGCGTCACATTCCCATGGATCGTCCCGGCAGCGACCCCGCCGCCCAAGGAGGTGATGCTCACGTCCCGGCCGCCTGCAACCCCGTAGTCGGCCGCCGACACCACTCCCGCCGGTATCTGGACCTGGATCTGCTCCACGAGCGCCTGGAGGTCAGTCGCCGTATCCGGGTATTCCTCCAGCAAGTCGAGCAGCCGAGTCTGCCAAGCACCCTTCAGCTGCGACTGCGCCCGCTCCAGCTCCGCCGCCGGAATACCCGCCAACTGCTCGCGTGTCTGCTCCAGCCGTCGCTCCGCTAGCTCGGTCCGCGCAGCATCGCCGCGACCCAACAACCGCGCAAACCCCCGCTTGGTCGTCTCCCACACATCGGTGACCGCTGCAGCCACCAGCGTCCGCCCAGCCAGCGACGCCAGCGACACAAGCCCTTCCTCTAACGCCATCTCGCGTTCCTCCCCGCTCGCCTGCCCGCCCGGAATCCAACAATCGCGTGCCGCAGGCTGTCAAGTATCTGATGCCCCCACCGCCCAGCGGCCAGTACCGACTCATGCGTGTCAATGGCCAGGGCGAGCTCGCCACGGATGTGGACCAGCGGCAGGATCCTCTCCGGCCCTGACGTAACGCAGCCCAGGAAAGACGAGATCGACTCCCGAACGCATGGTCCTTATGATCGCGCAGCGGGCGGCTACGAACTCCACGCGACCGACGATCATGATCACGTCCGACACGCTGCTCTGAACCACTGATCATGACGATCCCTGCCGATCCGATCCGATCCGGATCCTGCTGCCCTCTACGGGGTGGTGCGGCTCCATCCCGCCAACGGACCGCCAACGGATGATCAAAAAGGCCTGACCGCCTTCCGGCGATCAGGCCCCTGACCTGCACTTACTTGGTAGCGGGGGCGGGATTTGAACCCGCGACCTCTGGGTTATGAGCCCAGCGAGCTACCGAACTGCTCCACCCCGCGTCGGTGTCCCTTAACTGTATGGGCTTCCGCCGGTAGTGGCAAATCAGTGCTCCGCCCCGCCGCCAACCCGGTCAGCCCACCCGGTGGCGCTGCTCAGACGCTTGGTGTCGAGATGCCCGGGGCCAGCATCCACAGCGAATACGAGATCTGCCACGGTGAGGTGGGCGGCTGGGTCAGGTTGTGCGGGTCCTGGGTCGTGTTCAGCCCGAGCACCTGGCGCGGGGCGGCCCGGAACCGGGCCAGTTCGGCGGCCCGGGTGGCGAGCAGCACTGGCTCCCGGCCGTGCACCTCGATCGACCGCAGCACCGCCTGCACCTCAGCGGTGGACGCCGACGCCATGATCGCGGTGGGCACCTTACACAGGCCCCTGATCACCTGGGCGAACTCGTCGCCGGCCGACCGGTCGACGATTACCACCGACATCTGCGAGCTCATCGTCCCGCACAGTTGCTGGACCGCCGTGGACTGCCCGGCACCGGTCCGGTGCGCACCCATCCCGGTCAGCGTGATCAGGGTCGAGTGCTTGGCACCGGACTTGCCCAGGCTGACCCCCAGTGTGGTGACCGCGGTTGGCACGGCCAGGGCGACCACGAAGCACATGGCGGCCAGCGCGACCGCAGCCAGCCCGGCCCCGCGTTCCCGGGCCCGGCGATCAAGCCAGGCCGCGACCCAGATCGAGCAGAGCACGAAACCGGGCAGGACCAGCGGCACCAGCACGCGGCTTGCCCAGGGCTGGTCGGGCACGGTGTTCGGGGCCCAGAGCACGGTGACCGTGCCCCAGCCGAAGATCACCAGTGGCAGCGCCCAGGCCCGGACCGTCCGGTCGTCATCGTCCTGCCAGCGGAGCAGCCCGCGCACGCAGCGGCGGGTAAGCAGTGCCGCGCCGAACGCGCCCAGCAGCAGCGCCGGGATCCCGATGTACCAGATGACCCAGTACATGCTGTCTTCGGCGTAGGACCGGGTCGGCTGTACCGGCAGGCCGAGCAGTCGCTGGAGCGCGGCCACGTAGCCGGCCGTGGCCGGCCCGGGCTTCCAGTGCGCGGTCTGCACGGCCGGCCGGATCAGGAAGCCGATCACCGCGGCGGCTACCAGCACGGCAGCCACTTCGGGCAGCCACCACCGGGCGGCGGCGTTCATGCCTGCCCGGGCCCGGCTGCGCGCAGCCGGCCAGGTCGCGGCGAGCAGCACAGCGACCAGCGTCAGCCCGCCCACCACCGCCGCGATCACGCTGGTCGGCTGCACGGCGAAGCCCGGGGCAGCCAGGTAGCCGGGTGCCGCCAGGCGCCCCGCGGCCAGGCCGCAGCCCACGCCGGCCAGGACGCCGATGCCGAACGGAACTACTACCGGCCGGCGTGCGACCACGGCGGCGCCGAGGAACGGGACGACGGGAATCAGCAGCGGCAGCGCCCCCAGTGACACCACCGAGGTCATGCCGAGCGCCAGCCCGCCCAGGCCCGCCGCGGCCGTCCGCGGCGGCAGCCATTCCGGCCAGCGCAGCCAGTCGGGGTAACCGGCGGACCCGCGCCGGCCCCGCGGGCTGGTCAGCGAGTCCACCACCAGGCACAGCCCGCCGAACAGCAATATCTGCAGCAGCGGCTGGCTGAACGCGGACCGGCTGGTGTACTGCTCGGGCAGGCTGAGGCCGAGGACCAGCGCGGCCGGCGGAGCCCACTGCGGGCCAACCAGCCGGCCCGCCAGGCCGCCGAACGCGACCAGCGCGAGCGCCCCGAGTACCGGGCTGACCAGCGCGGCCGCGGGCATGCCATGGATCCACCAGCCAGCGGCCAGGAAAATGGCCAGGCCTGGCATGAACTGCGGTGCCAGCCCGCCGCTATGCGCGGCGGATCCTGGGCCGGCCGCGCCGAACCCGGCACTGGCGAACGTCAGCCCGGGATGGGCCCCGCCGAAGGCGGCCAGCGACGGGGCGATGGGCAGCGAGCCGTGCTGGGCGATCCAGTAGCTCAGCTGAAACGCTGCCCCGGGGTCGCGGAGCACGATGATCTGCGGTGAGTTCAGCGCGATCTGCCAGGCGCCGAAACCAGCCGCCACCGCGAGCGTGCCCACCAGGCCGAACCAGCCCGCCCAGGCCCGCACGGGCCTGCCTTTGCCGCCCGCCAGCACGGGAACCAGCCGCCAGCCGGGAATCCGGTGCGTCACCGCGGCGATGATGATCACGGCCAGCGGAACCGTGATCAGCAGCAGGGGGGCGGGCCGGAACCGGCCGGCCAGCAGCAGGATCACCCCCGGCAGCAGCCAGGCCAGCACGAGCAGCACGGGGAGAACGGTGATCTGGGCAAAACTGCGCCCAGCGATGGGTACCCGGCGCATCTGCCGGGCTGCGGGCGCAGGCTGACGCCCGCTGCTTTCAGCTACGTCGCCAGCCGGACGGGCATCCCGGACCACGCATCCACTCTAAGCGGAAGCACCCTGACCACAGGGGAACCGGGGGGCTGGCCGATTCACCCATTGAGGCACATGGCGTGGCCGGGCACGGAACAATAGGCCGCACACCCCCGCATAACGATGACCCACTCCCGAGGAGCGATGACCCGCTACGCAGATGTGGACCAGCCCGGGGGACCAGCAGCGCAGCCGGGGTACGCCCTGCCCGGGCCGCGTTCAGCTGGGATGACGGTATCGGGGGATCTCGGCCAGCGCGGTGACGCCGATTGGCAGCTGTCCAAATACCTGCACGGCCCGGGCGAACGGGGCAGCACCGGCCCGGGCCTCGGAACCGCGGGCGGCCCGGGCACCGGAGCCGCGGCCGGCCCGGGCACCGGAGCCGCGGCCGGCCCGCCACGACAGCCACCCAGGACCCTCCGGTCGCGCGCCCGGCACCCCAGCCGGCGCGGGCTGCTGGGCGCCATCGCCGTTGTGGCCATGGTCGCCGTGGTCGGCACCTCGCTGGTGGCCTACGCGCAGTACCGCAGCGTGCTCGGCAGCATCCACCGGGAGACGGTCACCGCCGCCATGCTGGGCCACCGGCCGCCGTACACAGCCGGCCTGAACATCCTGATCCTCGGGTCGGACTCGCGGGCTGGGCTGGGCCGGAAGTTCGGGGTCGGCGTCGTGGGCGCCCGTTCGGATACCTCGATGCTGCTGCACATCGCGCCCGGCCACACGCGGGCCGACATCATCAGCTTCCCGCGGGATTCGATGGTGCCCGTCCTGTCCTGCGCCAACGACGGCCAGGGCCATACCGGCCAGACCGCCCAGCCCGGGCAGCTTGAGCGGCTTAACGCCACGTTCTCCGCGGGGGGTGCGCCCTGCCTGTGGAAGACGCTGGAGCAGGAAACCGGGATCCGCATCCAGCACTTTGTCGAGGTGAACTTCGCCGGCTTCCAGTCGATCGTCAACGACGTGGGCGGCGTCGCGGTCTGCCTGCCGTTCGCCATCAACAACGCCCAGTCCAGGCTGCACCTGTCGGCCGGCAAGCACGTGGTCGACGGGGCGCAGGCGCTGGCCTTCGTCCGGCTGCGCGAGGACATCGGCGAAGGCTCGGACATCCAGCGCATCCAGCGCCAGCAGTACTTCCTGGCCGCGGTCATGCAGAAGCTCAAGGCAACCGGCCTGCTCGGCCAGCCGAGCCGGATCTTCGCGGTGGTGCGCGACGTGGCCAGGTCGCTGACCACCGACAGTGGCCTGGACCTGAACACGATGCTGCGCATCGCCAACAGCATGAAGAGCCTGAGTTCCAGTTCCGTCCAGTTCATCACCGTCCCGGTGGTGCCGTACCCGGGCAACCCCACGGCGGAGCTGTCCTGGGCGCAGCCGCAGGCCGGACGGCTGTTCCGGGCCATCGAGGCGGACCACGCGCTGCCCAGGGCGGCCACGGGCAGGAAGGCCAGCACGGCCACCGCACCCACGGTCAGCCCGGCTAAGGTCAGCGTCCAGGTGCTCAACGGGTCCGGGGTCAACGGCATAGCGGGCAACACGGCCGCGGCCCTGACCGCCAAGGGCTTCAAGGTGACCGGGACCGGCCCGGCCCCGGACTACGCGTTCACCAGCAATGTGATCGAGTACGCCGGGGCCGCCCAGCTGCCCGAGGTGAACACGCTCAAGGCGCTGCTGCAGCCGGTCGCGGTCAAGCAGAACGTGGCGCTGGGCAGCAGCTCGCTCACGCTCATCCTGGGCTCCAGCTTTACCGGGCTGGTTAGCGGCCCGGCAGCTGGCGGCCCAGGCACCAAGCCGGCCGCGCCGAAGCTCGGCAACCTGGCCAAGAACTACGGCGGCATCACGGCCAGCACCAACATCTGCTCCGACTCCGCCGCGTTTGCCGGCCCGGATACCCCGCTCCCTGGCGGCTGACGCTGACCTCCGTACCAGCACGGTGCGTTTGGGCCGCCGGGGCCGGCCAGGTGCGCAGCACGCTGTTTTGCTTGCCACTGCCGGGACTGAAGTGACTCAGGTGACGGCCAGGAACCCGCAGCCGCCGCAATGTGGTGCGAATATCCACGCATATGGGAAAGATGCACCGCACAGGCCAGTCCGGGGGGTTGGCGGTGTGGTGCCGGGCACGAGGGCGCACCTAGGGGGCTCACCCAGGGCCGGCCCTGGCCCGGACACCGGGTTAGGCGGGACTGGGCTGGGTGGCGTCGCTGGACGATGACCGGCCGGGGCCAGCACCGGCCAGCCGGGCCGAACTGCCGCGGCGCAAGCCGAGCTGGACGATCTCCAGCCACGCCCACAGCCCCAGCGGGTACATGAAGTAGCCGAACCGGGTCGCCGGGGCCAGGGTGAACATCAGCACCAGGCCGATGATGAGCCGCCAGGTGGCGGCGGGGACGGTCCGCGGCGGCCGGACGACCAGCGACACCAGCACGCCCAGCCCGGCCAGGCAGAGCAGCGACACGGCGATCAGGTGCCCGGTAGGCCCGGTATCGGCGAGCACGTGCCCGGGCAGCGGGCTGGCCGCCTGCGACCTAACGCTGGCCAGGCCGAGCGGGAAGAGAATCGTGTTGTCCACCAGCGCATGCGCGCCCAGCGCGGCCACCGGCACGATGATGGCGCACGCCACCACCACCGCGATGGCCGTCAGCCGGGCCGCGGCGCGGCGGCCGTCCCGGACCAGCACCATGGTCCCGGCCACGATCAGCGCGGGCCAAGCGGTCGCCTTGGTGGCGGCCGCGATGCCCAGCACCGCCCCGGCCAGCACCGTCCGGGGGTGCCGCCAGAGCAGGGCCAGGCCCAGGCAGATCAGGGCCAGCACCGGCACATCGGTACCGCCCACGGCCAGCGAGAAGGCAATCACCGGGGTGGCCGTCACCAGCAGCGTCCAGCGCACCACGTCACGGGCACCCGCCACGGCCAGTCCGGCCGCGAAGATGACCACGAAGCCCACGCAGAACCAGACCCGGGGGTCGGTGAGCAGGCCGGGCCCGAACAGCGCCCGGGGGATGCCGAACACGGCCATCACCGGCAGGTATGGGTTGTACACGTTGGGATCGTGGGCGGCCCGGACCACCGCGTCGCTCAGGTACGGCGAGCCGTGGTGCACCATCAGCCGGGCACCCCGGGCGATCACCCCGACCTCGGGCTGCCACCGGCCCTGCTCGGCCAGCACGGAGAGCGGGGCGGCCAGCGCCCCGCCCACCCCGAGGATCAGCGCGAGATCCACGCCCCGGGCTGATCGCCAGGCCAGCACGGCCACCGCGGCCAGCAGGTAGGCGCCGGCGGCGAACAATCCCCAGAGCCGGTGCAGGTCATCGCTGCTGAACACGCCCATGCCGAGGGCGAACAGTGCGCACGCCGCGAACAGCACCGCCAGCCAGCGGCGCGGGATGGCAACCGGTGACTGCCATCCGCGGGCCGGCTCAAAGCGGCGCAACGGCGCTTGCCTGAGCTGGAGCATAGCGACACCCCTCCATGGGCGATCTTAGCCGTTAACCCCCCAGACGCCGCGATGGCACCTCCGGCACCAGCCCGGAGCCGGCCCGGAGCCGGCCGGAGCCGGCCCGGAGCCGGCCCAGCCGGGCTAGCTGCGGATGGCCAGGTACCAGCCGGGCAGCGCGCTGTCGCACAGCAGCCAGGCCAGGTACACCGCCAGGGCCAGGTACCCCACCATGCCCAGCCCAACCATGGCGCTGAATCCGGCAACCAGCATCCGGCCCTCCCAGCCCAGGCTGCCCCGCGGGCCGCGCGGGGTGATCGGGTGCCAGGCCTGGTAGGCCACGTCCAGCTGCCGCAGCGAAACCAGGCCGATCAGGCCGAACGTGATCGGCCCGGGGACCCCGACGGCGAAGCCGAGCGCGGCCAGGTAGACGTACTGGCCAGCCTGGATGACGACCGGGGCCAGCCAGTCCAGCCGCCCGTTGTGCGGGTGCGCCGAGCCGGGCGCGGCCAGCAGCATGGCCGCCACCGGCGTGAGCAGCACCAGCCCGTCCAGGCTGCCCAGGCCCAGGGCGGCCAGCAGCACGGTGGCGGCCAGCCCGGCGACCGCAGGCGGCAGCGGGACCAGCTGGCCGTGCACCACCGCCCCGGCGAACCGGGCCAGCGGCCCGTCATCCCGGCAGGCCGCCGCTCCCCCGGCCGCACGATCGGCCCCACCGCCGGCCACGGCGCCTCTGGCGGCCGGCGGCCGCGGCCGGTGCGGGCCGGCCACCAGCGACCAGGCCAGCGCGACCGCGGCGCAGCCGACCGCGGCCAGCAGCGCGGTCCGGTTGCCGAAGTAGGCCGCGGCGCCCGTGATGACCAGGGCCCGGACCCAGGCCGGCCCGGCCAGCAGCCCGCCGATCAGCCCGCCCGCCGTGAGTCTCCGCGGGTCCGCCGGGGCGCCGGCTGCGTCCTCCCGCTGCCGTACCGGCGGCCCGGGCGCCGGGCGGGCAGTCCCCTGCCCGGCCGGGACCGACCGGCACAGCCGGGTCACCTTGCGCAGCGCGAGGAGCATCGCCGCCCCGGTGGCCAGCTTCCAGGCCAGCACCGGGTGGCCCGCGGCGCCGGCCGCCAGCCCGGCGTATACGCCCAGCTCGCCCGCCCAGGCGCAGGTCACCGCCAGCCAGCCAGGGAAGGCGGCCACGGTTAGCTGGCCGCCGATCCGCCGGGCCAGGTAGCCGCCGCCCAGTGCCGCGCCGCCGGCCAGCGCGGTGGCCGGCTTCCCGGCGCTGAACCACACCGCAGCGCACAGGTAGCAGCCCAGCTCGATCCCGGTCAGCGAGTTACGGGCCAGGGCACGACGGGCAGCCCAGACCGCCATCCGGCGCGGCAGCACCGTCACTGCCGTCGTTACCGTCATGTCCTCTCCCGGTGGTCCCGGTGCGCCGGGAGTATTACCCGGATAGGACAGGCCATACCATCCGCCAGGATAGGTTGCCGGGCCGGGCCGCGATCCGGGTACAGTCCGCTCATGCGGACCGTGGCGGTAGTGCTGGGCGCCGGCTCCGGGCTGCGGTTCGGCGCGGCTATCCCCAAGCAGCTGCTGCCGCTGGCCGGCCGGGCCCTGCTGGAGCATTCCGTGGCCGCGTTCGAGCAGGCTCCCGGGGTGGACGGGATCTTGGTCGTGATGGCGCCCGGGCACACCGGGCAGGTCCGTGAGCTGCTCGCGGCCCGGGGATACGGCAAGCTGACCGGGGTCATCGAGGGCGGCCTGACCCGGCCCGAGTCGGCCCGGCGGGCCATCGCGGCGCTCGGCCGGGCCGAGTGCGACGTGCTCTTCCACGATGCGGCCCGGCCGCTGCTCGACCAGCCGACGATCGCCGGGTGCATCCGCGCGCTGCGCGACCACCAGGCGGTGGGCGTGGCGGTGCCCACCTCCGACACGATCGTGGTGGTCCAGGACGGCATCATGACCAGCATGCCGCATCGCGACACGCTGCGCCGCTGCCAGACGCCGCAGGGTTTCCGGCTGTCCGTGATCCGCCGGGCGCACGAGCTGGCGCTGGCCGACCCCGGCTACGCCGACCTGGCCGCCACCGACGACTGCGGGGTGGTCCTGCGCTACCTGCCTGACGTGCCGGTGGCCGTGGTGCCGGGCAGCGAGCGCAACATCAAGATCACGTATCCGCACGACCTGAACGTGGCGGAAGTGCTGATCACCAGCGGCGACGTCACCATCACGGCCGACGGGCGCTGACCGCCTGCTTGATCAGCGTCTGGCCGAAGTCCCAGATCAGCCCGCTGCCCCGGCCGGCGTCCTCCATCACATCCTGGAAACTGTCGCGGAACAGCTCCACCTCGGCCTCGCCGATGATCAGCGGCGGGAGGAGCTTGATCGCCTCGATGTGGTCGCCAGGGACCTGGGTCAGGATCCGGTGCCGGTCGAACAGCGCGACGACCACCATCTGCGCGAACAGCCCCACCCGGGCGGCCTGGAGCGCCTTCCAGGCCGATCATCAGCCCGCGGCCGCGCACCTCGGTGAGCAGCTCGTACTTGTCCACCAGCAGCTGCAGCGCGACGCGCAGTGCCGCTCCGGTGCGCTCGGCGTTGCCCACCAGGTCCTCGTCGTCGATCACGGACAGCGCCGCCAGGCCAGCCGCCATGGCGGCCGCGTTGGAGCCGAACGTCGAGTCGTGCACCAGCACCCGGTCCATCGACGAGTAGACCTTCTGGAAGATCCAGTCCTTGGCCAGCGTGGCGCCGACCGGGACGAACCCGCCGGACAGCGCCTTGGCCACGGTGACGATGTCCGGCTGCACGTCCTCGTGCTGGTAGCCGAAGAACCGCCCGGTGCGGCCGAGCCCGGTCTGCACCTCGTCACAGATCAGCAGCGCGCCGTGCTCGTGCAGCAGCGTGGCCGCCGCGGCCAGGAAGCCGGGCGGGACCACGTGCACGCCCTTGCCCTGGATCGGCTCGATGAGCAGCGCGGCCACGTCGCCCTTGCGCAGCTCAGCAGCGAGCGCGTCCAGATCCCCGAACGGGATCATGGTGTCCGGCAGCAGCGGGGCGAAGCCGCTGCGGAACTCCGCCGCGCCGTTGACCGACAGCGACCCGGTGGTGAGCCCGTGGAACGCGTGGTCGCAGTAGATGATCCGGCGCCGCCCGGTCGCGTACCGGGCGAACTTCAGCGCCGCCTCGACCGCCTCGGTGCCACTGTTGCCGAAATACACCCGGTCCAGCCCGGGGGCCTTGGCCAGCAGCCGCTCAGCGAGCAGGCCGGGCAGCAGCGCGCAGTCGAACTGGACTAGGTCGGCCAGCCCGGCGTCCAGCATCTGGTGCAGGGCCCTGATCACGACCGGGTGGTTACGCCCGACCCCGAACACGCCGAACCCGGCCAGGAAGTCCGCGTACCGGTGGCCGTCGGCGTCATACAGGTAGGCGCCTTCCGCGCGCTCGTAGGCCCGGTCGAAGCCGATAGCGTGCAGCGTCCGCGACAGCTGGGGGTTCAGGTACTGCTCCGCGAGGGCGTAGCCCTCTCCGTGCCGGGTCGCGAGCAGGTCCGCCAAGTCGAAAGCCATGGGGACAAGTGTGCCGACTCGCCCCGGCCGCTGGCTAGCCGGGGCGGGACCGGCGGCGTGACTTACAGGCCAGAGTCCTCCAGCATCTCGGTGACCAGCGCCGCGATCGGGGACCGCTCGGAGCGGACCAGGGTTACGTGGGCGAACAGCGGGTGGCCCTTGAGCTTCTCGATGACCGCGACCACGCCGTCGTGCCGGCCGACCCGCAGGTTGTCGCGCTGCGCGATGTCGTGGGTGAGCACCACCCGTGACCCGGAGCCGATCCGGGACAGCACGGTGAGCAGCACGCTCTGCTCCAGGGACTGGGCCTCGTCGACGATCACGAACGAGTCGTGCAGCGACCGGCCGCGGATGTGGGTCAGCGGCAGCACCTCGAACATGTCCCGGGCCAGCACCTCGTCGATCACGTCCTGCGACGTGACCGCGGACAGCGTGTCATAGACCGCCTGGGCCCACGGGTTCATCTTGTCTGCCTCGGAACCGGGCAGGTAGCCGAGTTCCTGGCCGCCGACCGCGTACAGCGGGCGGAACACCACCACCTTGCGGTGCTGCCGCCGCTCCATCGCCGCCTCCAGGCCCGCGCACAGGGCCAGCGCCGACTTGCCGGTGCCGGCCCGGCCGCCCAGCGAGACGATCCCGACGTCCGGGTCGAGCAGCAGGTCCAGGGCGACCCGCTGTTCCGCGCTGCGCCCGTGCAGGCCGAACGCCTCCCGGTCGCCGCGGACCAGCCGGACCGACTTGTCCGGCAGCACCCGGCCGAGCGCGCTGCAGCTGCCCTGGCCGCCGGCCACCAGCACCAGCCCGGTGTGGCAGGGCAGGTCGCGGGCGGCCGCGCAGTCCAGCTTGCCGGTGTCGTACAGCTGCTGGATGTCCGCCGCGGTCACGTCCAGCTCGGTCATCCCGGTCCAGCCGGAGTCCTGCGGCAGCTCGGCCCGGTACTCCTGGGCCGTCAGCCCGATGGAGGCCGCCTTGACCCGCAGCGGCAGGTCCTTGCTGACCAGCACCACGTCATCGCCTTCGGCCGCCAGGCTGCGCGCCACCGACAGGATCCGGGTGTCGTTGTCGCCGAGCCGGAACCCCGGGGGAAGCACCGTGGGGTCGCTGTGGTTCAGCTCGACGCGGACTGTGCCGCCCTGGTCACCGATGGGCAGGTCGGCATCCAGCCGACCGTACTCGATCCGCAGGTCATCCAGGTGCCGGAGCGCCTGCCGGGCGAAGTAGCCCAGCTCAGGATGATGCCGCTTGGCCTCAAGCTCGGTGATGACCACGATGGGCAGGATCACCCGGTGCTCGGCGAACCGGCTGATAGCCGCCGGATCGGCGAGCAGGACGCTGGTGTCCAGCACGTAGCTGAACCGCCTGGTCCCGGGCTGGGCCGGGGCCGCGTCGTCGGTGCTGGCAGTGGGCCGCGGAGTGCGGCGGACAGCAGAACTGGCCACTCGTTCTCCCCTGGGCGCCGGTGAGGGCGCCGAGCTCGGACACAGAAGTGTCTTCGGGACCGGGACCTGCCCTCAAGGGGCCGGGTCCCGGCCCTTCGCTCGTCTCGCCTGCGTGCGCCGGCACGAAGCTCGAGTATGTCGAGGGCCTTCCCAGGGTGGGCGGCTAGGCACCGCCCGCCTGACATCGAAGGTACCCGCAGCAGGCCATCCCCGGAAGACCCACCCGGAGTGTCGCGTACCACGCGACACCGAGGTTTAATGGCGGCAGTTCCGCGCCCGGGCGTTAGGCAGCAGGGAGTTCAGGAACCAAACCTGCGCTGCCGCGCCGAGTAGGAGCGGAGCGCGCGGAGAAAGTCAACCCGGCGGAAGTCGGGCCAGTAGGCGTCACAGAAGTAGAACTCCGAGTGCGCGCTCTGCCAGAGCAGGAAGCCACCCAGGCGCTGCTCCCCCGAGGTCCTGATGACCAGGTCCGGGTCGGGCTGCCCGGCGGTGTACAGATGCTCGGCGATGTGCTCCACGTCGAGGATCTCGGCTAGCTCCTCGATCGTGGTGCCCCGGGTCGCGTGGTCCTGCAGCAGCGACCGGACCGCGTCGGCGATCTCCCGGCGGCCGCCGTACCCGATGGCCACGTTGACCAGCAGGCCGGGGTTGTGGGCGGTGGCTTCGCCGGCCTCCTTGAGCATGTACGCCGTTTCCGCGGGCAGCAGGTCAAGCGCGCCTACTGGCTTCACATGCCAGCCCGCAGCGGCCAGGTCGCGGACCGTGCTCTCGATGATCTTCAGCAGCGGGGCCAGCTCGCTGGCCGGCCGGGCCAGGTTGTCGGTGGACAGCAGCCACAGCGTGACCACCTCGACCCCGGCCTGGCGGCACCAGCTCAGCAGCTCGAAGATGTGCTCGGCACCTTTCTGGTGGCCGTCGCTGACATCGGTGAAGCCCGCCAGCCGGGCCCACCGCCGGTTGCCGTCCAGGATCACGCCGACATGCCGGGGGACGGTATGCCGGGACAGGGACGCTTCGAGCCTGCGCTCGTAGACGCGGTAGACGAGGTCGCGAAATCCCATCCGAACCCTCTTCCGCCGCTCATCGCTGATCAAGGAATGACCTGCCCATACAAGGATGTCACCAATCAGGACGGGCTCGGGACATGTCCCAGGGTTCAGCGGGTAAGTGGCCGCCGCGCAGCGGGCCAGCGAAAGTGGGGCCCGGAACGGCGCAGCGGCCGTCACCGTGGGTGTCATGGCGCATGGTACCGGCGGCGGGCCACCGAAAAGCCGCCCGCCCGCGGCGTGGCGGCCAGCCGCATTTTTGCCTAGCGTTTACGCCCCCGCGCCTTTGCCTATGCCTTCGCTCAGCCTGGCGCGTCAGCACTCAGCCCGGCGGGCGGCTTCACCTGCCCTCCGCGCGCACGTCCGGCTACGCCTGCGGGCCCTCGGCCCGGACCTCCTCGACCCGGCGCAGCGCGTCGCGCAGCTGGCCCAGCCAGGATTCCTCGTGCTCGCCGACCAGCCGCACGCACCAGGCCAGCGCGTCGCTTCGGCTGCGCGCCACGCCCGCGTCGACCAGGGTGTCCAGCACCCGGCGCTCGGACTGCCGCAGCCGGGTCATCACCGGCACCGACAGCGAGGTGAACATCACCTTGCGGCCGCCGCAGATCACACCCCAGGAAACCTTCCGGCCGAACCGGTGCTCGGCCTCCCGGGCGATCTCGATCCGGTGGTCGCGGGTCTGCTCACGGAACCGCCGGGCCCGCGCCTCCGCGGCGGCCGCGCGGGCGGCCGGCGGCGCGTCGCCCGGCAGGCCCAGGTCATCCACCGGGCCGACCACGGTGATCTCTTCCCGGTCGGCCACGATGTCCGGCGTCCCGGCGAACCAGCCGTCCGGCAGCCGGCCGATGAACCATCTGCGCAGCTCTTCGCCGGATCCGGCGTCCGCGCCGGACTCCTGGTTAGCCACGTAATGATGTAATCACGCTGGTCGGCGCAACGCAAGCACTCAGTATTACCACGCGCCACGCAAGTTAGCCGTGACCCCAGGGCGGCGCGTTGCGCACGCCCCCCACTCGTGGGCCCATGGGTCCGCCCGGGAGCACGCACTCCTCACGTATCTGGTTCGCTTAAACCGGGATGAAACGGTCATCCACCGCACCAGAGACGGGCGGTGTCAAGCGCCTGTTGCAACGAGGAGGTCGTTGAGGGCTTCGGCGGGGGTGGCGTAGGCGAGGGTGGCGCGGGGGCGGGTGTTGAGTTTGGCGGCGATGGCGTCGAGGTCTG
>Ga0335077_10005008_pt1 | contig 16189 bp, 10 predicted proteins | sample Lox_Sample_31_FD_207151 | JGI IMG/M metagenome (GOLD analysis project Ga0335077, IMG submission 207151) | Soil microbial communities from Loxahatchee National Wildlife Refuge, Florida, United States - Lox_Sample_3.1 | ecosystem: Environmental > Terrestrial > Soil > Wetlands | place: USA...
CTGGGCAGAAAGGACCCAGGAGAAGAGCGTTGAGAGAGCACTGGCGGCGACGAGTCGCATGCGATCAGTATAAACGGAGGCGTCCGCTCAGGTTTGACGAAACCAGGCGCCTCTCGATCTTCTGGCCGGTCGCCGCGGCTGGTATTGGATGTGTTCAAACACACCAGGCCGTCCCCGATCACTACTACAATACTTTTCCCAGACCAATCCCGTCTTTGAGCGAATTAACCAGGGTGACGTCGTCGCCACGAAGACAGTCGATTCGGGCGGAATGTCGCCAGCTACGGCTTGCACTTGCCATCGTTGGCGGCGCGATCCTGATCGTTCCGACGCCAATTATCGGCTGCTTCTCAAAGAAGCTCCCCAGCGGACGGGCTTACTTCCGGATGGCGTGCCGTCTGCGCCCGCACTGAGTCAACCCGATGGCTTTAACCGGCGTGAGATTCGAAAGAGTCCAACCTATTGGCTGATGTCGCGGCTTTGTTCCGGCGTTCCGACCGCGGAGCAACCGCGGGATCGGCGGCGATGGCGGTTTCGGTTGTCAGGATGGCGCTGCTCGCGGGCCGAGCCGCAACAGTCTTTTCCTGGATCTCTTATCTGTCCTCACCTGTCGCGGGCCCTTTTTGCACTTGCCGCATCAGGCATTGCCTTGCTCGCCACCATGGCAGCCGCGGTGCCCGTGGGCCGGCTTGGGCCGTACCGCTTTGGGGCGGAAGGAAAAACGGGGTAAGCCGCGACGCTTCCTTACTTCCCTACGACCAGCACCGAGAACGAACCGGGCAGCATGGGTCCGCGTCCACCGCGCCCTCCGCGCCCGCCTTTCTGTCCGTCCTTCGGAGGCTCGGCCGATGGCGGCGGCGGAGGGCCGTACTCGGCAGCGATGATCAGCACGTGATTCGTCTTCGGATCCAGCGTCAGAGTCTTGCCCTGTGTCATGGTCGTCACCACCTGCTCCGCCTCGAAGCTGGTGGGGCTCTTCTCCTTGATGATCGACAGTGTGGCATTCCCCGCCGAACTGAAAGCTTCCATGGTTGCCGGGTTGAACACGGCCCCGTCGGACCCGCCCATCAGCGGCAATGTGGAGATGATCTTTCCGTCCTCCGAATTCATCATCACCATTACGCCGGGAGCAGGCTGCCGGCAGGCCACGAAGAGCACATGATTCTTTACATCAAACGCCAGACCCGCCGGCGTATCGCCCTTCCCTTCGAGACTGTAATGCCCTGTCACCTTCAGCGCCCTGGTGTCGATGGCAGCCACATTCCCCTGGTCTTCGATATCCACATACATGTGCCCGGCGCCATCCGTCACGGCCTGCTCCGGCGCACCGCCCAAGTCGAGCGTGCCGGCTACCGTCCCTTCCTTGGCATCGATCACGGTGGCATGCGGCGCGCGGTGGCTGAATACCCACACCCGCTGATTGAACGGGTCAAACAGAATGCCGTCCGGACCGCCCTCCACATCGATCGTCTTGATCGGTTTCAGCGTTTTGCTGTCCCACATCGCCACCGGCTTGCTGCTGGCGAAGCCGTGTCCCGACTTCGGATCCACCGCCGCGCCATTCGCGTTGGTGTCGGCGATTTCGCCCGCCGGCTGCAAGGAATCCAGATCGAACACCGTCACCCTGCCGGGCCCTTTGCGCGGAATGTACAGTTTCCGGCCGTCGGGGTCCGCATAAACGTAATCAAAGCCGCCATCGCCCCCGACTTTGGCGGTCTTCAACACCTTATAGGGTCCCGTGGTCGGATACGGCCCCGAGGACGGGGCTTGCTGTGCCAAACTGAAAACGGTCAGAATCGCGATCCCGATTACAATCGCAAAACAAACGCGTCGCATGGGCTATCACCTCAGCGATTAAAGGTGAGATTCCAACGCAATTGGTTACTATTCGGGCTAGTTTTTGGAACTTTTCCGCTCACTTCACTCGTACCGCAGCGCTTCGAGCGGGTCCACGTGGCTGGCGCGACGCGCTGGAATGTAGGCCGCCAACGCGGACACCGCCAGCACCACCACCGCCACCACGACATACGACATCAGGTCCGTCGCTGAAACACCGTATAGCATGGACGCCAGCAGCCGGCCCGATGTCAGCGCCGCCGCGATTCCCAGGACAATTCCCACCGCCGCGACGGAGATCCCCTGGCGAATGACCATTCGCAGGACGTCGCCCGTTTCCGCCCCCAGCGCCATGCGGATCCCGATCTCTTTGGTGCGCTGCGCCGTATTCTGCGCCATCAATCCGTAGACCCCGATCGTCGAGAGCAGTAACGCCAGCAACGCGAAACCTGCCAGCAGGACGGTCCGCTGCCGGGGCTGCCCGATTGCGTCGGAAAGCACCCGGTCCATGGTGCGTAGATCGGAAACCACCACCGTCGCGTCCACCGCGGAGACCTCTCTGCGAATATCCTCGAGCGCCAAAGGGCGCTCCGACTTCAGCATCAGCCACACACCGTTGCTGCGCGGGCTGAAGCCGGGCTTCAGGGACTGACGTGCCGGCACGTAGATCGTTCGCGGCTCCTTGGCGTCGAGCGTGTTGTAGAAGATGGTCCGCAGGCTCCCGGCCACCCCCACAATCGTCCGCCACGGATCGTCTTTTCCCAGGCGAATCTGCTGCCCGACCGGGTCGCTGTCGGGGAATTGGCTGCGCGCCACCGCTTCGTTGATGATGACCACCTGTGCCGAAGACTCGGTGTCGCCATCGTTGAACCATCGTCCGCGCAGCAGCGGAGCGGAGAGCAGCTCGAAATACCGCGGCGTAATGATCTGGTGCTCGAAGCGCAACGTCTCGTCGGCGGGAGGCTCCGGCCGTCCTGCCACCCGCAGGCTCGTCAGCAGTCCCCCGGTCAGCGGGGGCCGGTTGGTGAACGCCGCTGCCTGCACTCCCGGCAGCGCGCGGACCCGTTCGAGCACCTGATCGTAGAATCCGGTGAGATGCGCGTGGTCCGTTTCGTAGCGCTCCGCGGGAAGATTCACAGTGCTAACCTCGACATGTTCCGGGCGAAATCCCAACGGCATCGTCAGCAGCTTCACCACCGCGCGGCTCACCATGGCTGTGCCCGACAACAACATCAGCGACAGGGCCACTTCCACCGCGACGAGGGCATTACGGCCCGGCCCCACGCGCCCAAAGCCGGCGCCTCGCGACTTCAGGAAGGTGCCTAGATCTACCCTCGAGCTCCGCCACGCTGGGGCCGCCCCGAAGAGCACCGTGTTCACCAGCGCCAGCACCGCGGCAAACGCCAGGGCCCGCGGTTGGATCGTGATCGGATCGGGCGGCAATTGGTTGAACGGGTTGGCGGCCATGAATCCGCGGACGCCCGCGTACGCGAACAGCACTCCCGCCGTCGCACCGGCCAGCCCCAACACCAGGCTCTCGGTGAGCAGTTGCCTGGCCAGCCGTCCCCGTCCCGAACCCAACGCCGTGCGGAGCGCCATCTCTCTCTGCCGGTACGCGGCACGCCCCAGCAGCAGGCCCGCCACGTTGGCGCAGGCAATCAACAGAACCAACACCACCGCGGCCATGAGCGTGATCAGAGAGGTGCGGATAAAGCGCGCATTGTCCATCTGAAGCCTGGTCAGGAACACACCATAACCCTTCGCCCCATCGGGCAGCTTCGCGTCGATCGCCATCTGAACGGCGAACAACTCCGCCTGCGCCGCGGCCATGTCGATCCCCGGCTTCAAGCGCGCAATCACCGCCACCGCCTGGCGTGAACCTGGCCGATAGTCCGGATCCGACGGCTGCATCAAAGCGAGAATCTGGGGGTCCGTGGCCTGGTTCTCCATCCGCAAGCTGAAGCCCGCCGGCAGCACTCCCAGCACCGTGTACGATTTGGAATTCAGCGTCAGCACCCGGCCCACGATGGCGCGTGAGCCGCCAAAGCGCTCCTGCCATAGCTGGTGGCTGATCACAACTACCGGCGGCCCGCTGAGATCCGGCTCCAGAAACGTGCGGCCCAGTTCGGCCGACACCCCCAAGGTCTCAAACATGTCGGCAGAGACATTCAAGCCGAAGTAGCCTTTGGCGGCGACACCGGACTCGGTCATCGTGAAGGATTGCCAGTACATCGCGCTCATCCCTTGAAACGAACGCGCCGCCGGCTTCCAATCCACGTAGTCGCGGTAAGCAGCAAAAACAGGAATTTCGCCGGGGCGCTTCAGATCTCTCCGCAGCGCGATCACCACCTGGTTCGAATCCCGGAAATGCAACGGGCGGAAAAACCACGCGTCCACGATGCTGAACAGCGCCACGTTCGCCCCAATGGCAAGCGCCAGAATCATCACAGTCGTAACCGTAAATGCCGGAGTCCTACGGAGAACGCGGACTGCATAGTGGACGTCCCGGAGAAAGGCACTCATAGACGGATTATAAGTTAGCGGGAAATACCGGATCTAAGGTACTGGAAATAGCGGTACTTTTTCGGGACTATTCTCTGTTACAGTATCGTGAATTATCCACAAAACGTGGAGAAGACAGCCCGCTTATCAGGCATAATTCTAAGGTTAGTATTGCCGGGGGAGAAAGCACATAGTAGTGTTTTCCCTATAAGGTAAGCGTACTTTGTGTACCAGAATCGGGGGGGTACGCAGCTCAGGTGAAAATGGGAGGCTGCAGTAATGCGAAGAAATTCTATCCGCTTGGTGTTGGTCATCCTTACCGCTTTGGCAAGCTCGGGAATCAATTCCGCTTTCGCTCAAGTAGTGGGAGCAATCCTGACTGGAACTGTCACCGACCCTTCCAGCGCAGTCGTTCCGGGTGCCAAGGTCTCGATCCGCAATGTGTCGACCGGAATCACCACTCAGGTCGCCAGCAATGAACTAGGCATCTACAATGCGATCAATCTGCTGCCCGGGGACTACCAGGTCAACGTCGTGGCGCCCGGATTCGCTCCGCAGCAACGGTCGGGATTGAGTCTGACCGTCGGTGAACGCCAGATTCTGAACATGCAGCTTCGCGTGGGCGACGCGGCTGTGGCCACGTTTGAGGTCGGTGCGGAATCGCCGCTGATCGACCTTGGCGGCACGTCGATCAACACCGTGGTGAAGGGCGAAGTCGCGCGCGAGTTGCCCCTCAACGGGCGCGACTGGACGCAATTGGCGACGCTCGAGCCCGGGATCAGCCCGATCCGCGCGCAACCCGATCCCAACGGCCTCAACAACCGCGGCAACCGCGGCTTCGGTTCGCAGTTGACGATCGCGGGCGCCCGGCCGTACCAGAACAACTACCGCATCGACGGCATCAGCGTCAACGATTATGCGAACTCGGCGCCGGGCAGCACCATTGGCCTGGAACTGGGGACCGACTCCATCAAGGAGTTCTCGGTCATTTCCAACAACTACTCGGCGGATTACGGGCTCACTTCCGGCGGTGTGATTAACGCCGTGACGCGCGGCGGCGACAATCAATTCCACGGCGCGGCATACGAGTTCCTGCGCAATGATGCGATGGACGCGCGCGGCGCCTTCGACGCGTCCAAACTGCCCTTCCGGCGGAACCAGTTCGGTGTTTCCGGAGGCGGGCCGCTGATCAAGGATAAACTGTTTCTGTTCGCCAACTACGAGGGCCTCCGCCAATCGCTGACGACCACCACCATCGACACGGTGCCCTCCGTGAATGCCCGCAACGGACAATTGGTGTCGGGCGCGATCAAGGTCAGTCCGGCGGTGGTGCCCTATCTGCCGCTGTTTGCCCTGCCCAACGGTGCTGTCAGCGGCGACACCGGGATCTACAGCTTTGCGTCCAAGGCTCTCACGCCGGAAAACTACTTCACTACCCGCGGAGACTACACCATCAGCGACAAGGACTCCCTGCACGGCACCTATGTTCTGGACCGCGGGACCACGACCCAGCCGGACGGCCTCAATGTGATCACCAATGTGAACACGACGAACCGGCAGGTGGCCTCGCTCGAAGAGACGCACACCCTCAGTTCGACGCTTCTGAATACGGTGCGATTCGGCGCCAACCGCGAGGTGGCCGGGACCCTGCAGACCTCGCCGGGCGCCAATCCGCTGGGCGTCGACACCACCCTCGGCGTTGCTCCGGGCCTGTATGCTCCCGTAATTCAGGTATCCGGCCTCTCTGCCTTCCAGGGCGGCTTGAACGGCACGTCCTTCGGCACCTTCTCATTCACCACCTATCAGCTGTACGACGACGCATTCTGGAACCGCGGTCTTCACTCCTTGAAATTCGGCTTTGCCCTGGAGCGGATCGACTCCAATCTGGTGGTCGCCAACAACCCCGACGGGCTGTACAAGTTCAATTCGCTTTCCGACTTCCTGCAGAACAAGCCCGCCAGCCTTCAGTTCCAGTCCACGCCGGCGACGCCGCGCGGTCTCCGCCAAAGCGTGTACAGCGGATACGCGGAGGACGACATGCGCCTCCGCCCGAACTTGACGGTGGACCTGGGCGTACGCTACGAAATGTCGACCGTGCCCTACGAAGTGAACGGCGAGATGGCCAATTTGCGAGGGCTGGGTTCCACGCAACTGTATACCGGGAGTCCTTTCTTCGTGAACCCCACGAAGCACAACTTTGAGCCGCGCGTGGGAGTGGCGTGGGATCCGTTTGCGAGCGGAAAGACTTCCGTGCGTGCGGGATTCGGCATCTTCGACGTCCTTCCGCTGACCTACCAGTTCAACACGATGGTGGGCAACGCCGCGCCCTTCCAGCAGGTCTCGAGTTCCTCGAGTTTGCCGACCGGATCGTTCCCAACCGGGGCAGTGGCACTGGTCCAGCAGGCCAGCGCGCTGCGGACCACGTACCTGCAATTCAATCCGCCCCGGAATTATGTCATGCAGTGGAACTTCAGCATCCAGCGCCAGGTCGCGCGGAACCTGGTCCTGATGCTCGGCTACGTCGGATCGCGCGGCATCGACAATGCCATGCGGGTGGGCGATGCCAACATGGTCATTCCCAGCCTGACTCCGCAAGGTCTGCTGTGGCCCTGCGGAGGCACCATCGTCAATGGCATTTGCAGCAAGACCGGCACGGGAACCAAGTTCTTCCCGGGATATGGACAGATCGATGGCCAGGAGTGGAACGGACACTCGTACTACAACGCGCTGCTGGTTTCCGCTCAACGGCGGCTGGCTAACGGCTTGACCGTCCGGTCCTCACTGACCTGGAGCAAGAGCGTGGATACGAATTCCTCGGTCGGAACCGGCGCGCCCTTCTCCAACTCCATCACCGGACAGTTCCTTTTCGCCCCGATCCGGGCGTTGTCGGATTTCAACGTCAGCCGCACGTTTGTGCTGAGCGGTTCCTGGGAAATCCCGTTCGGCCGGAACCGCTGGTACGGCGGTTGGGAGCTGGGCAGTATTCTTACGCTCAGCGACGGCTTGCCCTTCACCGCCATCATCTCGGGTGATGCGTTGGGACAAGCCGACCAGAACACCTTCGATGTGCCCAACCGGCTGAACAATCCCGGCTGCGGCCGGCCGGTCAATCCCGGCAATCCGGGCGCGTACATCAATCTCGGTTGCTTCGCTTTTGCCAATCCCAGCACGCTTTTTGGCAATGCCGGCCGGAACGAGTTGGTAGGGCCCGGCGTAGTGGATGGCGATGTTTCGCTGTTCAAAAATATCCCGTTCGATTTCATGAGAGAGAATGCGCGGTTGCAGATCCGGCTGGAGGCGTTCAATCTCCCCAACCGGGCGAACTTCGCGGCGCCGCTGACTAACAATAAACTGTTCGACACCAAGGGGAACCCGGTCGCCTTCGCCGGCCAGATCACGACTTTACAGACTCCGGGACGCGTGATCCAGCTCGGTCTGAAGCTCCTCTGGTAGGCCGGGCCTTTCGCCGGTCGGCCTTCCTGGTGGGCCTGGAGAAGCCCGCATTCCAACGCGGTGACGCTTTTGATGAAGATCTTCGCAACGATCGGTCTGGTGCTCGCCGTAAGCGATCTCTGCGCCTTTGCGGACACGGCGGTGCGGACCGGCGAACAAGCCGTTCTTTCGGCTTACAAGAGCATGGAGGAAGCGGATCGCAAGGGCGACGGCCAGTTGTGGCTCTCCCTGCGAGGCCGCAAGACAGTGGAGGGCATGAATCAGGCCCTGCGGGATGCCATTCGGAAGGGCGGCCGTACCCGGCCGAATGTGCAGTATTTGCCCCTCGCGGTACGCGCGGTAAAAGACCGCGCCGTGATTCTCGGCAAGGTCTCCGATCCCGATGCGAAGACCGAGCAGTACGAGGCCGTTCAGTTCGCGATCGAAGACGGGGCCTGGAAGGTGACCAGCGAGCAGTGGGGCGAAAAGCCCTTCGATCCGTTCGTAATGTATGCGCTCCTGGAGCCCGAGGATGGTGCGTTCGCTCGCGCCGGCTCCAGGTGGAAACTGATACCCTACGCCTCCCCCAACCCCGACATCGTCAAGAAGGATGAGGTTATCTGGGGAATCCAGGGCACCTACGACGAAGCTTCTGTATACGTCCGGTTTGAATCCGTCGTAGCCATTCCAGCCCCGGGTTCCAAGATCAAGCCCGAAATCGGCAAGGCCGGCAGGACTGGCGGTCCGGCGCCCCCTCCGCCCATCCTGATCAAAGTATCTTCCCCTTCGCTCGAAACTCCGAAAGAGTACTCCATATCCGTAAGCGCTCTGCCAGCCACAACCGAGACCACGGACGCCCGAGGAAGGACTGTAACCACCTATTCCGCCAACTACGAGCTCTTCGTGAAGAATGCCAATGGCGAGCAGGCGTATGAAACGACGCTCTCCGATGGGGCTTCGGGCCATATGCTGTCCGTCCACGACCGCTCCATCGATGTCAAGATTCCAATCGCCGCGTTCGGCATCGATCCGGCCGCGCCTCACACGGTCGATCTGGACGAAGCCGATTCCCTCCTTCGCATCCTGCCTTACCACATCGAGGCGTTCGTGCCGCGCTGACTTGCTAAAATTGGAATAGCGCACCTGCCATGATCTCACCCGAAGAGCGCCGCAAAGCGCTCGCCGAACTCCTGGACCATCGTGTACTCGTCCTCGACGGGGCCATGGGGACCATGCTCCACGAGGTGCCTCTCTCCGTCGAGACCGATTACCTCGGCCGCGAGAATTGTCCCGAGATCCTCAACGTCACGCGCCCCGATGTCATCCAGGGTGTTCACCGCGCCTACCTGGACGCCGGCGCCGACATCATCGAAACCAACACCTTCGGTGGCGCGCGCATGACCCTCGAGGACAACAAGCTGGGCGACCGCGCCTACGAGCTGAACTTCGCCGCCGCCAGGGCCGCCCGGCAGGTTGCCGACCAGTTCTCCACGCCGGACAAGCCGCGCTTCGTGGCGGGCTCCATCGGGCCCACCACCAAGAACGTGAACATCACTGCGGCCGCAACGTTTCAGGACTTCCACACCGAATACTACGACCAGGCTAAGGCGCTGGTCGAAGGCGGCGCCGATTTTCTGCTGATCGAGACCTGCTTCGATACCAGCAGCCTCAAGGCGGGGCTCCTCGCGGTCGAGAAGCTGCGCCGCGATTTGGGAACTCCCATCCCCGTGGTCGCCTCCGTCACCATCGAGCGCAACGGCACCATGCTGGGCGGCCAGCCCGTCGACGCGCTCTACGCCTCCATCGCCAATCACGATCTGCTGGCCGTCGGCATGAATTGCGCCACGGGCCCGGACCTGATGATGGACCACATCCGTTCGCTGAACGAGATGTCCTCGCACCGCATTTCCTGTTACCCGAATGCGGGCTTGCCCAATGGCGAGGGAAAGTTCGGCGAAACGCCCGAATCGCTCACCGCGCAACTCGAGCGCTTCATCGACCACGGCTGGCTGAACATCGTGGGCGGATGCTGCGGCACCACTCCCGCCCACATCCGCGCCATCGCGCAAATGGTCGAGGGCAAGCAGCCGCGCCGCGTCCCTGCGCGCTCGCACCGCGCCTGGTACTCCGGCATCGATCTGGTCGAGGCCGACGAGAGCAACCGGCCGCTGATTGTGGGTGAGCGCACCAACGTCATCGGATCGCGCCTCTTCAAGAACATGGTGGCTGCCGAGAAGTGGGAGGAGGCCACCGAGATCGCGCGCTGGCAGGTGAAGAACGGGGCGCACGTGGTAGACGTCTGCCTGCAAAGCACCGATCGCGACGAACTGCAGGACATCCGGCCGTTCTACGAGAAGCTCACCCGCAAGATCAAAGCGCCGGTGATGGTGGACACTACCGATCCCAAGGGCGTGGAGATGGCGCTCACCTACTGCCAGGGCAAGAGCATCATCAACTCCATCAACCTGGAAGATGGCGAGGAGAAGTTCGAGCGGATGTGCCCTATCGCCCGCCGCTACGGGGCGGCGCTGGTGGTCGGCTCGATCGATGAGGACAAGGTGCAGGCGCAGGCCTTCACCCGCGAACGCAAGCTCGCCGTGGCGCAACGGTCGGTCGAACTGCTCACCGGCAAGTACGGCATTCCGGCCGAAGACCTCATCATCGATCCGCTGGTGTTTCCCTGCGCCACCGGCGACGTCAACTACATCGGCGCGGCGGTCGAGACCATCGAGGGCATCCGCCTGGTGAAGGAGCGGATCCCCTTCGTCAAGACGGTCCTCGGCATTTCCAACATCTCCTTTGGACTGCCTGCCGCAGCTCGCGAGGTGGTTAACTCCGTCTTCCTCTACTACTGCACCAAGGCGGGTCTGGATTTGGCGATCGTGAATGCCGAGAAGCTGGAGCGCTTCGCCTCTATCCCCGAGGAAGAGCGTCGCCTCGCGGAAGACCTGCTTTTCAATTCACCGGCGGTGGACGCCGCGGACGAATCGCTGCGCACCGCGCCCGAAGACTGGCGTGCGCAGACCGCCGAACAGAAGGCCGCGCTCAACCAGTGGCACATCGCGGCCATTACCGAGCATTTCCGCAAGGCCGGGAAGCGTGAGAAGCAGCGCGCCGAGGACCTGCCGCTCGACCAGCGCCTCGCCAATTACATCATCGAAGGCACCAAGGACGGGCTGGTGGCGGACCTCGATCGCAAGCTGGCCGAAGGCTCCGCGCCGCTCGATATCGTCAACGGGCCGCTCATGGCCGGCATGAGCGAGGTCGGGCGCCTGTTCAACAACAACGAACTGATCGTGGCCGAGGTGCTCCAGTCGGCCGAAGCCATGAAGGCGGCTGTCAGCTACCTGGAACAGTTCATGGAGAAGGCTGATATTGCTACGCGGGGTAAGGTGATCCTCGCCACGGTGAAAGGCGACGTCCACGACATCGGCAAGAACCTGGTAGAGATCATCCTTTCGAACAACGGCTACCAGGTGATCAATCTCGGCATCAAGGTGCCGCCCGACGTGCTCATCCGCGCGTATGAGGAGCACAAACCCGATGCCATCGGGCTCTCCGGTCTGCTGGTCAAGAGCACGCAGCAGATGGTGGTCACGGCCACCGATCTCAAGACTGCGGGCGTTGCCGTCCCTCTGCTGGTCGGCGGCGCGGCGCTCTCCGAGAAATTCACACGCACCAAAATCGGGCCGGCGTACGGCGAGGCGGTGTGCTACGCCAAAGACGCGATGACCGGGCTCAGCCTGATGAACCGCATCATGGACCCCGAGGAGCGGTCCGCCGTCCTGCAGACTCACCGGTTTGCCGAAGTCGCCGCGGCCGCGCACGCTGCTGCACCCGAAGCCGCGGCGCCGGTGACCACCCGCCGCAGCCGCAAGGTGCGAACCGACGTTCCGATTCCCGCGGCGCCGTACCTCGACCGCAAGGTCCGCGACCTGCCGCATCTCGCGGAACTGTGGAGCTACATCAATCCCTACATGCTCTATGGCAAGACCCTCGGCTACAAGGGGAATTTCGAAAAGGACCTGGCGGAGCATGACTCGAAGGCGCTGGAACTGTACCACGCGATGGAGGAAGTGAAGCAGGAGGCCGCCCGCTTCATGAAGGTCAAAGCGGTGTGGCAGTTCTTCGAAGCCGAGCGCGACGGCAACTCGGTCCGCCTCTTCGCTCCTGGCGCCAACGCTCCTCTCCACACCTTCCAATTCGGCCGCCAGCGCCGCGAGGACGGGCTCTGCCTGAGCGACTACATCCTGGACGCCGAGGAGGGCCGCCGCGATCACATGGCGGTTTTCGTCGTGACTGCGGGCGCCTGCATCCGCGAGCGCGCGGAGGACTGGAAACGCGCCGGCGAGTACTTCCAGTCGATTGCCATCCAGGGGCTGGCCACCGAGACCGCCGAGGGCGCGTCGGAGTGGCTGCACCGCCGCATCCGTGAAGAGTGGGGCTTCCCCGATCCGCCCACCACCACCATGCACGACCGCTTTACCTCGAGGTACCGCGGCAAGCGCTACAGCTTCGGCTATCCGGCCTGCCCCAACATGGAGGACCAGCAGGGAATCTGGAAACTGCTGCGCCCCGAGGAGATCGGCGTACACCTGACGGAAGGCATGATGATGGAGCCGGAGGCCAGCGTCAGCGCGATGGTCTTCCATCACCCCGACTGCGTCTATTTCACCGCCGATGAAGGCTCGGCGGGCGCGGCGTAAGAGGCGGTGGCGACGTGGCGCAGGCACTCCTGCCTGTACCCATGGGCCCCGCCGGCCCACCGAAATTCAGGAAAACCCTTGCGCCGTCGACGTGGCGCAGGCCCTCCTGCCTGCCGCGTCCCGACTCTTCGGGACGCTTTTGGCCGCCTCCCGCGCCGGTGCCCGCGAAGGGGTTTCGAGGCTGCCGCGCCGAGCTAAGACTCGTCTCGGCGCTTGTTGTGCCGTGCGCAAAAGGGCCGCCGAGTCTTGTTGCCGGCATGTTACTCCGCGACCGAAAAGTCTCGGCATGAGTGCCGAGACGGCAGGCATGAATGCCTGGCAAGAGTGCCTTGGCATGAGTGCCCGCGCCACATCGTCGACTGCGGCTTCAGTCGCCTTCGACGAAGGCTGTCATCAGCCATTGCCCGTTGCGTTTCTGGAAGAAGGCGCGGTAAGCGACCGGGCTCCGAACGTCGCTGTCCCGCGCGAATCCTGGATGCCCCGCGACCGATCGAACGTGGCGCCAGCCATGCTGCCGGTCGTCCTGCCCGATCACTTCGACGATCTCCCAGTGGAGCGTCTCGACCACCCGTGCTGCCGCTTCGGGCCGCTCCTGCAGCTTGGCATCGGGCGTCACCACCACCAAATGCGTCACGCCGTCGAGATCTTCCGGAAATCGGGCGTAGACGTACGGGGCGACGAAACCCGAAGGGTTTTGCGGGTCCCGCACACAGCCGAGCCGCACCGAATTGCCAAGTTCGTCCCAGACATGACTCGTCGCGGGGTGGTCCAGTTCCCACGCTTTCCGGAATTCCTCCCGCCCTTTGTTCCCACCGAACTCAATCCGGACGTCCGGCGCCACGAGCGCGAGTAACTGGCGCACGTCCTTACTCCCGATTACCGCCAGGAGCTTGCCGCGGAAATCGCGGAAGGAGGCATCCTGGTCGGACTCATCCACAGGCGCCAGATGGCGGCGGTCGCGCTGGAAGCCGCGCAGGAAAACGGCTGCTGTCCACCCGGCCAACAGCGTGCGGCGCGTCGTCCTGGTCCCCGTAAACATCCCCTAAGCATACCGTGGCTAAAACCGCTTGCATTTCGACTCTGGCTCATTGTACACTGTATATGTACAAAGTACAAAGAAGATGAAATTGCGAATCGATCTGAAATCCGACACACCGGTTTACCGGCAAATCGTGGATGGCCTTCGCATTCTGCTGGTGAACGGGGAGTTGAAAACCGGCGACCAGTTGCCGCCGGTACGCCGGCTGGCCCTCGACCTGGGGGTCCACTTCAACACCGTGGCCGAGGCGTATCGCACGCTGGCGGAGGAAGGATGGCTGGAGATCGGGCGGCGAAACGGCGCGCGCGTCGTCGCGCGTGCGTTGCCGACCAAGGCCGATCCGCAAACCGAGGCCAGTTTTCAGCGCCGCCTGAGAGAACTGGCGGCGGAGGTGCAGGCGCGCGGCTTCAGCCGCGACCGCATCGCCCGCGAACTTCGGCAATTGGCCGAAAACCTGGAAAGGAGGTAGCGCAATGTCTGTTTCTGTCGTCTGGATCGTGCCGGTCCTGGTGCTGGTGGCCGGCTTGCAACATCTCGTTCCTCAACTGACGCGTCCCGGCCTGTTCTTCGCCGTCACCGTATCACCCGAATTCCGGGCTTCGAGCGAAGGCCGAGGAATCCTGCTGCGGTATCGCCTGTTCGTATGGGCTTCCACCCTGATCGCGATCGGCGCCGCATTGGCCGGCTTAGCGTGGCTGGCGATTCTCCTGCCGATGGTGGGTTACCTGTGGGGATTCCTGCACGCGCGCCACACCGTCCTCGCGTATGCCGCGGCGTACGACCAGGTGGTGGAAGTGGAATTGGACGCGCCGCCGGAGGGACTGCCGGGAGGGCCGATCGTCGCGCTGCTTCCGATTGCCGCCCTGGCAGCCCTGGGTGGATGGGCCGCCTTCAACCTGGATCGCCTGCCGGCGCGCATGGCGGTGCACTGGGGATTGTCCGGGCCCGATGCCTGGGTGACTACCACGTCCGCCACGGTGTTCGGTTTTCTGGCAGTCTACGCGACCCTGTGCCTGCTGCTGGCCGGGGTCGCCTGGGGATTGCTCCACGGATCGCGGCGGATTGCGACGACCGGCCGTGCCGCCGCCGGCGAGCGCCTCTTCCGGAGGCGCCTGATGCAACTGATGATCATCATGGAGTATCTGCTGGTGTGCCCCGCGGTGCTCGGGCTTCTCCTGCCCGCCGCGCCGGGAATGACGATCTGGGGCCTGGCTCTGACGGCCGTGATCGTGGTCTTCGCGATCCTCATGTTCCGCTCCGGGCAGGGCGGCACCCGCGCGGCGGCGAACGGCGGCACGGCTGCTGTGGGCGACCGTACACCGGATGCGTGCTGGAAGCTGGGGATGTTCTACGTGAATCCCGCAGACCCGTCGATCCTGGTCGAAAAACGCTTCGGCATCGGCTATACCGTGAACCTGGGCAACTGCTGGAGTTGGGCGGCATTGGGCGCGGTGCTGGTGCCCGCGGCATTGGGGCTGATTTTTTTGCGGCAGTGAGGCGGATCGCCGAAGGTCATTAAGAAAGTCTGGCAGCAAATCTGCTGATCCTGTGGCATCGTGTCAAGGAATCGCTGCGTGTTGATCGTTGACGATGACCGCACGGTCCGTCAACTGATGATCAGTGTAGTCTCGGGAGATGGCTACCGGACCCTGGAGGCCGAAAACGGGCACGAGGCGATCGTACTCGCAGAGGCGAACCATGTCGATCTGATCGTGACCGATCTGGACATGCCTGGCATGACTGGCATGCAACTGATTTCAACGCTGCAAGTTCGGGGCTTGATCGAGCGGTGGCTGCTGGTTACGGGGAGTGCCCAGGCATTGGACCGGCATTTCTCAACGCCGCTGCTCGAAAAGCCTTTTACTTTCGGACAGTTCCTCGGAAAGATCCACGCCCTGTTGAATGACTGATTGTCGGTCGTGACGGCGCTCATCGGCTGATTTGCCGGTCAGCCCGACTAAGCGTTCTGCCGTCGCGGTTGTACCAAATCGTTCAGCCTTTCAAGCTGTGGGGCGGGAGCGGTGTTCAGTTGAACTGCGGATCGGGCGGCAGGAGCGAATCGAATGCTGCGGCCACCCGGCCTACCAGCCTTCTTAATGGATCGCCAATACCCACTGGAAGCCGCCCTTCCAGCAGCCCGGACGGGTCCACCAGTGAAACCCGCGTGCTCCCGGTTTCAGGCGTTACGAGTAAGTGCAGGGGCAGGAAAACCGCACCGGCCCTTCCCAATGCTACGGCTTCAAAGTCCAGTATGGGGCTGCTGACGAGAAGCATTCTGGCGGTGATACGGCTCCTGGTTCCCGAATTGAGATCCTCGGATAGGTCGAACTCCTGGACGATATCGACCTCCACCTCGGACAAAGCCCCCCGGATGGACTTCAACGCCTTTTCGAACTTCGCCGGGATCAGATACGATTGCAATGCTGGGACTCCGTTCATCCGCTGCCTCTCGGGAGGCCCGGGTGCAACTCAGGGGCCACCACGTACCGCTCCGTGCTCGTTCAAACATTCAGATCCCGCACGCCGATCCTCTCAATCGTACGGCTGACAGCGGCCTGAAGGCGGCTCAAACCTGCTCGGGCGGAAGAGCCGGCGCATCGCTCACTATCGGGAAGGGCACGCAGAAGATGAACCTCTGTTTGCGAGCCCCTCGCCGAAACCACGATGTGGAGCG